>Ga0335081_10008698_pt1 | contig 16284 bp, 17 predicted proteins | sample Lox_Sample_35_FD_206713 | JGI IMG/M metagenome (GOLD analysis project Ga0335081, IMG submission 206713) | Soil microbial communities from Loxahatchee National Wildlife Refuge, Florida, United States - Lox_Sample_3.5 | ecosystem: Environmental > Terrestrial > Soil > Wetlands | place: USA... | reverse complement strand
GATCCGCGGCACGCGCGCAGGGGATCGAGATCGGATCGCTGAACGTCGGGACCGTCAAGGTCGGCGGCCGCCGCTGCCCGGAAATCACCGTTGCGTCTGAGGGCCGTGTGACGCCCGAGAGCGCCGAGTCCTCCGACATCCGCGTGGCGCCTGAGATCCCGGCAGCGCCCGAGGTCTCCACGACGCCGGGCGCCCTCGGCGCGACCGCAGGCGCCGCGGCAGCCGAGCTGCTCGGAGGATCGACAGGAACGTGGCCGCCGGCGGCGAGCTGGACGGGGGCGGGCATGGAGCGTGACGGCGACGGCGATGTAACCCGGTGGCGGGCAGGGTTCGCCGGTGCGAACGTTCTCCGGGCGATCGTGCGGCTGGTGCTCGGGCGGTACTTCCGGCGTGTGCGTCCGGGTCGTTGCCTCCGGTCGTCCTTTCCTCCGCTGCCGCGCCAGCGATCGGACGTTCGCCCTCTCCTCGCGAGACGTCCTCCTGGACCTGATGTCGATGACGCACGATTGAGCTCTCGCGCTGAGCTCTCTGGATATGCGGGGCACCCGGCATTGGGCGGACGGTGGGTTCTAGCCCTGCGTAAAGCGGGTACTTATGCGCGGCGATGCCGAGGGCTGAGAGGACTGCATTTCCGTTGCTGGGAGCGTTGCCGCCTGCGTCGGGTTGGCGGCCTTCCGCGTGTGGACGCGGGACGCGAAATCCGTCGCACGGTCGCTTAGCGACCGGCTCGGGGAGCGGGCCTGGGGCTGGCCGCGTTTTGCTCGATTCTCTCGCGCGGGGATGCCGCTGGTTCTTCCAGGGAGAGGAGTACGACGAGTCGCACTATTTCCGGTACTTCACCGGTCACATCGGTCAGTTGATCGTCCATATGAAGCGCGAGGGCCGCTCTCGGCGCGAGTTCTTGAAGTTCTCTGACTTCACCGCCGAGCAGGTCCCCGACCCGGGGGACGCCGTCACGTTCGGGCGCTCCGAGCTCGATCCGAGCAAGGCCGACCCCGAGCACCTGCGCTATGACAACGAGCTGATCGCGCTGCGACGAACGCTGCCCGACGGACTGCCGCAGGTGAGTGTGGACGAGGGGCGGCGGATGCTGCGCTTTTGTCGCGCCGAGGTAGAGTTGATGACAAGCTTGCCCGGTCGGGGGCAGGATCTTGTCCCGCCAGGCGGCGGGGTGGTGCGCTGGTGAACGAGATCATGCCGGGCCGGCCGTTTCCTCAGGGGGCGACGTGGGACGGCGAGGGCACCAACTTTTCGCTGTGGTCGGAGGAAGCCGAGCGGGTCGAGCTCTGCCTGTACGACGATGATGGGGAAGAGCGCCGGCTGGACGTTAGGGATCGCACAGCGTTCCAGTGGCACGTGTACGTGCGCGGAGCGAGACCCGGGCAGCGCTATGCGTACCGCGTGCACGGCCCTTACGAGGCGGAGCGCGGCGTTCGCTTCAATCCCGCGAAGCTCCTAATCGACCCGTATGCAAAGGCGATCGACGGCGGCATCGATTGGCACGCGGCGAACACGCTGCCGTATCAGCCAAACGGTCGCGAGGACGCCGACCTGCAGATCGATGAATCCGATGACGAGGCAGCGATCCCGCGAAGCGTCGTGATCGATCCACGCTTTGACTGGGGCGAAGACCGGCTGCTCGGGACCGGCTGGAGCAAGACGGTCATCTACGAGCTCCACGTTAAGGGCTTCACCAAGCAGCACCCCGGAATCCCGGAGGAGTCCCGTGGCACCTACGCCGGACTCGCTTCCGAGCCGGCGATCGAGTACCTGCGCGGCCTCGGAATCACGGCCGTGGAGCTGCTGCCCGTCCACCACATCGCGGATGAGAGCTTCCTGATCGACAAGGGGCTCTCCAACTACTGGGGGTACAGCTCGATCGGCTATTTCGCGCCCCACGCCGGCTACAGCTCGTCGGGCACGCGCGGCGAGCAGGTGTTTGAGTTCAAGCACATGGTCAAGGCGCTGCATGCCGCGGGCATGGAGGTGATCATGGACGTCGTCTTTAACCACACCGCCGAGGGCAACCATCTCGGGCCGATGCTCTCGTTCAAGGGCGTGGACAATCCCGGGTATTACCGGCTTGTGCCCGACGACCCGCGCTACTACATGGACTTCACCGGCACCGGAAACACCCTGAACACCGTGAACCCGGCGGTGTTGCGAATGATCATGGACTCGCTGCGCTACTTCGTGCTCGAGTGCCACGTCGACGGGTTCCGCTTCGACTTGGCGGCCGCGCTCGCCCGCGAGCTGTATGACGTCGACCGCCTCTCATCTTTTTTAGACGTGATTCATCAGGATCCGATTCTCTCACAGGTCAAACTGATCGCCGAACCGTGGGATGTCGGCCCGGGCGGCTATCAGGTGGGAAACTTTCCGATCCTCTGGACCGAGTGGAACGGCGAGTATCGCGACAGGATGCGCGACTTTTGGCGCGGCGAGGCGCCGGTAGCCGAATTCGCTCAGCGCTTCACGGGCTCGGCGGATCTATATCAGAGCGACGGCCGGCGCCCAGTCGCGTCGATCAACTTCATCACCGCGCATGACGGCTTCACCCTCGCTGACCTCGTCTCCTACAACGAGAAGCACAACGAGGCCAACCTCGAGGACAACCGCGATGGCTCAGTAGACAACCGGTCCTGGAACTGTGGCGCCGAGGGACCGAGCGACGATCCTGAGATCAACGCGCTCCGCGCCCGCCAGCAACGCAACCTGATCGCAACGCTGCTGCTCTCGCACGGTGTCCCGATGCTACTCGGCGGCGATGAGCTCGGCCGAACGCAGCACGGCAACAACAACGCCTGGTGTCAGGACAACGACCTATCGTGGTTTGACTGGCACAGCGTCGACGCCTCGCTTCAGGAGTTCGTCCGCCGCCTGATCCAACTGCGCCAGTCAGAGCCGGTGTTTCGCAGGACCGACTTCGTGGTCGGCGAACAGGTGCGCTCAAGCCTGCCGGACGTGATCTGGCTGAGACCCGATGGCCAACCCATGGGCGAAGACGACTGGCAGCGCGACGATGCTCACGCGCTCCCCGTGTTCCTCAACGGCCAGGAAATCCCCAACCACGATCGCGACGGCAACCCCATCAAGGGCGCCTCTTTCCTGATCTTCTTCAACGCCCACTACGAGCCGATCACCTTCACCATAGCCCCCGCGCTTGGGCAGCGCTGGCGCGTCGAGCTAGCCACGGCGCCCGACGCCGAAGCGCGGCGACCACGCAAACGCCTCGACGTCACCTCTCGATCGATCGCCGTCCTACGCCGCCGATAATGCAGGCTACGCACCCGATCCAGCGAGAAACACCTCGAGACCGGCGACGCCCGCCAGCGCGTCCCACATCCCCAAGCGGCTTGGCGTGAGCCACCTGTATCGCTCGTTCATCACACGCACATGAGCGTTCATGCCGGGCAACGACCGGCCGACCCGAGCTTATTAGTCTCCGATCACCTCGGCGAAGGGAGCCCGAGGTAATCGCCTAAGCCGACAACAAGATCCCGTATCTGCTCCTGCGACGCGCTCGTCAAACGGGCTCTCGGACCGTCCACGCGACGGCTAGCGGCTCGCCAATCCCCCCGGCCAGCTGCAGCGCCTGCGCGCACAAGCGGCACCGAGCCGATTCCGTGTCGAGAAGATCCTCGAGGTGGCCGAGGGCGACCCGCCTGGCTGTACAAGGGACCACCGGCTACGAATTCGCCAACGAGGTCAGCGGCCGCGCGGTTAGTTACTTCCTCCGAGCTCCCACGGCGGCGCACGCGACAGCTAGCAGCTAGCCAAGGAATCTCAACGTTCACAGTCGGAACACCCATGTGGTGAGTCATCCATGGGACTCCGGCTCCGACTACTTCCGACAACGACTCAGTCCACGCGGGTCCGAGCCATCCCACAGACCCCTCTACGCCCCGCTCACGAGCGACGCCGTACGTTCTAGGCGATCGCCCACGACGCCAGCCCCGATCAGGCGGACAGGTTTGCAGCGGGAGCTGCACAACGCTCTACAGGCTCTAGCAGCAAGATACTCCGGCCGTTCACACCCGCTGCGGCGAGACCACCGCCGTCCCAATCGCCTGCGCGCATCGGATCGAGGTTCGGCGGGAGCTGCCGTTAACCGCGCGTAATGCCATCGCGCATTGGGCCACAGAGCCGCGCCACCGACACGTCCCTATGCCTAGGTTGAGTGCTCGAGCCCGAACGCCCAGCACAGCTGGTCAATGGAATCGATTTCTGGGTGCTCTGCACCGGCACCTGGATTCGGCACCAGCGAGCCGTCGTCGCCCCACAGGTTGCGCACTACCAGCGTTTGGATCCCGGCGTCCCGGGCGGCGCTAGCCGCCGCCGGATCGCACGTCACCATGAGGCACGATTCCGGGCTCCGGCGAGCAGCCCGAAGCAGAACCCTGACGCCGTGCCGGCTTCCTTTGAGCGCCCTCAAGTCGCAGGACAGAAAGAGGCGATCTTCCTGCCTGACTAACCCCAACGCGAGAAACAGATTCCGGTCGATATGGGTCGCGTCTTCGAACAAGCTCACCGAGCGGGCAGAACCGCCCATCACCCGGAACTGCTCAAACACTGACGGAGCCACCCGGATGTGCTGAGACGTTAGCGACGCCCAGTGCCGACAGATAAAGAGCGCGATTGACTGCTGCACCCGCACCTTCGCCGCGCCCATCGTGTACATGGCCAAGTCTGACTCGCTGAACTGGCCTGTGAGCGCCTCGTCATGAAGCGCGGCCAGCTCGTCATGGAGCTGAGACGCCGAGACGCGGGTCGAAAAATGCCAGCGGCGCAAAATGTCAACCAGAACCTGCGCCTCGTACTCCGGGTCTCGCTGCTGAAGCAGCGTACCGTTGATATCACAGAAGACCACCTCAACATGGTGTTCGTTCAGGTCGGGATGCATACCTTCCTTACGGTTGGAAAACTCAACTATGAGGTCTGGGGATCCCGCTCTTCTGACACAGCTTCCCTTCGGCGCGGCTGGGCAACCCTTCAACGCGAGATAAGGCCCGGGCTTCTCGACAGGCGCCCTACTCTCCGCCACCGCGAGGGGCGGCTCGACAGCAGGCGGCGGCTGTCGAGCTCGGTCGCCGCCGGTACGAGCCGACGCCATCGCGATCGGACCAGCGGCCTTCACCCCCTTCGACCCTTGCGGAGATGGCGGGGAGCGCTCCGGCCGAGGGTCAAAGCAGGCCTGGCTGGCGCCGGCTCGGGCCCCGTGTTGCTTTTGCCGAGGCGCAGCGCCACCGGACCAGGAGCTTGCACACCTGCGCGCACACGAACCTAGGCTTAGCGATGCCGTGAGAAGCCGTCCGGCGGCCCCTGCGCACCGGCGCGGTGTGCGACCACGCAACAACGCCAGACGCTCGCCGGGCCGGAGCGCTGGACCACCGCTCAGCGGTGGAGTTGCACAAGCGCGGCCCCGCCGACCGTCCGGCTCGCGGCGTGGACGGGTTGGGCTCCTCCTGGTCGGGCGACGTCTCGACCGTGGTGCTCCGCCATCGATTGCGAGGGCGAACTCGCCGGCCCGCTTGCCGGCTCAAGCCGGCCGGCTCATTGGTCATCTTTAGGTCGTCGCGACCCGTTGGGGTCGCGGTGACCTCGACGTCTAGCGCGGGCCGAGGTCCCAACGGTCGTGCGTCGGCTTGCTCACCGCGTAGATGCGCGGCAAACGGCAAATGATCGGCCGACCTCGCGTCGTGCTCCATTCACGAGAGAGCATCAGCCGCGCCGCCTGCGAAGATCTCTCGTGCTCAGGACGAAAGGGAGCAGAGCTGGCGGTGGCCTGCCGCGGCGGGCACGAGACGCCTCATTTTCGTCCTTCTCGACAGCGGCGTCGGACTCGGCGCGTGCTTGCGCAACGCCTCCGCGAGCAGGGGTCTCACGGCCGTTGTCGACGGCGCTGTCGAGATCGCTCACAGGAAGCGTCCCGCGCAGGACCGGTCGCCCGCTCCCGGCGTCAGCCTCTCCTCAGATTGTCTGATGTGCGGCGAAAGTTAGGTTGCGACTCCGGCGCACGGGGGTATCTCGCTTCAAAGGGAGGTAGAGACAGCAGACCGGGACTCGCGCACGAGGCGATCGCCGCGACGTGATCGTACGGGCATAGGCGTGGCGTCTTGGTGAGGAAGGAAGAGACCGTAATTTGGGGTTTCCTGTTGACGTGGCCGATGATCGGCGTGCGCGCGGTGTCGCCGTACCCGAGGCGCAAGCCGTTCAGGTGGCATGGCTGGTGATCGTCACACGAGAATGTGGCACGCCGAGTTGGAGGTCTTGGTCCAAGCTGTGCTCGCCGGTCGTCTCGCGAGACTGCCTGGAGGAGTTGGCGCGGTCGGACCAAACGCGCAGTCAGGGGGGCGGGCTGTCAGCTGGTTCTTGTGTTACGCGGGGTCCAGGGGAGTCCGCGGGAGCGGCGGACCGCGGAGCGCCGGGTCGGCGGGGACGTCCCCGTGGCGCGGGGGCGACGGACACGAGCGTGCCAGGAGCCGCCTGGTAGGTGGAGCGGGGTGCGTCGCTCACCTTCATGCCAGTCGTGGCGCGGGGTCACGGACGCCCGAGGGCTTGTCGCCGCGGGGCCACGGAGCGATCGAACTTTATGAACGTATCGGAGGAGAGAGAACGAATGTCGGAGGATTACCGCATTGTCAGCCCGCCTCGTGGAGAGCCTCGTTTGCTAGGGGACGTCGGCGTGCAGGTCCGCGTGCAGCTCTCAGGCCGTCCTAGCCGTCGGTGGTCGCGCGATTTGGGTGCTCGGCTGACACGGGAGCTTGTCGGACATCCAGGCGCGGCGCACCTGCGCGTGAACGTCAACGAGCTCGTGCTGGGGGACGAGATTGTGCTCGATGGCGTCGAGGACCGCGAGATGCCCGCCCTCGCCGATGCGCTGCGGCGCGCGGTCGATGCCGCGAACCGGGCAGCGGTCGACGAGGTCGATCGCGTACCGAACGTCACTCAGCGGGAGGCTGACACCATGGCGAGTCATATTCCCCTCAGCGAGGCTCGCCCTGCGGCGGCCGCCGGGGCGGGTAACGATCAGCCTTGCCCCCGCTGTGGTCAACCGGTGCCAGCAGCCGCCGGCGATCGAGGCGCCGGCGATCAGCTCGCGCTCAACGAGATGGATTGTCCGAGTTGCGGCACACGCCTAGTGCGGGCCGTGGAAGGCCACGCCGACCATGGATGGCGCCTTGTGGAATGACGGAGCGATCGCGCTCTAACGACCAACACCGCTACCGGGCGTGACGAGCGCTTCGAGGATGCGCGGCAGCGCGCCTAAGCCCGATGTGGAGGGGGTTGTCAGCGCGGACCGCTGATCGCACGCTCAACTGAAGACTCCGAGTGACGATCCACATAGGCACTTGCGGCTGGAGCTATGACCACTGGTGTGACGTGCTCTACCCGCGTCACACGCAGTTTCGCGATCGACTCTGGTTCTACACGCAATGCTTCGACACGGTCGAGCTCAACAGCAGCTTCTACCGCTGGCCGCGCCTGAGAACATTCCAAAGCTGGCGGCGCCGGCTCCCGGATGCGTTTCGGTTGTCGGTCAAGGCGCCGAGGGGGCTGACCCACGCGAAAAGGCTCTACGCGCCCGAGATATGGATCGAGCGGATCGCCGCATCGTGGCATCAGCTCGCGGATAAGCGGGCCGTCCTACTGGTCCAGCTTAGACCCGACCACCCCCGAGACGACGCACGTCTCCACTACTTTCTGGAATCGCTCCCGACGTGGATCCGCACTTGCGTTGAATTCCGGCATCCAAGCTGGAACGACGAACGTGTCTTCGCGCTGTTGGAGGACCGGGAGGTCGCGTACTGCGTGATGAGCGGGGCTAACCTACCCTGCATCTTGCGCGTGACGGCGCCATTCGCATACGTTCGCCTTCATGGCCCTGACCCGCACCACCTCTATGCGGGCTCTTACTCAAATGCGGACCTGGCGTGGTGGGCAGACCGGATACGCGAATGGGCCGATGCCGGCAAGGACGTCTTTGTGTACTTCAATAACGACGGAGCCGGCAACGCCGTTCATAACGCCCTGACGCTCCGCCAGATGGTTCATGCGTGACGCGAGCGCTGTGGCTGGGTTTGCTATCGGGCCGTGCGCCCTCCTTTGGCGAGGCCGCTGCGTCGCAATAGCCACAGCTGACTGTCGAGTTGATCCGATCAGCGGCAGTCTCGGACGACCGCTCCGACTTTGACCAGTCTCGACCGCGCCGTCAACGGCGGCGCTGGGCTTGCTGCTCACGCAGCGGTTGCGGAAGAACGGAACGAATCCGCCCGCGCTATCGAGAAGGACGATAGAGAGCAGCGCGTGTGACGGCAGGGACGAGATGACCGCTACGCCTGGCCAAGCGACACTGGGGTGATCGACGTCGCAGCGGTCCCCCGGTCCGGCCCGTGCCCACACAGCACGTGATTGTGCTTGCTCGGAATCGGCCGGCCAGCAAACCTGGCGCGCTGTCGCAATCGCCCAAACTCAGCGGTGCGCCTACCCGCAACCGCGCCGCCCGCGCGACGATCGCATTGCCGGAGAGCGATCGTCCCGACGGCCGCGAGCCGGCGATGCCTTTGCCACGAGCCCAGCAGCGGCGGCTTGCTGCTGCTTTGCCAGGATGCAGTAGCCCCTCATCGGGAACCCGTCCTCGCGCTCCCGCCAAACACCCCAGCGCGGGGCCGACGATCGCTTCGCCTGTAAGCAGCAACCAGCCGGCACTGGCCCTGGCGTGGCAACCCAAGAGCGACCAGTCGGGCGCCGAGAAAATGAAAGCGGTCGTCCGGAGGGCCGTCGCCGCACGCTCGGATTTGGGCGATTGCAGCAGCGCCTTCGATGACCCTCGTCGCTTGCAAGGTGGCGTTGGGCTCGTTGCTCGAGCTGGCGCCCAGCCGCTGTTGCGATCCGTTGGTCGGGAGCGCCCGGCACGGGTATCGCGCCGACGCTCCTGGGTTGGGAGCGACCTCCGCCCGACAGCGCCGGCACCGTCCACGAATGGTCGGCGCCAGGGCCGGCCCTGGTCACGAAGGAGGTCTGCAAGATCTGCAACAACGAAATGCTGAGCCACCTTGAGATCACGACGAGCGCGACAGCTGGTGACATGGTCGTGGGCCGTCGCGTCGAGCTGCGGTCCGAGACCCAGGTCGTCGCTGCGGGCTGGTGCTACAAGACGATCCTCCTCCTGCAGCTCGTTCGGCTCAGCACACGCAGCCCGGCCTACTTTGCCGCGCCAACAGTAAGCATCAGCAACCTCCTTATTCTCTGCGGTGGACGCTCCAGCGCGTCCGAGGAGCCGGTCCGCGTCGAGACCCGAGCCGCCGGCAAAGCGCGCCTGCGGCTCTGGCCCGCGTCGCTGCGTCCCGTGAGCTGGCCGCCGCCAGCCTCTATCGAGGATCTAAGCGCCAGCTCGATCACCGGCGCGGGGACGTTGCATAGACATCGAGCCGGGCCCGTGGCTGCAATCTAGGCGCTTACGCTGCCACGAGAGCAAACGTGCGTTGGTCTCTTCCGGCCCCGGCCGACGCTACGATCGCCGCCATGGAGCGGCTGGACGTCCGATTTCCCTCGGGTCGCGACACCTGCGCCGCTTGGCTGTACCTCCCGGACGGTGACGGACCTTTCGCCGGTGTTGTTTTTTGGGCACGGCTGGACGGGTGTTCGCGAGCAGCGGCTCGACGCCTACGCTGAGCGCTTCGCCGGCTCTGGGCTCGTCGCTCTGGTCTTCGACTACCGCCACTTCGGCGCCAGCTCGGGCCGGCCGCGCCAGCTGCTTTGCATCAAGCGCCAGCTCGCTGACTGGGCGGCGGCAGTCGCGTACGCCCGTTCGAGGACCGAGATCGATCCGCGGCGCGTGGCGCTGTGGGGCACGTCGTTCTCGGGCGGGCATGTCATGGAGTTCGCCGCACGGGACGCGGAGATCGCCGGAGTCGTCGCGCAGGTGCCCTTCGCCGACGGTCTGCGCAACCTGCTGAGCCTCGGCCTGGCTCTGACGCTGCGCCTGGCCGCGGCCGGCCTGCGCGACCAAATCGGCGCTGCCCTCGGCAGGCCGCCTCACATGGTGCCAAGCGTCGGGCCGCCCGGATCGCTGGCCGTGATGACCACGCCGGACGCCGAGCCAGGGTTTCGTGGCATCGATCCGCCGGATTCGACGTGGCGCAACGAGTCCGCCGCCCGGATCGGCCTACGCGTAGGCATGTACCGGCCAGGTCGGCGCGCTGGTCGCATTGTTGCTCCGATCCTGTTCGCTGTCGCCCGGGACGATGCCATCACGCCTGCGGCGCTCGTGCAGGCGGCCGCGGCCCGCGCGCCACACGCCGAGGTGCGCACGTATCCCGGCGGACATTTCGATATCTACGTCGGAGCCACATTCGAGCGCGCGGTGGCCCACCAAGTCGAGTTCCTCACCCGTCACCTGCTGCGTCAATAATCTGCCTGGTCCGCAACCGCCCCCGGCAGCGTCGGTACCAAGTCACGGCTCACCACCTTCGCGGTGGTCCGCTGGCCGGAGTGCCCGCTGACGCTGGCCGTGCCGGATGTTGGGGGGCGCTCCGATCTTCGTGGCGGCCGCGGTCGCCCGCACCCCTGGCCTGCCCTGCCGACGAAATGACAGCCACACGTCCCGAGACTCGGTCCATTGAGGCCGACGAGGCGGCGTTCCGGCTACACGATCCCGGCGATGCCGACACGGCACTGCTCGACGAGCTCCCGCGCAGCGATTTCTCGCGCCTGGATCGGGGCCGTCACGTGTACCTCGATAACACCGGCGGCGGGCTGTACGCCGAGTCGCAGCTGCGCGAGCACATGCGGCTGCTCGAGGAAGGGTGTTCGGCAACCCGTCGATCAATCCGACCTTGGCTGCGAGGCCCGAGCTTGTCGAGCGAGCCCGCGGCTCCGTGCGTGACTTCTTCAGAGCCTCGCCCGAGGAGTACGAAGCGATCTTCACCCCGAACGCGACCGACGCGCTGCGGCTGGTCGGGGAGCCCTACCCCGTCTATCGAGGAGACCGCTTTCTGCTCACTTTCGACCACCACAACTCGGTTAACGCCATCGGGGAGTTCGCCCGTGCCCGTGGCGCCGAGACGACCTACATTCCCAGCGCCGCGCCGGAGCTGCGCGTCGAGGAGAACCTGCTCGGGCGCGACCTGACCGACACCGCCGGCGATCACCACAACCTGTTCGCCTTCCCGGCGCAGTCGAACTTCTCGGGTGTGCAGCACCCGCTGGAGTGGATCGAACCGGCGCACTCGCACGGGTGGCACCTGCTGCTTCGACCCCGCCGCGTATGTGCCGACCAACCGGCTCGACCTCAGCGTGTGGCATCCGGACCTCGTGGCGCTCTCGTTCTACCAGATGTTCGGCTGGCCGACGAGGGTCGGCTGTTTGATCGCGCGCCGCGACGCGCTCGCCAAGCTCGAGCGGCCTTGGTTCTCAGGCGCAACGATCGCCGCGGCGTTCGTGCACGAGTGATCGATCGCCCAGTCGGTCGCCCGTGCCAGAAGACTCATCGCGCTGTGGAGGGGGTTCAGACGCGCTCGGCGTCGGAACGAACCGGGCTGGTCTCGCTGGGCTCGAGCGGCCGTTCCGCCCGCTCGATGCCTCGCGGTAGCCGCGCGATGGTGAAGATTGACCACGGCGTCGAGCCGTCTTCCGAGAATTGCCAGCAAATCGGCACATTCGAAGTCACTGCATTGCAGCCGCACCCGCTAATCGTCGCCGTGCTTGCTAGCGGCCCATCTGCAGCAAAACGATTAACTCGGGAAGGGTTTCCCGGCGCTCCTCCCTGCCACGCGTCCGTTCGAAACGTTTGGCGGACGCGTCACCGGATACGGCGCCCGGATCTGCGGCTCCGGCTTTGCTTGTGCGAGCGGCAGCGCGGCGAGCCCGATTCCGACGAGCGCTACTCGTCGTCCGGGACGGGAGCGCTGAGGCTCGACGGTCCTCGCGGCGAGCGTTCCGCTCGAGGGCTATGAGTCTTCTTCGCTGCGGGCGCGAGGCGGTGTGCCAAGGACACGGGCGACGGCTTCGGCGCGGTTGGCTGAGTTGGTCTTGGCGAGGATCTGTTTGACGTGCCACTTAATCGTGCCTTCGGTCACGAACAGGCGTTCCGCGATTGCTGCGCTCGTGCGGCCCTGGGCGACAAGTTGGAGGATCTCGAGCTGGCGTGCGGTGAGCGGCGCGTTGAGCGGGTCGGGTTCGGCGACGTTGCGAGCGAGTTGTTGGAGCTCGGTGGCGCGGCGCTCGAGCTCGGCTGAGGTGCTTTGGAGCGCTTCCTGAGCGAGTTTGGCGTCTGTGATGTCTTGCACGATAAAGACGACGCGGACTGGGTCGCCGGCTTCGTCGACGACAACCTCGCCGTGGCTGCGCAGTGTGCGGACTCGGCCGTCGGCGCGCAACCCCCGGTATTCGAGCGTGAACGACGATCGCTCAGCGATCGCGGCCTCGAGGGTTTCCCGGACCCGTTGGCGGTCTTCTGGGTAGACGCGTTGGTCCGCGGCGGGGGTTGGGTCGAACTGGTCCCGGGTGAGACCGTAGATCGCGAGTAGGCCGTCTGACCAGGTGGTGTGGTCGGTGGTCAGGTCCCATTCCAGGCTTCCGGTCCGCGCGACTCGCTCGGCCTCCGCGAGCTGCTCGCGGCTGCGGCGCAGCTCATCCTCGACGCGCTTGCGATCGGTGATGTCGCGAATCGCGCTGGATAGGAGCAGGCCTTCCGCGGACTTCAGCGGGCCGAGCGAGACCTCGACCGGGAACTCGCTGCCATCCTTGCGCCGTCCAAATAGCTCAAGCCCGACGCCCATCGGACGGGCGTGCGGGTCTGCTGCGTAGCCGGAGCGATCATGCTCGTGGCGATCACGGAACCGCTCGGGCAGCAGCACCTCGATCCCCTGCCCCAGCAGCTCCTCGCGCGTGTAGCCGAACAGCCGCTCGGCCTGGGCATTGACGAGCACGATCTCGCCCCTGTTGTCTGCCTTGATGATCACCATCGCGTCCGGCGCGGATTCGAGCAGGCCCCGGAACCTCCTCTCCGCAGCCACGTGCGCCTCCTCGGCGATCTGCCGAGCGGTGACATCAGTCAACAACAGGGCGAACCCCCGCACGTTCCCGTCACTGAGATCGGGCACATAGGACACCTGCATGTGCCGCGGCTCGCCGTTGCGGTCGATCACCGTCCTATCGAACAACTGCGGCTCGCCCGCGAGGGCTCCGTCGATGTGCGGGCGGTTCAGCCCGTACAGCTGCGGTCCGAGCACCTCGCTGATATGCCGACCGAGAACCTCATCCGGCGTGAGCCCGAAGAACTCCAAGTACGCGCGGTTAGCCAGGCGGCTGCGCAGGTCGCTGTCGTAATAGCCGATCACCGCCGGCAGCGAATCGAGGACCGCTCTGGGGTCCTCCACCCCGCCGGGCGGCTCGTCGCGAGCCCCGTCGCCGAACCGTTCCGTCCCGGACAACGGATCATCTTGGCTTGTCTCGTCTGGCATGTTTGCCCCCTCTCGATCACGGTTCGTTTGCCCCCTTCTCGGTCATGGTTCGGCGCGCAGAACCTTTCGGTCGAGTAGTACACACTACCCCTCCGGGAGGTTGTGCACGGCTGGGCCGCCGTCAACAATCCCCCAAGGGCGCCCAGTCTCGACTCAACCAACCGCCGGCACACGCCGGCAAAGAAGGGGGAAGGCATGCGAAAACTGATCCCACTCGCGACCGTGATCGCAATCGTCGGAGCACTCGCCGCCGGTGTCGCCGCGAGCACCGCCGCGACGACGGCTAGGACTAGCAGGATCACGTGCAACTGGACGCAGTACAACCCGGCGCCCGCCGACCTTTCAGGCGTCGTTATCGGCTTCATCAGGTGCTCGAAGCCACTCGGCAACGGTGTCATCTCGGCAACCTACACCGCGACGGTCAACCAGACGACTGGGGCGGGTACCGCCAAGGGAACGTGGACGAAGTGGCTGTTGGCCGGCACCGCCCACGGGCGCTACAGCCAGACGTTCCAGTTCACCAGCAACAATGACGCGACGTACAAGAGCGCTATCACTTGGACTGGAGGCACCGGTGCGTACAAGGGCGTCAAGGGCACGGGCTCCGAGACGTGTAACACGACCAACGGCGGCGCTACCCTGACCTGCAAAGCGGTCGATATGGTAACCGGCCTCTGAACGGGACGAGTGACGTTGCCCGCCGCGGACGGAGCGGCTGGTCACCGGCTTCTGATCCGGAGCGAGTGGCGGCGCCCACGACGCTCCTGCTCGGCCCTCGCCAAGCAGGAGAGCTGGACGTCGCCACCCGTCTTTGGTGCGAGGGATGAGAGTTCTCGGGCTTCACTCTCGCAATGGCTCGATGTGCAAGCGGCTGGACTGGCCACCGGGGCTGTCGAGGGGAGCACTCCGGTCACCCGGCTGCGTCGACCCGGGGGCTGCCGGCAATCGACCAGCAGCAGTGCTCGAGTTTCGGCGGGTAGTCGCGCGAGGCCGGAGTGCTCCCGCTCGGACGTGGATCCGGGGCTCGGCTAAGAGGCCGGGAGCGGCACTGACGTGCCATCATCAGCGCGCGCCGGCGCATGGATCGGCTGCGGCTCGTTTCGAGTGACCGGTGGGCTGGCCATGTGACGCTCGGGATGGTGTAGTCGACGCGTCGAGCTTCGTGGCCGTGTTGGTGTTCTTTGATGAGGTGGCAGTGCACTATTGATCGAAGTCGCCGTTGGCTTTGACCGCGCGTAATTTCGGGATCGCTTCAGCGCCCGCGAGTTTTCAGCGGGCGTCGGTGATGTCTAGTCGGTCTTTGACTCGGTGACGGCAGGCGTCTTCGGTCGATCGTCAGACTGCCTTTCCGCAAATCGTGGGTGGGCGCGACCTCCGGCGTTCTGAGGGAGCAGCAGCCCGACGCGGCAACGGCTGACCGCCTGCCCCGCGATGCAGCACCTGGCGCCGCTGACGGACCGGTCAGCTGCGCCGGTTAGCGTCGGTCACGAACAGTCGTGCCGCGATTCTCGCGCTCGTCTTTCCTTGGGCGACGAGTCGGAGCATCTCGAGCTGTCGTGGGGTGAGCGGCGCAAGGTGTAGCCGGTCGCCTGGTGGCGACGAGCAGCGCGACCTGTTGTAGCTCGAGTTTGGCATCCGTGATGTCTTGCACGATCGCGACGACAGATCGACTCGCCAGCCGGGGTCGACGACGACCTCGCCGTGGTTTCAAAGTGTGCAGACTCGACAGTCGGCGCGCATCGCGCGGTATTCCGAGTGCAAACAACTATCGCTCGGCGATCGCACGCTACAGGGTCTGCCAAACGCGATTGGCGCGCCAACCTCCCGGTCGAACAGTAACGACTATCCCTCCGGGATGTTGTGCCCCGACGCGCCGTCACCCACAATCCTTACCCGAGGCAACCGGCCTCGATCAAACCAACCGCCGGCACACGCCAGCAAGAAGGGGAGCCCAGCATGTTTGAGGTTACCGACAAAAACCAATCAGCCCCTACCGCGGAGCTAGTTGTGATTGATGCACATTCGTCTTCCTCGCAGTCCGAGTTGGCCGCCAACCGCGGCACACACGTCCCGAACCCGCCGAGCAACTGGTCCGACGGTGACTTCGCAGCCGGCCTCAGAGCTTTGGAGTCAGGCGCTGGCGTGCGCGGCGATTTCGCCACGGGCATGAGGAGCACGCCGCTCCTCCTGACAACCGGAGACTTCGCTACCGGCCAACGCACAGATCTGGCTCCCGAGCCGGTTCGAGGTGATTTCGCCACCGGCCAGCGCACCGAGCGGTTCGAGACCCCAAGTCCTAACGGTCAGCAGGCACGTCGCGGACACTCGCCGCTGTGGCACAGCACCGTAGCGGTCGCAAGGAGAGCATCGTAAAGTGGGTTACTTTCCTTGCCGCCCTGCCCGGAACAATCGTGAGTCGTCCCGAGCGGTGTCACGCGCGAGGCTGGTCAATGCGATGCAGCGTTGGGTTGCCCCGTCGGTGCACGACGGCGATCGGTGGACCCCTCGGCGCCCAATCAAGCTCGCGATTGCCGCGTCTGCGCGCGGCGTGGCCGCGTAGTGAACAGCCCGGCTCCTAGGATCCGGGCTGTTCACGGCCGCGACGGAGGGACGGAGGCCAATTGTTACCAACTGTTAATAACACGCGGTCATGACGGTGTTGCGGGCGAGCGGTCCCGGGTCGAGCATAGGCATGGACCGTTCTAGGTCACAATAATCGTCAAGATGCCTGAATCTGGGCGTCACGGCCCACGAGCTCGAGGCCCTGCGCGGCCGGCCCTCTCGCCGGCTGCCTCTTCCGAGCGTGGCGGTTGACTCG
>Ga0335081_10008697_pt1 | contig 16285 bp, 13 predicted proteins | sample Lox_Sample_35_FD_206713 | JGI IMG/M metagenome (GOLD analysis project Ga0335081, IMG submission 206713) | Soil microbial communities from Loxahatchee National Wildlife Refuge, Florida, United States - Lox_Sample_3.5 | ecosystem: Environmental > Terrestrial > Soil > Wetlands | place: USA... | reverse complement strand
GCAGTTTATGCAACGAGGCAAATTTTCTTCTTTCATAGCTTCGCCTCTGCCATACTTATGTTGCATACACTTCGGAATTAAGTTTTCGCTTAAACCCCAATCTATCAATTTACCTTAAAGGTAAAGGAGACGGAGGTTTTATCTGACGTAGTCGTCGAATGTCCAGTAATGGTCTTCTTCTTGCAGAACGATGTCTTCAAAGATTCTTCGTGTCGTTGTGTCGCCGCGTTTCATGGCTTCAGCAATGATTTGTCTGTAAAGCGCGATGGTATCGGCTTCAAGTTGATGATCTAACGATAGAATCTCAAGTGTGGTTTTGCCGACAACTGGAAGTGGATTTGGCTTAGTCACTGCTTCGCCGTCAATAAGGTAGATACGTTCGCTTATTTTTTCAAGATGCTGCATTTCCTGCATGAAGACATCTTTGAGGAGCTTACTTACGACTCCTTGAGAGTTTGTGCCTTGAACAGTTTCCAAGGGAGTTTTCTTCATTCTGAGTTCCAGCAACGCAGCTTTTTCATGTTGGTTAGTGTACTGGATTATTCCGCAGATTTCTGCTGCAACCGCCTTGTTCAGTAGTTCAAGATAGTCCGAAGTGAATATTTTGCGCCACTCTGACAACGGCATCTTGTCGGGTTCTTCCTTCTCGTCCTGGAAAGCTGCGTATTCTTGGAACTTGAATAAGTGTTCCTCTTCTTCACCGAAGATTTTTTCGAACATCTCGCGTGTTTCCCAATCGCCCATTTCTGCCGCTTTGCCGATTATTTTTCGGTACAGGTTAAGGGCTTCTTCCTCTGCAACAACTCCCAGTTTAGCAAATTCACTTATTGTATTGCCAATAATTGGTTTGCCGCCTTTGGTGGTTGCTTCGCCTCCGAGATAGTAGATTCTCTCCATGATGGAGGCGGCGTGCTTCATTTCTTGGATTGATATTTCATGAAGCATTTTTCCAACTGCGTCGTAAGTTGTCTTGTCAAAAAGGATGTTTTCTGGGATTTGTTTTTTTATAATTTTTTCCATTTTAGCATGTTGAAGGAAATATTGGACTGCAACTCCGAATTCGCGTTCTACCGCTTGGTTTAGCAGGACAATATACTCTGGGGTTGTTTTAACAGCCATAACGTATCACAACTTCTACTCGGAAATGAGCAGACACCGAGATATAAAATTTGTTGTCGGCTACAAATTCAGGGAAACGGGGGCTTCATTGCCTAATTTGTCTTCCGCAGTTTGGGCAGTAGATCGAGTCATTGCTGATTTGCGCTCCGCAGTAGGAGCAATACAAGCTCGGAGTTGGGGTACGCGACGACGGCGGCGCATTGTAAAAAAGGGCATTTACGGTTGGTTTGGGTTTGAGTGAATAGAAGCCTGATGCAGCGAAAATCCATGCTATCCACCCTATGATGCCGCCGACGCCTATGATTGATGTAACGGCGCCTATTAGGATGAGCAAGCCAGCAGTATGGAAGCTATCAACGCCTGATTTTTCGCTTAGTTTATTGAAAGCCCGCATGAAGAAGATTGAAAAAATTATTTGGAGGACAATAGCACCGAGAAACGTGGCCAAAAACGAGAATGCAAACGAGGGAGGTATCCCGGATGATGAGCGCGAAAAAAGGAAGGCTATCACAACTAACGCAATTATGGTGGCAATTCCCACGACAACTATGATTACGCCGTAGATAACGTCTTTGAATATTCCTGGTTCATTGTAGTATTGGCTTAATCGATACATGGAAAAGACGAACAGTATGAAACCTGCTAAGCCGATTAATACAAAGGCGATAATCAGAAAAGGAATTAATGTGAGGGAAAGCAGCGGAGTGCCCACAAACCCTGTTGATCCAGATGTGGCAGCGCCAAGAAAAGCGCTAAACAATGAAAGAATCAACAGTCCACCCATTGCAAGAATGGCAATTGGCACGATAACTTCGATTAAGCTGGCGACTAAACCTGATGTTCTTCCTGTCTCAAACGACATTTTGACACTATCGAAAGGTATGTGGTGGTGAGTCAAGGATAAGCTTTGCGCATTTTGATAGCTGCTTGTGGGGCAAGGAGAGTTGTCTTCAGAGGTCTTGCTTTTCATGTTTCACTGCGTACCAAGCAACGATAACTGAGAGAACCGCTAATGTAAACACTACTGCTTCGAAAACCACAAGTCCAATACTTGAGGCAAAAGGAACTAGGAAATCAACAAACCCCATGGGCAATGCAATCAAAAATAACCGCTTTTTGTGAAGGATGACTGCCATGCAGCATAGGTAACCCCAAGCAAAATGTAACATTATAGAAGAGACTCTCTCAACCGAGCCCAATGCAACTGACCTTAAGGCTTCTGAGGCAGATGCAAAAAGTCCTGGCGAATTCGCCTTTAGCTGGCTGTAAACAGTCTGGGCAAGTGGAGTGTCCGACGATAGAATGCTCCAATACGCAGTGAGGTTGATCAAAGAAAGAATACCGAGCAACACAGCGTTTTCCCAGAAAGCCAAAGCAGAACCATAGGCTTCCGCGTCTTTCCTTTCAAGCAACCCATGAGAAATCCCGTACCAAGCTGCAAAGTAAGCCAAGCCGACTTCGAAAAACACAGTTTGAAATCCGTAGTAGATACCTAACCCCACACTAACTGAGCCGAAATAGTTTGTTACAGCGTTTATCGTTGGGATTTGCACTGCATATTTGAGCGCGATGGCGACTGAGTAAGCAACCAAAGAATACACCAGCACCATCCAGTGAAAGCGGCGCTTACGATACCAGTATAATAAAAGAGCAACACAGATGGCGATAACGATGATGGGTTGAAGTATAAGCAGGGGATCGATATTTTGCATAGCGACCATTATTTTGTTTTACCTTAAAAAGAGCTTGCTGGAGTTGAGTTTGTCGAATCAATGAATGACCCGTCTGCTCCTGGAGCTTTGAAGCGTCCGTTTAGGTTGGGAGAATAGACATAATCAAAGGGCAATCTGGCTATTTTTTCCATTGATTAGTTGCCCATTTGCTGTAACTTGTAGGCGTAATCTTGATAATGGGCACGTCGCCTTCTTTCCAGCCGCCATCAGCTGTGCGGTACTCCGGGTATTTTTCTTCCAGAAGCGAGTGGGCGTAACGGTATTCTTCGCCTTCCCACATGATTTCTGCTTCGCCTTGAACGCGGATTCCTTTGACGGCACCCCAATTTTCCCGGTTGTAATCGTCGAAAACCAATGATATCTCCGGGTTCTCTTCGATTTGTTCAAGTTTGGGCATATCTGGGTCGGATGCGAAGTAAATGAATACGCTGTCAAATACTGGCCAGATAGGCCTCACCACCGGTTCGCACTCTTTTGTTACAGTTGCTAGGCGACCAACTGGAAGTTGCTGAATAAATGCAACATCAGATTTTGACAGTTTCTCGACCATACTTAAACCTCAAAACGCTCAAGTATCTCTTTTTACCTCCCTCCTTTTATGTCTTGTTAAAACTGGAAGCAGTCAGAACATAAGCTTTCTAGGTTTAGACCCTTTTTCCTTAACCTCCTCCTTTATCTATGCCGAATTATAGGCTGATTAAGGCGAAAAAGGATCGGGGTGTTTCCATCTTTATTCAGAGTTCTAAATTAGAAAATTACAAGGTTCCTCCATAATGGAACATTAGAATAATGCAGTATTCAGGTCTTGCCAGAGATTTGTAGGTCTTTTGAATCACCAATTTTTGATGGTGAGGACTTTAATGGACTTCTTTAGACTTTAGGGGACGATAATGGACTTTAAACGACTTTAGGGGACTTTAAAGGACGGAGCCTGCAGATGATTCAAGCTTCTCCACAAAAAAGCAACCCAAAAAACAAACAAAAAAATATGCCGCTAAAAACGCCGAAAAAACTACTTGGGTCGCACTTCTGAACGCTTCTTAAGCTTCGACTTTTTGGGATTTTTTGGGATTTTTTGGGAGACCAGTTGCAGCCAATCCAAACCCCATTCCAAGAAAACACCCCATTTCACAAAGAAAAATTCCTGCACTCCAAAAATATTGCAAAAAACTCGCGGTCAAACGTTCCAGACGAAATACGACAAGAATCACTCTTTTTCTTTTTCCGGGCATGTCTTTAAAAATTACTTCTCAAATAAACGGCTTTCAAATTCTTCTGTTTTGCGCCAAGATTGTCAAATTGTGTCAAATCATGTCAAAATATGTCAATTTGTGTCAAATAATGTCAAAAAAAGTCTCAACCTGCAACCAAAATAAGATCTATTTCAAGAAAGCAACTCAAAACGCAAACAAAAAATTCGTAGAATTTTCCACAGTCATTTGCGACAGTTGATAACTTATTTTTAAGCCTGTTAATGCTGTCTTGTTCTTTATAAGGCGGTCGTTGACGGAAAATTCCCTGAATTTGCTTTTGAGTTAGTCTATCTTTGTTCGTTTTGATTTCCCTGACCGAAGCTGAAGAAAGCCAAAAAGGAAATGGTTGGATACAGCCACATTATTGCGATCCAATATGCTTTTGGAAATCCTAATCCAAGGTTCAGAATCAGAGAGATATCATCTAAGCTGAGAAGGAAAAGGGCTAGCAAGAAGGCTAATAGAGGCAGTGCCGTCTTGACGTTGAACTTCAAGAACCCATTTCCTTTTGTTCGACCATAAGCTATGAAAATAAAAATTGAAGCTAATGGATAGATAACGTCCATCAGAGGCCAAAACGGTAACCCAAAAATAGTATCTAAATTGCCGATGGTTGGACCTGTGTGGCTATCGCCGAAATTTAGCAATATCACAAAGGCGCCGAAAAGAAGCGCTAAAACTTCACTCTTGAACTTCAATTGCAACCCTAAACATCTCTTTTTTGTAAGACTTACAATCGCCGGTCTAAGCAATCTACCTTTCTATAAACAAAAAATCTCTGATGTTGCTTTTTGTAATCCTCAGCTGTCAAAATCCAAGACCAGCAACATTGAATTCTCACACTAATCCCGGTAGCTGATTCAAGAGCGTTCTGCGGCTGAAAGCTATCAGGATCTGTAGGTCAATTTGTCTTAACTTCAGTTTTTTCACCGCAGCATGGACTATTTTTTCAGTAGTTCTTTTATCGATTACAAAACTTAAGAACCATATTACTGTTTAAGCGCTTAGCATTTGTACGCCGTCTATTTGGCCGTTGTCTGCGAATATGCCTACTGTAACCTCGTTAACAGCTCCCGGATAAACTCTGCCCAAACCAAGTACCACGTACCAATATGGGATTAGCACTACGGAGTTGCCTCTTGGATGTGGTACCATCTGAACTGAAACGGGATTGTCGAGCACACTAAAGCCATTGTATTTGGTGCCGTTGAAATCCCATGTTAGAGTTTGAACATAGTCTTTAGCCATAGTGATTGCTTGTTCCTGTGAAATAGTGAGTTCCGTGTTTCCGACGGTGAACAGGAAATAGCCGTCAGTCATTGTTACGAGAATGTTGTTTTGGAACGTCATCATTACACCTTTCGCTTGATAGTCTATCCCGTTCTGTGTGTACATCCACATGAACTCAGTGTTGTCTCCTGAAACGGTTATTTGAAGTGTCATGTTACCCTGGGTTACCGATGTTGGACCAGTTGCGTTTACCGCGTCTATCAAATCGACCATCTGGCTAAGATATGCGTCGCCTGAATAGGCTTGATACCGTTCAAGCACTCCCTTGGCAACCTGCACAACATCATCGGACTGAGACTGCGTAAAAACAGGCGAGCTTTCACCCATGTCAAGCTGGTAACGGGAAAAATGATTGTTTCTAAACCGCAGGTCCACGTTAAATGTGTAAGGACCGTTAGTCAAAGAATACGTAAGCAGTTCCTCAGCAGCATTGAATTCTGTATTGAACTGCAAAGTGTTGCTTAGCAGAGAAGTCGTATATTGATTTGTGTCTATTTGGGTCACATTCTGCAGATAATTCACGACTTTATTGGTGCCTATTCCCCAGGAAAGCAACTGCTGGTTTTCAGCTGCCAAAGACTTCTGCTTGCTGGACAAATTCTTCATGGAAGTATATTGAAGAACCGAAAAACTCGCCAAAACCAAAACAGCAACCAGAAGCACCCCCAAAATAGCTCTCCATTTAAAGGACATCTGAACCCTGCGTTTGGGTTCAATCTCTGGGACATCTTCCACACCCTTCATGGCGCTGACAGTTGCCAACCCGAAAGTTGACAGCTTATACTGGCCGTTATCCATCTTGTTGATTAGGTCACCGAGGCTTTCAAGGTGATAAGTCAATTTAGAAGAGGAGATGTCAAGCTGCTCAGCTATCTCCATGAAAGTCATTGGTTTGATTGAAAGCATACGAATAATCTTGCGGCGGACTGGATGCTTAAGCGACGAGAACATGATTGAGTAGATTTCGTCCTCCGAGCTTGCCATCCAAAGACCTACATTTGTTACAGGGGTAATCGTCGAAAGAATATTTAAAACAACCGTAAAAAGCACCTTTGAGCGTTGTGCAAATGCTGGCTCAGCTGCTTCCAACCATGCGTTCCTTGAATGCACTCCAAGAGTCGCAGCTTGATCCCGAATTCCGGAATCCCTATTTTCCAAGGGTTTTTACAAGCAACCGACACCTCACGGAGACGATGGCCCTCTTTAAAAAACAATCTCTCTGCATGTAAGGGCTTTTGTCGGTTGCACAAAGAACTTATGTACAACACTTACAAAAAAAGATGTGGCATTTAGAGCAGTGTTTGCCGCTCCACCGATTATCTTATCGCAAGCATCGCAATGTCTCGATAGATCAACAATAACTCTTTTTGAAAACAAACTTTAACATAAATTAGGAGCTAAAAACAACTCTTCTTAGCCTATGTGAGATTTGAGTTAAAGCGAAAAAGAACGCTGGAAAGTTCCAGTGGAAACAACGGCGTTTCCTCTGTCTAGCTTAAAAGAAAAACGTTGACGATATATTGAAACGGATTCTTCAGTTTCAATGTATACGCTTAACGGTGAGGTGGGCGAATGAGAAAGAAAAACCATTACATCGTGATTGTTTTGTTCCCTTTTCTTAGTTTGCTTTTCCTTACAGGCTGGGTTATATCAAACCTGTAATGGATTAGTTGACGAAACAAAGACTGATGCAAACAAAAAAGAAAAGGTAGATGTTAGTGAACAAGAATTTTTGACTCTGGCTTGTCACCTATTTCTGTCAGGCATATATTTTTGAACGTCTTTCAAAGACACATGATAAGAGCGATTCTCCACTCTCAAGGAAAACCATTAAATGGGCATAAAATAGGCAAAAAAAGCGCCTAATTATCATAGAAAAAATGGAAGATGCGCGGGAGATATTTCCATTTTGAGCAAAATTGTTTTAATAATACGGTTTTCAATAGTTACGAACGCTCAATTTAGAGGCAAAGAAAGTTTAATGCTAATCCAAGAAGTTATACTTGAAAACTTTATGAGTTACGAGTACGCTCGGGTACCCTTCAAAAAAGGCGTAAACATCGTCGGCGGACCCAATGGAGCAGGAAAATCTTCACTTCTACTTGCAATATCTGTGGGGCTTGGTCAAACCTACACCGAACGCTCAAGAAAACTAAGCGACCTCATTAGGTGGGGAAAAGACCAAGCACGAGTCACACTAATCTTAGACAACAGCAAACAAGGCATCAAACGCCCCGTACAAAAATACCCAAAAGACCAGCTTTTTCTGACCCGCGTCATGCGCCGCGACGGCAAATACTGGTTCGAATTTGAAAACAAAGCGGCAAGCAAACAGGACGTTGAGCGCTTACTCGGCAAATTCGGCGTTGACCCCGACAACATGCTAATCATCATGCATCAAAATATGGTTGAACAATTTACCGTGCTAAGTAACATCGAAAAATTGCGGATGGTTGAAGCTGCAGTCGGGCTGGAACCCTTCCGAGAAAACGTGGTGCAGGCAAAAACCAAACTAACAAGAATCCTAACTCAAGAGGAATCCGTTACCAAACTGTTCGAACAAGCGAAGCAGACACTAAACTACTGGCGTGAACAGTATGATAAGTACCAAGAGAAAAAGCAGCTTCAAATTAAAAGACGCTTTCTAGACCGGGTACTTACGTGGGCTGAAGTTGAAAAACGGGAAATCACGGTTAGAAACTTGCAGACAACCCTTAACAAAAACCAGGAAACCCTCAACAAAATCGAGGATGAGAAACAAGACATACTCAACCAGCTCAGCACACAGCAGAATCAAACTGAAACATTGAAAGGGAATATGAAAGCCGTTTTTGACGAACGATTAAACCTTGAACACGACATAGCGCAAAACCAATCGACCCAATCGCTGATTAGCCAGTTACTGGAAGAAACCCAAATACTACAACAAGCCATCCAAGCCAACAAAACCCAGCTAAGGCTGCTTCAAAGCGAGAACTTGGAGGAAATGCTGAAGAACTCAGAACTTGAACTTTCCAGTGCAAACGAGCGGGTCGTGCAGAATCAGTCAGAAATGACTTATCTGGAAGAGTCCGCTGGCAAAGCGTCGGATGAAATGCTTGAGCAAAGAGTCAAGCTTGCTCTGCTTGAATTCAAACGTGCAAACGCGATCGCGAGCCTAAAGGAACTTGAAAAATCGCTTAAAGAAACCAAAGAAAACTTGGAATCAATGATTCTTAAGGCGAAAGAGTCAGGCGAACGGATAGCAGCAGTGAAAAGCGCCAGCGATATTCAAGATGAAATTCGCTTGACAGACGGCCACCTAGCGGCGCTCGCCGATGTTTCAGAAGACATAGAGCACCAATATGAATCATACTCAAAACTTTATTTAGAACTCAAAGAGAAAACTCAGCTTGTGGCAGAGAACCGTGAGAAAACGCTTGAAGAAGTCAAAACACGGATGCAATCGTGGCGAACGGTCATGGAAAGCCTTCTTGACAGGGTAAACGTGGAGTACCAGCGAATCATGAACCTAACATTGGCAACGGGCGCCGTACAACTATCAAACAATCAGGACATAGAAACAGCCGGGTTAGAAATCATAGTAGGGTTCAAAGGCGGCAAACCCGTTCCCCTTGACGCTTACACTCAGAGCGGTGGGGAACGCACCACTGCAACTATGAGTTTTCTCTTGGCATTGCAGCAGCATGTACGTTCACCATTCCGCGCAGTCGACGAATACGACATTCACATGGACCCCAAAAACCGTGAAATGATTGCGAAAATCCTTCTCGCTGTGATCAAAGACGCAAACGCGCAGTATGTCGTCATCACTCCAAGCCAAATCACCTTCGCCCAGCAAGATGCCAACGTTATTACCGTGCAGAATATGGAAGGAAAATCCGTTGTTCGTGAGGTGGCGGCTTGATGCAGAGGGCAAAGGAACCCAAAGTGTTAGGCAAGGAAAGGCTTGAGCGCATTATTGAAATGTGCGTTGCCATCGAAACCCGTCAAACAGAACCCTTCACGTTAAACATCGATGAAATCATCCAGGTGGTTAGGGAGTATTTTCCGCATTGGCAAAACCCGGAAGAGCTCAGGCTCGACGCTGAAACCCTACATCACTTAGCCACAGTTATCAAAATGCAGAGCGAATGGGTGAAACATCGCTCTACAGCGCTCTATACTGATCCTTTTCTTTTGGAAGAAAAAATCATGCAGATTGGTAAGCAGGAAATAGTTGATATCTTCCTTCAAGCTTGGAACCCGTTGATAGAGTTTGAGCAAGTCAGTCTAAACACTTTGGCTCAGGGGCTTCTTTACTGGGAAGCGTTAGTGCCCATAAGTGAAAAATGGAAAAACTTTGAAGCGGCCGAAGTCTCAAACAGCTATACAAGCCGAGAGGAGTTGATTAAGCAACGCGTCCTAAGCGACAAAGAATTCTCCGTCGAACTAAGCACGCTATGGCAAGAACTCAAGGACTGCGTAGCCATCAAAGGAAAAGAAGGCAAAGTCAACTACTGGGACTTTATTGGCGCAGACACCTACGAACAAACCATCCAAAAAGCATTCTTAACCAGTTTTCTAGTCACTTACGGGTTTGCAACTTTGGAAATCGACCGACTGGAAGAGCTTGTTTTCATAACCCCATTCCAAAATCCAAGAATCGAGCCTTTAACACAGCAGTCAGCATCCGTAGCAATCTCGGTTTCAATCGACGATTGGCGGAAATGGAAGGAGGCAAATTAGATTGAGCAAAAGAGGCGTTTACGGCAGCAAAATCAAGAAAGCAACCCAGATGCTATTCTATAAGCGGCATCAGAAACCAGGTGTCCGAGGCTCCGAACTGCACAAGGCATTGGGTTCAGACTACCCCAAAGTGCTTGACCTGCTTGAAGACTACCTCAAGCCGTTAAACCTTCAAGTTAAAACTGTTTTCGAAGAAGAAAAAACGCCCGAAAAACCAACTATTGAGGAATTGGACAAAGCAAGATTCTACGTTGCCTTGCGCGGTGACGTGTCAACAAAAGACAAACTAATCGGTTGGCGCATTGACGATTTGGCAGGGTTAGCTATAACAATTTCATTCGTGATGAGCAAAAAGGGGCAAGCACCGCGGAAAGACGTTGAAAAACTTCTCAGCGAAAAAATGGCTAACTGGAAAATCGGCTTAAACATTGAACGATATATCCGCTACGGATACCTTGGTCAAGACGATAATGGATTGGTCTATCTTGACTGGCGAACAAGAGCGGAAGTCGATCAGAAAGCATTAATCAACATGCTGCTGTTAAGTGAAACTAAAAAATCAGAAAGTTCTGAACTGCAAGGAACAAGAGAACTAGCAGAAACGATAGAAGAAGAAAACGAATAAAACCCACTTAAAAAATCCTCGGTCTCTTATTTTATGCTAGAACCTTGCTTGGCGGGTGAGTGTAAAGTTACACTTATCAAACTACATAAACGCTGGGACGGTATGGGTCTATTGACGAAGAGAAAGAGCGTGAAAGGATAAAGCTGCAGAATAAGAGGTAAAACAACTCATCTAACTGAAACTTGCGGATCTATTGGTTGAACAATTGCAATAAAGTTTAAAAGGTGCTTTTGAGTCTCTGTTTGGTTCTATCAGAGACATAAGCTCATGTGTAACATGCATAAGAGCTGTCCCATGAAAAATCCTAAATCTCAATAACAGGAGGAAAAGAAATGTTGTCAAGAGACTGCGACGGATGTTCGCAAATGAAAGCATGCATTAGGCGCTTTTGCATTGTGGAAAAAGGCAATTGTGTGTATTGCCCAGACGGAACAGCCCACCTAGTAGACGGGCAATAAAACCGAACGTAAACAATTTTTTCGCAAATTTTGTTATTTTTCCTTTTTTCTTCTTGTCTTATATTTTATTATTCGGACAGGGATAGACTTGTCCGTCCTTAGACTTTAGGCAAAAGAATTTTCCAAAAGTAATTAATGGCGGGCCCGGTGGGATTTGAACCCACGATCTCCGGCTCCGAAGGCCGACACCTTAATCCGTGCTAGGCTACGAGCCCTTTCCCATGCTTGTCGGATGGAATACCCACTTTTTAGCTTATGCATCTTCTGGATTATTTGGCTCTTTCGGATGGGTTCCCCGCATTCTTTTAACAGCATCAATAAACATTCTTCTCCTTGTGCAGATAGTGTCGTCCTGTCGTCCTGTTGTAGCTGTACTCGATGTAGTCCTCAAGCCCGTAACGGAGCATCTTCTCGCTGTAGTCGGGGTCAGTTTCGCAGATTTCAATCGGATCCCATTCTTTGTCACTGCCGTAGAGGCGTTCACTGATTGGCGCATAAACTGCTACGTATTTGGTACTGTTTTCTCCTAGCAAGTTTGCTACTTTATCAGGGTTTCCTGTTAGGTATCGTTCAAGAACTGCCCGCCAATGTCGGTTGCTGTAGAAAGTGATTTTCTCCAGTTCAGGCATGCCTAAGCGTCTGGCCGCTGCCTTTCTTGCTCGCCTAAAGTTTTCTCCTGCGGTGTCGGTGTCCTTGTAGGTGAAGACGAGGTTAAGGTTTCTTTGTACTCTGCTGCGGCATGTTGCGATGTTGTACTGTTGTTTTTTCCATTCAGCAAGCATATCAATGACTTTAACGAAGCGCCCTTTTAGCGGGACAGTTCTGGTTCGTCCGTGTTTAGCTGGCTTATTGATGGCGATTGTTTTTCTTGCGAAGTCTATGTCTTTCCACTCGATTCGTAGAGCCTCGATGGGTCTAGCAGCGGTTGCCATCAGTACGAAACAGAAGACTCGCATTTGATCGCTAAGGGCAGCATAAAGCATTTCCATGTGGTCAGGCTGCGGGGGGTTGTATTCAGGGGTCTTATACTCAAAGTGAGGTATTTTGACGTCTTCCATGTGAAGATACTTTTTAACGAAGCTTGTGTAGGCTTTGCAAATGCTGTTTTTGTTGCAGTTCGATTTTGTGCTTAGAGTAGAGTTGAAAGCTAGTTTCTGCTTGAAGTCGTCAGGGTCAAAAAGGTTTACGTGCATTTCATTAGCAAGCCACTTCAGCCGAAAGACGTACTTGCTGAGAGTCAAATCGTTTAGAAGATGTTCTTTTTGCATGTACTGCTTATAGTCTGCAATCACCAAATCGATGTTCGTGAGTTCCTTGTGGTTTTTCATCTGTGAAACGCTAACTTGCGTAGACGTTTCACCAGTCAAGTTTTTCGCATTCTCCCGTATAGCGCACACTTGGCTGTTCTCGGTATTGTTGCCCTTGGCATTTAAACTAGCTGTTTCAATGGACGCCAAGTAGGATGCCGCAACCTCGTGAGAACGCTTCAAGTCGTCTGGGTCAGAAAAGCGACCTCCACAATCAAGGCAAATGTAACGCTGAATATCTACTCCAAAGTCGCTGTCCTCATGCCCATTTCGGTGCCAATGGGAATGGCCACATTGAGGGCATGAGACCAGCTTCTGAGGTTCTGGTTCTTTGGGGGACGCCTGCTCTGGGAGAGCTTCTAAAGAACCGCCCTCAGGCTGCATACCGCCAAGTGTGCGCCTATGAGCAGGTGTCTCTCCCCGAACGTCAGACTTTTTGTCCTCAGTTAATATTTGCCCCTTCTCTTGCTTATCATCCTGCTTTTCCCGCTGGCTTCTCCTGGACGGTTGCTGCTCGACCACAGTGTCTCAGCTCTCCTCCTCATCGGGTAGGATACGCACGATTCTGCCCGTACTTTCCAAAGCGGTTCTTTCCCGCTGAAAATGGTCTAGGCAAAGTCGGTTCTGGTTGATGATGAACTCCGCCTCTTTTGGGCATGGGACGCCGTAGTCGATTATATCGCATGTTCCAACACCTTTGACCCTTCGGACTTTGGCCTCGCAGGGTGCAGGGGGAGTCTGTCCAGGAAGCGAGTAGCTGTCTATCCGTAGCTGACGCAATTTTGATTCTGCAAGCGCCATCAGGATTCCTCCCGCACGCAAACTTCAGGTGTCTTTCCCTGGGCTTCAAACTCGGTGTCTTCAGTCATATTCTTCACAGCCTAAGTCTTATCATGTCACCAAAACCAACGCCCAGAGCGTTTCCTCGGAATGGCACTGCCACACGACTTTGTTGTGGCCTTGAAACCGTAACTGCCATTCAGGTTGCAGTAATTTCCCCGCAAGTAGTCGCACTCCCCGCAGGTTGAAGGCTTCTCAGTCTTTTCCGAAGATACCACATCGTGCGTCGCTTCGAAACAGGGACACATGGAAAACTCTCCTTACTCCGAGCAACGGTGCTCTGCGGGTGGCTGTTCCAGGGGGAAAGCATTGCAATGGTAACCTAAGTCTTCCAGTTTTCGACGCACCGCATCCCTGACGAAATCAGCTTTTGTTGAGTGGGTGTCCACCTGAATGGCCTGCTCTAGGTGTGCGTCTAATGCCGCCGACACGGGGATGCTCCACTTTATTTTTTTCGTTGTACCCATAGATACTCACTTTATGCGTTGGATTTACGGAAAATGTATATAAAGAGAGTAGCAATCTGGTTCGGTTGAACCGAACCATTTTTTGTTCGGTAATGGCGAACCAGGAAGTTTCAACCATGGAGACAGCAAAGATCAACACAAGACTCAAGATCGACACCATACTCAAGATTTTGAGGGCGCTGAATAAGCCGCTCACTCCTTCACTCGCCGACCTGCTAACGGAGACAGGGTTGTCGAAAAGCTACTTGCACGAGAAGCTTGTGGCGATGGAGAAGGGCAACTGGGTTAAGCGGATACGAGACAAAGAAGGAAAGAAAAAATGGAAGTTAACTCCGACAGGGCACGATGCTTTGGAGAAGTTGGAGCAACTTCAAAGCGCTTCGGTTGGTGGCGTCAGTATCAGGGTGCCTTTTGCCTCGGACGACGCTAACTTGCAGGTGGAGTACAAAACCATCTTCACCGAGCAGCCGACAATCATTTCAGGCTCGTTGAAAATCAACGGCCCCCACAAAGCAAGGATTAACTCGGCGCTGAATCGGCTAAAGAACGAGACGAACGCTTACAAGCCGTTAGCGGACTTTTTCCGAAACTTGGGCTTGATGATGAGCTACCAAGAAAAGTACGGGAACTGTTCCGTGAAGGACATGATCAGAAAAGAAATCTGCCAAGACACCCACGGTCAGCGCTCAACGACTAGGGATTTCATTGACCGAGAGCGAGCATCCATAGATTTTGACGCTAACCTTCTCATCAGCTTCAAAGGCAGAGAACTGGCCAGCAAGATCAACTGGGACGACGTCACTAGGCGCATTGAGAACCTACGCTTCATGGATCCGCTTTTAGTGGCTGAGTTTGGCAAGAACAAGGACTACCGACAAGCTTGGATCGAGGAAAGCTTAGCAACTTACCGAGTACCACCCGATTACGCCGACTCTAAAGAGGAACTGGAAGCGAAACTAGTCAAGCATGTGTTGGATAATAGAGAAGAGTACCCTAGGTGCCCGACTGAGGAAGAAATCTTGGAGGCGCTACGAGACGCTGAGAAAGAAGGTGTCCTCACGATCGTTCCCAAGTACGTTCCAGTAATAGATCAGGAAAAAGCAAGCAAGCGAAGAAAGCTGAACGGCCAACGTAAGGAAAAAGTGCGGAAACAAGCCTTAAAGACGCTGTGATCATTCTTTGGGCTTCATTCTCAGACATTCACGGTGGCAACTTCCCGCTATTTAGACAACACGCATTCCAAGGTGTCCCACGTCATCGGCCGAAAGCTCAGATTGTCAAAGGACAATTCTTCCATTTGCATGACCTTCAAAGAGACTATGAAAGGAAACGTTTTTAGTTCTTTCGAAAAGCGTCCACGAGAGCTTCAGCAGAGACGGATAGCTCGGCTCTGCTCTTTTCGAGGAGCCTTGAGATGGGCGTACGCCGCCTGAGACCTAAAAAACCAGAAGACGAACCTAGACACGAGTAGCCTGGCAGACGCATGCTTGGGTTTGCTCTGTTCCTTTTCTTCGTTTTAGCGTTTATGGCCTGGTTAAGTCTATATTTATCTCGGCTGTTATTCCAGTTCCCGTGCTGGTGACCTTTTGCTGCGTGGACTTGCCATTGACGTATACAACGTAGTAAGGTTGAGTCTGGGTGAAGGAGCCTTGGTACACGTTTGCCCCTATCTTGCCTAAGCGGATTGTTACGGTTCCGTTTATATCTGTGTGGAACGAGAATCCATTCCCTGGCAACTCCATACTGCGAGCGTTTCCATCGGTTACCAATGTGTGGACAAAGGTGACCGAAGCGTCAGCAACAGGTTCTCCATACTGGGTGACTCTAACGACAATAGTGTCTGTGTTGACGTACTGCTGCGTGAGTTCCGTGAAGCCGTCTGCAGTGTATGCTGCCACGTAGGAGATTGTTCCAGCCTCTTGAACTCTGGCCTCAGCCCTTGCAGCTATCGGCACGAGAGTCATGTTGTATCCTGGATCCACGACTAACCATGTGCCATTCATTTCCACTTCAACGAATTCATGGTCTTCACCTGGGAAGCCGACTTCCATAGCGTTGAAACCCAGCGCCCTAAGGTAAGTAACCATGCTCATTGCTGCTTCCCCGCAGGCGCCGTCTCCACATAGCAGGAGCTTCTCAAAGTCGTTGTTTGCTCTAACGACGTTAAATGTTTCTGTTGTGGTCGCTAGCATATTTCCAGCGATGAAACGTACCTGGTCTTCCTTATTTTTGATTCCTGATGCACGAGCGATGATCTGATCGTAACCAATAGAAGCCGCCGCCATAGGCAGGAAAAATGAAGCAACGATCATTAAAACTAGCAGTGGCGCAACCAATTTTCCCCATGTTTTTGCAGGTCGATACTTGATCAAGTAGACTGCGAAAACAATCACTAACGGCATTGGAAGAATGATGTATTCAGGCAGACTTGCGAATAAGAAGATCGAAACAACAGCCATGAAACT
>Ga0335081_10008696_pt1 | contig 16287 bp, 15 predicted proteins | sample Lox_Sample_35_FD_206713 | JGI IMG/M metagenome (GOLD analysis project Ga0335081, IMG submission 206713) | Soil microbial communities from Loxahatchee National Wildlife Refuge, Florida, United States - Lox_Sample_3.5 | ecosystem: Environmental > Terrestrial > Soil > Wetlands | place: USA... | reverse complement strand
CGGATTTTAACTTGTTAAGCTTTCTCATCTTAGGTTCCGAAAGTAACCATGTCCTTTCCCTCCAGCCTGCCCACTCGTCTTTCAGCACTCCGAAAGTGCCCCTCATGGTTTGCGCCCCCAACCCCTATCCCACCAATTAGTGGCCATCTTGACGACTCCCAATGCCACCAGACAGAACAAGAAGGCCACGGCCGGCCCCCAGTCTTTGTGAAAGACGCGGTGCTGGGCCGCGGGCGGGAGATATGGCATCAGGAGGAAGTACGCGGCATTGCCGGCAAGAACGGCAATCAGGGTCTGGACGAGGTTTCGCTTGATCGACACTCCGACTCCAGTCTGGGCGCCATGCCTGTCCTAATCAGGCTAACGCAGTGTACGCGCGGGATGTAACGGCACCTGCCCCACATGGCCAGGGCTCCGCATGATTCTGACCCTCGCGACTCCTGCTACCATTTCTTTCAGATGCTTGACCTTGCCACGTCCGTCCAGTTTGTCAAAGGCGTCGGACCCAGGGTATCCGAAGTTCTGGCTGCCAAGGGCATCAACACGGTCGACGACCTGCTCCACTACCTGCCCTTCCGCTACGAAGACCGTCTGAATCCCCGCGGGATCGCGGAGCTCCGTCCTGGCGAAATGGCCACCGTAATCGCCGAAGTCCGCACGTCCGGGTTGTTTCGCACGCGTCGTATGCCAATTTTTCAGATGACGGCCGGGCAGGGTAGAGCAAGATTGAAGTGCATGTGGTTCAACGGCGCGTATCTGAAGGATCGGTTCAAGCCGGGCCAAATGGTGGCCCTCTACGGGAAAGTGGATGTCGATCGCAAGGGAGAGATGCAGATCGTGCAGCCTCAGTTCGAGATTCTCGGCGAGGCCACCGAAGAAGGCTCGACCGACACCACCGAACAGAAATTGGCGAATTCCCTGGAGGTTGGCCGCATCGTCCCCATTTATGAGTCGGCGGGCCAGGGAAAGCTGACATCACGCTGGTTCCGCCGCATCATCCGCGCGACGTTGGACAACTTGGTTCCCGAGATCCCGGATCCAATTCCAGGCTCCGTTCGCAATCGCGTGGGGCTAATTGCCCCGCGCCAGGCCCTGGCCGAGGTTCACTGGCCCGATCCTGGCGAGAGCCTGCAGAACCTGCAGTCCTCCCGGACTCCGGCCCACCTGCGGCTCATATTTGAGGAGCTTTTCTTTCTTGAACTCGGTCTCGAGCTGAAACGCCGCCAACAGAAAGCTCACACCGGCATTTCCTTTCGCCTTAATGACGCGGTAAGAGCGGCCATCAAGAAAATTCTTCCGTTTCACCCTACGGCCGCGCAGAAGAGAGTGCTGAAGGAAATTGCCTCCGACATGGAGAAGCCTTTCCCCATGCGGCGCCTGCTCCAGGGCGATGTCGGCTCCGGAAAGACCATCGTGGCTTTTGAAGCTGCGATCATTGCCATCGAGAACGGATATCAAGTTGCCCTCATGGCGCCTACTGAAATCCTGGCCCAGCAGCACTATTTCTCCGCGCGCCGCATTCTTGAGCCGACCGGCTACCGCATCGTTCTGCTGACCGGCTCTTTGGAGCAGGATCGGAAGCGGGAGATTCGTCGCCACATCGCGCAGGGAAATGCTCACCTGGTGATCGGAACCCACGCGCTGATCGAGGAAAAGGTGGAATTCGCCAAACTCGGCGTCGTGATTGTCGACGAACAGCACCGCTTCGGCGTGATGCAGCGTTTCAAACTGATGAAGAAAAGTGCGGAAGGAACCGAGGAAACGGTGAGCGGCGACTTGCGGCCCTGGTCGCCAGACTCCATCCCCGGCAATGGCCAGCCCACGACCGCGCTGGCTGCGCCTGCCAGCAACTATCCGCAAAAAGTAGAGGCTCCCGAGCCTGACGTGCTGGTCATGACGGCTACGCCCATTCCCCGTACCCTGGCGCTCACCTTGTACGGCGATCTCGATATCAGCATGCTTGACGAAATGCCGCCCGGCCGCACTCCGATCGTCACGCGCCGGGTTCCTGACGAGCGTTCGCCGGAAGTCTGGGACTTCGTCCGCAAGCAGCTTGTCGCCGGACACCAGGCCTACATCGTCTACCCGGTCATCGAAGAGAGCGAAGAAAACGAATTGAAGGCCGCCATTAAGATGTTCCGGCTGTTGCGTGAGCGAGTGTTCCAATCGCACCACGTGGGCTTGCTCCACGGCCGCCTCGATCCGGCGGAAAAAGACCGCGTCATGGCGGAGTTTCAAAAACGAGAGATCGATGTCCTGGTCTCAACCACCGTAATCGAAGTTGGGGTCGACGTGCCCAACGCAACGGTGATGGTGGTAGAGCACGCCGAGCGGTTCGGCCTGGCGCAACTCCACCAGCTTCGCGGCCGCATCGGCCGCGGGGCTGCCAAGTCGTATTGTATCCTGATGACTGGCGGCAAGGTCTCGGAAGAGGGCGAACGCCGCCTGGACGCCATGGTCCGCACCAACGACGGCTTTCAGATTGCTGAACTCGATCTCGAGCTGCGCGGCCCAGGCGAATTCTTTGGGACTCGTCAAGCCGGCATTCCCAGCTTCCGCGTGGCCAACCTTATCCGTGACCGGGATATTCTGGAATTGGCCAAGCGTGAGGCCGCTGCGGTCGTCGCGGGCCCTACCCAAGAGACTTCTCAGGAGGAGATCACCCGTGCTCTGCGCTACATGCGCCAGCGCTGGCGGAATACCTACGGGTTGGTCGAAGTCGGTTAGCGCGTTCACCGTGCGGCCCCTCTCCGCAGACCTGTGCTCGCGAGTCGCACGTGTAAAATAGAGTTCAGGATGGCAAGTTCTTCTCAGCTGGTCCAGATCGAAATCTCGCCACCTGCCCGGCAGCCCAAACCGGCGTGGCTGAAGGCGCGCGCACCTGTCGGCGACAATTTCCATCAGCTCAAGAAGTTGGCACGGGGCATGGGCTTGCACACGGTCTGCGAGTCCGCGCAGTGCCCCAACATAGGTGAGTGCTGGAATCATCGCACCGCGACGTTCATGTTGTTGGGGGATATTTGCACGCGGCGCTGTGGCTTCTGCGCCGTGCCCAAGGGCCGTCCTGAGCCCATCGATTGGGATGAGCCGCGTCGAGTCGCTGAAGCGGTTGCCACGTTAGGTCTGAAACATGCTGTGGTGACCAGCGTGAATCGCGACGATGACAACGTGGGCGGCGCAAGAATTTTCGCTGAAACCATCCGCATGATTCGCGAGCTCACCCCTGACTGTCGCGTCGAAGTGCTCATTCCTGACTTCCAGGGGCTTGACGAGCCGCTCAAAATTGTCCTCGATGCCAAACCCGAGGTGCTGAATCACAACACGGAGACTGTTCCGCGGCTCTACCGCGTCGCCCGGTCGGGCGCCCGCTATGAACGGACGCTTACGCTCCTGGAGAACGCCAAGAAGTTTTCGCCGGGCATGGTGACCAAGACCGGTGTCATGGTGGGACTCGGGGAGACAATTCCTGAGCTGGTCGATGTGTTTCGCGATCTTGGCCAACGGTCGGTCGACATCCTGACCGTCGGGCAATACCTGCGCCCTTCTCGCGACCATCTGCCGATCGCCCGCTTCTACACGCCGAATGAATTCCACTATCTGAAAGAAGAAGCGCTGCGCTTCGGATTTCGTCACGTGGAATCGGGACCTCTGGTGCGATCCAGCTACCATGCCCATGAGCAGGCTGAGGCGACTTCAGCTTCGCCAACCGTCTGAAAGAATTCCATCGGGACGTTGTACCGGGGGAGGCGAGTCTAGAAGACTCGGACGCGGAAGGTCAGGTACCGCTTGGGGTTTTCCCGGATCGACTTCACCAGTTCACGGGTTTCCATCAGCATCTGGTTGCTGTTATCGTAAAGCGCGGGGTCCTTGAGTAGCTTGCCCGCGGTGCCCTCACCCGCGTCGAGGCGATCGGTCAGGGCGGAGACCTTGTTCATCGTATTCTGGAGTTTGTCGGCAAACTCCTGGTCGCGCGCCAGCTTGCCGATGGCGCCCTTGCCGGCGTTGATGTCCTCGGTCAGCTTCTTAACGTTCGCGATCGTGTCATTGGCGTTGTTGTAGAGGGTGGGATCCTTCAGGAACTTGCCGGCGCTGCCCTTGCCCTGCTGCAACTCGTCAATGATCGCATTCAATTTGTCGACCGCCGCTACCGCTTTATGGTAGGCCTCGTCGCTGGCAATCAGCTGGCCGATACTGCCTTGCCCGTTTTTGATCTCATCCACGATTCCTTTGAATTCGCTGACCGTAGAATTGAATCGGTCATAGAGCGACGGGTCGTAGATCAGCTTTCCGATTGACCCCTGTCCGCTTTCCACAAAGGCCAGAATCCGGTCGGTGCGCTTCAGCAGAGCGTCCATGTTCTGCAACGTGCTCTGGCTGGATCGCACGACGTCGTTGAAATCCGGATGGTCGCGGGTCGCAAGCGTGTCTCCGTTCTGCGCCGAGGGCCCTTTTGCGGTCGAGCTGTCAATGTCGATGTAGGTTTCGCCCAGCACACCGGCGGTGGAAAGCGAGGTCAGCGAATCCTTGCGCAGCTCAAAGCTGTACTTGGTATTGACCTTCATCGTGACTTCTACGGGTGTCAGCGGCTTCCCGGAGACCACCCTGATCGCGGTGACGTTACCCACGTCCACTCCGTCGAGCCGGACCGGGGCGCCATCTCGCAACCCGCTGGCGTTATCGAAATACGATTTCAGTACGATTTTGGGAGTGAATAACCCCGCGGTGCCCGACATCAGGAAGATTAGGACGGCCAGCGTGACGCAGGCGAAAACCACCGTCAGGCCCACGCGCAGTTGCGACCATTTCAGCTGCTTCTGGCTAGGCAAGTTGTCTCCCGAGCGCCGCCATTATCGCGTTCTCCCGCCGCGCACTTTCCAGGAATGGGTTGCCTCGCATGATAACAGAGAGCCTCGGGTCGTTCCCATTAGCTCGGCGTGTACTCGAGTGTTCGGGAGAGCCCCAAAGCCAGTAAATAAGCCACGGCGCCGCATCCCAGCGTGAAATTCATTCCGAAGTGAATAGCAATCACGATGGCGAGTACCGATCCCAGCACGCTCGACGCGGCGTTCATCGCCCACGCCCACTCCACCGCGTTTTCCTTGGATGCACTTGTGGCGCTGTTCGCATCTTTCTTATTCTCGACCGCTGGAAATTCGGGCACGGGAGCGCTGGCCAAAGCCCGCAGCCCGGTAGGGAAGGGCATGCCCATACCGAATCCAAGCGGCACAAGCAGCGGGCAGCTGACGAGCAGCTTCAGAATGAAGGGAATTCCTACCATGGAGGCCAGAAGTCCCGGCAGCACGAAAACATAACCGACCAGCACAGCAACAATCAGAATCAAGGGCAGCCATAGCCGCCCGGCATCCGAAATCCATCGCCGCGACACCACGCTTCCGGCGCCGCTCGAGAGCAGCAACAGGAAAATCACCACCGTCAGGGCGTAGGTGGGATGCCCAAGAAACAACACGAATCGCTGAATGAAGGCAACCTCGGCCAGGATGTAGCCCAGCCCGATTGCGACGAAGTACAAAAGTGACAGCACGCGCCACGGTCGCCTCCCGCCGCGCAGCAGCATCGGGATGATCAGGAACGCGAGCACCGCCGCCAGCGAGATCACCAGTACCATTCCCAGCACAGCAACTCCCAGATTCACCTTCCAATCGATCCCCTGTTGCAGGCTTTCTTCGTTCAGAATCTGTCCGGTCTTCAGCGTGAAGAAGAAGAACGGGGCGTTGTCGGTTACCGGCGTCACGTTGTACGGGTAGGTTTTCGCGAAGGCATAGGGATCATTGCTCGCGATGAGTGCAGAGTATGGGTTATTTTCTGTCTCCGACGGCAGGTACAGCGCGTTCAGCACGGGATGCGCTTCGAGATGAGCCTGCACGGCCAGCTCTTCTGCGGGAGTGAATGGGGACTTCTTGGCAAGCACGACTACTGGAATTCCGTCCTCGTCGAGGTCTCCTTCAGAGACCACGATGAAATGCCCAGCCGGATTGGCTACGCCCTGCTCGTGTAACGCCTCCATCGCCACCGAAACCACGCGCAAAGCCTCGCGCGGCTGCTTGAACTCCCAGCGCGTGATTGCGATCATGCCGTCCGGCTTCAGATGGTCGAAGTACTCGCGGAATGCCTCCACCGTGTAAAGATTATTCTCGCTGAGGGCGAATGCGCCGGCTGCGGTCGAAGCCCATGTATCCACAAGTGTCATCTGCAACACGTCGAACCGGTCGGCGGAGTTGCGCACGAACGACCGGCCATCGCTGACGTGAACGTTCACCTGCGGAATCTGATACAGGTGGTGCGCGTAGTTCGCATACTTGCCGCGCATGATTCGGTTCACGATGATCGGATTTATCTCAATCCCCGTGACCTTCTGGCTTCCACTGGCGACGGCACGCAGCACGTCCACCCCTCCGCCCGGGCCGATGATGGCGTAATCGCCGTGCGGGCGCAGCGCATTGGCTACGGATGGGGCTGTTCCCATGAGCACCCCCACGAGCGTGCGCTGCCAATCGGTGTCCCGCCACTGGTACGGATCCACGCTCATGATGGCCGTGCCTGCGTCAGCGTCGATGATGATGTTCTTCGATCCGTCCGGGTGCCCGTCGACTTCCACACGCGAAATCGCATTCCAACGCACGTATTCGACGCCTGTCGACTTGTCACGTCGCTGGCCTTTGGCGTACACGACGTCGATTAAGTTTCCGTAGTAATTGCAGCCGATGATGGTGAGCAGAATGGCGCTCCACAGCACGCCGCGCTTTCGTCCATCCGGCGTTGGCGCCCACATCGCGCTGGCCAGCAACATCATCACGCCCGCGAACAGGATCGTGTTTGGACCGCCGATCCAATTGAGCAGAGGGACCAGCGCCAGGCACGCGGCCGCTCCTCCCGCCAGGTCCGCGCCGTACAAGCGCCCGATGGACTGCGTTTCGCGCGCGAACACGACCGCGAAAACCAGTCCCGTCAGGAAGAAGGGAATCGCCGCGGAAAGGTAAATAACCGTGAGGCTTGCGAAATTCTCCCAGGAAAGATCGAGCGACACCGGAACATGAATGACTACTTCCAGCGCCAGCAGAACCAGCACTCCGTTGATCAGGCAGGCGGTGGAGGCCAGGCGGCGGGTCTCGATCCGTGCCAGGCGCTGCTTGCACAAATAGGAAAAGACTCCGCCCGCTCCCAGGCCGAGCAGGGCAATCGAAATCGACAGGAAGGCGAAGTGATAAAACAACACGACCGAAAACAGCCGCGTGAGGGCCAATTCGAGCAACAGAGTCGCAAAGCTGCTGAGTCCGACTCCAAAAAGCAGGGCGCGTTCGCGGCTCTTCAGCTGAACTTCGGGCAGAACCGCTGCGGTTTCGACGGCAGGCATCGTTGGATTGTTCCGGAAGCGACAGTCTACCAGAAGGCCTGTTCTCAGCTTTCCAAAATTACTTGTGCGATCGCCTGCTCCGCGGTGTGGGTAAGGGAGAGCGAGACATTCGATGCGCCCAGCTTCGCCGCGAACTCGGCCGCACGCCCATGAAACTGGATGGTGGGGCGGCCTCCGGGCTTGCGTGCCACCTCAATGTCACGCCATCGCACGCCGTAGTTCCATCCCGTGCCCAGCGCCTTCATGGCAGCTTCCTTAGCGGCAAAGCGAGCGGCGTAACGTTCCACTCGATTCGCCTTCGGCTGGCAGTAACGAATCTCGCCTTCGGTGTAAACGCGACGCAGAAATCGGTCACCAAAGCGTTCGATGGCGGCCCGAACGCGCGGGACCTCGGCAATGTCGATGCCTGTACCGACAATCACTCTGTCAAACTACCACAAGGCAGTGATTACTCCGCGGTCGAATTCTCCGTGGGCTCAGAACAGCCGGTCTCCCTTGTAAATTATGTCGTCACCCACCAATCGGGCTTCCCCGGTTAGCCGGTGCGGCTTAACTGGGCGTTCCGCATCGATGTGCAAAACCTCATGTCCGTGCGCAACCAGCCAATCGGACACGAGCATGCGGTGGCAATGAAAGTAAACTCTCTCCGCGCACATGTAGGCCGTCTTCGTCTCTTGCGCGAGAGCGAGCAGATCCGAGATGCCGCGCCGGAACTCCGCTGTCAACATATAGTCGGCGTAATTGCGGAAGCTGGGGCTCCTCAAAGCCACGTTAGGGGAGTCGTCCCGGATCTTCTTCCGTCGCCCTCCAAGTTCTTTGAGCCAGAAGTATTCGATGCCTATCTTGGGCAAAGCCTGCTCCAGCGACTCTCGATTGAAATGCGGGAGCCTGCGCGACATGGGGAAGGAACGTATATCCACGAGTCTCCGAATCTCGTGTGCCCGCAGCGCAGCGGTAAGCTCTTCGAGAGTGCGAGTGGAATGGCCGATTGTGTAGAGAGTCGCCACGGGGAATGACGGACCTAAGGATCAGCCGCTGGCGAGCGACTGGAGCGCCTTTGCGAGGGAATCATCCTGCTCCGGGAACACGGTTCGCAAGTCTAGCAGCACGCGTCCATCTTCGACCCGCGCGATAATCGGCGGAGCACTCGCCCGAAGACGTGTCGCGATCTCGTCGGCGCTCAGGCTTTTTGCCGTTAGAGCGATCACGCGGGTCGGCAGGACCGCGGACGGCGCCGCCCCACCGCCGATCACGGACTCTCCATCCACTACCTCCAGCGAAATCCGAGAGGGTTGGACCTTCCCGGCCAGCGCCATCGCGCGCGCGCCGATGTCTTCTTTCGATGTGCTCATCATGCGCAAAACAGGAACAGCGTCATAGTCTCGTTTGACATAGGACAGCAAGGTCGCTTCGAGCGCAGCATAGGTCAGCTTGTCGACTCGCAATGCGCGAAACAGGGAGTTCGCCCGCATGCGCTGAATCAGGCCCGTATCTCCACTCAACATCCCCGCCTGCGGCCCGCCCAACAGTTTGTCCCCGCTATAGGTCACAACGTCCACGCCCTGCCGCAAGCTGTCCAGAACGCTTGGCTCGCCTCTGATTCCAATCGTGCCCAGATCGAAGAGCGCACCACTGCCCAGATCTTCCATCAACGGAAGACCACGCTTTCTCGCCAGGTCCACTAAGTCTTCCAAAGCTGGCTGTTCGGTGAATCCGGTGATCTCAAAATTAGACCGGTGCACGCGTAGCAGCAGGCGCGTCTTTTCGTTGATCGCGTCTTCGTAGTCTGAGATTCTCGTGCGATTCGTGGTGCCGACCTCTCGCAGAGTTGCACCCGACTTCGACATCACGTCCGGTATCCGAAACGATCCGCCGATCTCCACCAGTTCTCCACGCGAGACGACGACTTCACCGCCCTCGGCTAGAGTATTCAGGGCCAGAAGGACGGCGGCTGCATTATTATTGACAACGATGGTGGAGACGCTTCGCGAGCCGGCAGCTTCCCGCGCCAGTAACTTCTGAAACAGCCGGTCGACATGGACGTCGCGCTTCCCACGTTCACCGGCGCTCACTTCGAACTCGAGATTCGAATAGCGGACCGCAGTTTCCTGGATGTGATGCAGCGCCGCGGCGCCGAGGGGCGCGCGCCCAAGATTCGTATGGAGGATTACTCCGGTTGCGTTAATCACGGAGCGAAGCGAACAGGAGAGTTCCTGACGCGCCTGGCGTTCGATCGCCTGAGGTAGACCTTGCAGAGCCAAGTCGAGTTTCACCGAATCCATGCCGCCGGCGGTTATTTCTTGTCGCACTCGGGAGAGCACGCTCCGGGTGGCGTCCGCAACTGCTGGAGCACCTTCTTCCGCGATCAGGTGTCCCAGATCCTCACTCCGCAACAGGTCGTCCACGGAAGGAATTCTGCGGAAGAGGTCCGGCTTTCCGGCGGCTTTCACAGTTCTGGATTATCCCATAAGTCAGAACGGCGCCGCCCAGGCTACGGGCCTCACAGCGTATGCAAGTAAGCGAGCAAATCCTGCACCTGCTGCTGAGTCAGGGCCTGGCTGTAGGCCGGCATTTTGCTTCTGCCGGAGAGAATGATTTCGCTCACCCGATCGTCGTTGGCGGGCAGTCCGCTCAGTTCCAGATAGGGTCTTTTGAAGATTCCTTGCATGCTCGGCCCTTGCTTGCCGCGGGAGGAATAAGGTTCATGACAACGGTCGCAGTAGTTGTCATATACGCGCCGTCCGGCGGCCTGCTGCGCGGTCAAGCCCAATTCAGCATCGCTCTTGCGCCGCTCGGGTGTGCAGGCTGCTGAACTGAGCAGTACCGCTGCGGCAGCCAGCCACATGACAACATTCGCAGAGTGAACCGCAAACCCTGCCCCACGCACTTTTTCTCGCACCCCCGGCCACCTTTCCCCGAAAGCCATCCGCCGATTTTTCTCCGCTGCGGCGGGCAACGTCTCCGCTCAGAAGTACAATAATAGAGCAACGCTATGTCCATCGCGGTTAAGCGGATTTATGAAAGGGCTGCGCGCACGGATGGCAAGCGGATCCTGGTGGACCGCTTGTGGCCCCGTGGCTTGACCAAACAGGATGCGAGCCTGCATGCCTGGTTTCGCGACCTGGCTCCCTCCGATGAGCTTCGCCACTGGTTTCATGCGCACCCAGCCGCTTGGCAAATGTTCCGTAACCGCTACATGAAAGAGTTGAAGAGTCCCTCGGCGGTGCAAGCCGTCGAAGAGCTTCACGAACTGGCGAATAAGCATCGCCGTATAACCCTGCTCTTCGCCTCGCGAAACGAAGTTCACAATAATGCCGTGGTCTTAAAGGAATTTCTCGACGGTATGCGCAAGCCGCCCACCGGCACAGGGCCCGCTGCCGTCAGGGGTATGCGCATCCGCCAGGCGGCGCGTAAACCTCGATAGATGGCAGAGGTGCGCTTGCAGTAGCAGTTGAAATCGGAATTCCCGGTCCGACTTTTATGGTCCTTCGCCCCACCGCGCCGGCCACCACTTCGTCAGGACCTCAAACGCCAGTTCCCGCCTGGGACGCAGTGAGCCGGGCCCAGAAGCAGGCGGCATCTTCGTGGTGGCTGATTGCGCAGCCGGATCACGCGGCCTTGGCCGGGGACCTCGCGGCCAACCTGTCTTCGCCGCTCTTCCCCCAGTTGGGCGCCGAAATCCTGGAGGCGATCGCTGTGCACGACGCGGGCTGGGCGCAGTTCGATAGCTTGCAACTGCCCAGCCAGGAGCTTTCCTCGCAGAGTGTCCCGCCGTTCGGGCGCGTTCAGGGCAAGCGACCGCTCTCTTTTCTGGATATCAACCCGACTGACTTCCTGCTTGCCTGGATCGGTTCCATTGAGCGTGCCGCGCGCAGCTCGGTTTTAGGCGGAATCATGGTCAGCCATCATTTTTCGCGCATCGCGCAAACCCGATTACGGCTGGCAGACGATCCCACCGAAGATAGAGAGCGAATCCGGCGCTTCCTTGATGGGGAGACCGCGCGGCGGCGGAACTTGGAGACCCAAGCAGTCCGTCCTCCCGCAGAAATCGAACTGCTCGTCGACATCCTGCAGTTCTGCGACTTGTTTTCCCTGTACTTATGTTGCGGGGCATGCGAGGCCGTGGAGTTTCCTCAGAGGTTTCGATCCCAGATTATCCGAGTTCACCGCGAGGACAAGATGTACGTGACTACGCCTGCCATTTTCGGGCGTGGGGTCAGTCTGGGCGTGACGGCTCGCCCTTTCCCGCCCGGCTCCCATCCCCACCATGCGATGACGATTCCGTTCCTGTTGTCGTAATTGAGGATCGAATTCTGCGGCGGAGGACAGCCAGGAAAGCTGGAAGCAGCGGGCGGCTAGGTTCAGGGAAGCGTTCTATTTGCTGGGAGCATCGTCAACCATCGCCTCCACAATTCGATCGATGGTGTCGGTGATGCGTTTGCCGGACAGATTGAAGTTGTTGGACAAGATCGAGAATGCAACCTGCTCACCGCGCGCCGTGGTCGCGTATCCGGAAAGCGTCTTCACCCCACCCAGGGAACCCGTCTTCCCGTGAATCTTACCCTGCAACGCGGCACTCTTGAATCGATCGGACAGCGATCCATCGACTCCTGAAACAGGAAGGGTGCTGAGATAAGCGGCGCCCCAAGGTTGGGTGCTGGCGTAGCGCAGCAGCTGCACAACCGCATGCGGGGTGACCAGATTTTGCCGGGAAAGGCCTGAACCATCGTAAAACAGGTACTCCTCGCTCGGAACTCCGGCCTGCGTAAGGAATCCGCGCAGTACCTCGAGGCCACCCTCGATGGTTCCCGCCGTGCCCTTTTCGCGCCCCAGCAAGCGCAGCAGAATCTCGGCATGCAGGTTCTGGCTCACTTTGTTGATGACCATCAAATCGTCGATCAGCGGTTTGGAGTCGTAGCTCGCCAGCACCAGAGACTGGCTCGTCGGCAGGGGCTGAAGCTGGACCGCTTCACCGCCTCGTGAGGGCGCGATCGTGGTGACACTGAACGTCGAAAGACTGGCGAGTTCCGTATGCCGAGTGCGCAGTTTCCCGTACACCGCGATGCCCCGCTTCTCCAGCAGACTACGGAAGAGCTGAGCGGTAAATTCGGCCGGATCTTCGATCGCAAGTCCCTCGTTGGCGCCCTGGTCGTCGAGAGGCATGTTGCCCCACAAGGTCAGCACCGTCGATCCGGGCTCGCGGTTGATAAAAATCTTGCGCCCCGTGCCCGCTGGAGTCGTGATAATCCGATTGTCGACCCGGTAGTAATCTGAAAATGGCGTGACGCTGACAAAGGCCCGCTCCCCGGGGCGATCGGCGGGGAGAATGTTCACGAATACTACGTTGTCATTGATGGTCAGCGCGGAGACCGGCGCACCATCTGCCCAGACCAGATCGTCCTGACTCCAGCCTTCGCCGTAGCGCTCAAAAGCGAAGTAGGAGTCGTCAGCGACCACGTCCCCGTCCACGTACTTCACTCCCTTTTTCACCAGGGCGTCGGCCAGATCTTCCAGCACCTGGATGGGGTGATCGTTTCGTTGCGTCCGCAAATCGTAGGGCAATTCCCGTCCAGAAAGGTTGGGATCGCCTCGGCCCACCAGCAGCAAGTCGCCCGTGAGCCTGCCGTAGCGGTCCAGCGTGCCCGTGGTCTCAACCGTGGTGTGGAATTTGTATTCCGGCCCGACCAGCGCCATCGCCGCTGCGGTGGTAAACAGTTTGGTGTTGGATGCGGGAGTAAAAAGTTTGTCCGAGTTCTGAGAGTACAGAACGCGGCCTTCGGGCAGGGACACAACCTCAATTCCCCAGAAACCTCGCGCCAGATCGGGATCCGAGAGCACCGCCCCGATGCGAGCCTGCAGCGGCTTTGCACCCGCTGCATACACCTGGCTAGCCAGCAGCAGGCACAACAACAGCGACAGCGAAAGGCGCTTACGGCTCATGATGACGCCTAGATTTTAGCACCGCTTCACATGCCGACTAAGTGCCGCTGCGGTTCCCCTTGGCCCTCTTGCCATCCCAGCCGAATGACTGGTTTAGAATCGGGTCCATGCGCGCAGTCTTCCAGTGGAACCTAGGATCGCGGGTATTGGAGGTGGGGAAGCGCACGCTTGTCATGGGCGTGCTCAACGTCACGCCCGATTCTTTTTCCGATGGCAGCCTTTACTTCGACAGGGAGGGCGCCGTGCGGCGTGCCCTGGCTTTGTTCGAAGAGGGGGCCGACATCGTGGACATCGGCGGCGAATCGACCCGCCCAGGAGCGAAGGTTCAGCCGGCCTCCGGCAAAGAATCAAAGAAGTCGGCGGCTTCCCCGGCCCAGCCGGCTCCCAATGCAGTGAATGAGAAAGAAGAACTCGAGCGAGTGATTCCGGTGATCGCCGGGGTCAAAAAGGCCAAACGCGATGCCCTCATCTCCGTGGACACTTACAAAGCCGGCGTGGCGCGCGCAGCCATCGACGCCGGAGCGGAGATCGTCAATGACGTCAGCGGCCTTCGCTGGGACGCCAAAATGGCCAAGACCCTGGCCGAACTGAAGTGTGGCGTGGTGCTCATGCATCTGCGGGGCCGGCCGGAAGAGTGGCGTACGCTGCCTCCCATTGGAGACGCCGTCTTACTGGTCAAGCGTGAACTCCGGCAATGGGCGGAAGCGGCCACCAGCGCAGGCATCAAGCGGGATCGTATTGTGCTCGATCCCGGCTTCGGCTTCGGCAAGAAGTTTGAAGAGAATTATCCGTTGATTGCCCGGTTCAAGGACCTCCAAACTCTGGGTTTCCCCATGCTCGTCGGTACCTCCAGAAAATCTTTCATTGGCAGAACTCTGGCGCGTGATGGTAAAGATGCGCCCGCCGACCAGCGGCTCTACGGGACCTTGGCGACTCAAACAGCCTTGATTCTAAATGGCGCGCACATGGTGCGTTCCCACGATGTTCGCGCCGCCGTGGAAGCCTCGCGCGTGGCCGACGCAATATTAGTCGCCGCCTGATGAATTCTTCCGGAGTACTTTTATGGATGCCCTGACCGCTCTCTGTTCGGATCCTCGCGTTGCGATGCGTCGCGTCGCGTCGGACTGCCAAATCCCGAAGGCACGTGCGTCATCTACTGGATGCAGCGTGCCTGCCGGATCCGCTAAAAAGCTTTCGCGGAGTCGAGCATGATGGTGACCGGCCCTTCGTTGACCAGTTCCACCTGCATCATCTCCTGAAATTTTCCGGTCTCACATTTCAACCCAAGACTGCGCATCCGTTCGACAAAATACTCGTACAGTTCGCGCGCCTCCTGCAGCGGAGCAGCCGCGTCGAAGGATGGGCGCTTGCCGCGCCTCACGTCGCCATAAAGCGTGAACTGCGAAACCACCAGCACGGCCCCTTCGATGTCCTGCACGCTCCGATTCATTTTTCCGGCAGCATCCTCGAAGATACGAAGGCCCGTGATCTTTTCTGCAAGATAGTCTGCGTCCGCTCGCGCGTCATTCTGGCCCACTCCCAGCAACACCAGCAAACCTCTTCCAATCTCACCCGTGATTTCGTGGGCGACTGTCACCTTGGCGCGACTTACTCGTTGAACCACGGCCCGCATATCCGCTCCGCCGACAGTCTACTTCTTCGTCTCTGCCAAAAGAGATTCCTGTGCCGCAACCGCCTGCCAGCGTCCGTCACGGTAGAGGTAAATATCGGTGAAGCGGACCCTGGCACGAACGTTTCCCTCTGCGTCCACGAGTGTCGCCAGCCCGCGGATGTAGCCGACGTCGCCGTAAACATGTGGCTGCAATTCGCTCAAGTGGTTGCTCCCCGGCCGCCTGAGGGGAACGCCAGCGAGGGTCTCCGCTCGATCATGCACCGCCCCATCGGGATCGAAATCCTGAAACTCATTTCCCAGAATGCATCCAAGGGTCTCGCTATCGTGCTGCTCGAGAGCTTTGGCCCAGTGCTGCTCCTGCTGAATCAGGGCGCTTCCATCCTTCGGCTGATCGTTGGGACAGGCTGTGCCTGCGCCGCTCGATGTTGTCAAGGCCACGAAAACTGCTAACCCGAGTGCTAGTTTCACGTCTCATCCCTCTAGTACTGAAAAAGTGGACCATCATATCCCACCGGCCAAACACGAGTTCCCGACCCAGGCGACGGTTGACGATGGTCCCGCAGAAAACTAGAATTCGCGTTCGCTCTCAATTGGAGTTCCCGATCATGCCCTGTCCCGCGACACGTTGGACCTTCCTGCGGTTGTCCCTCGCTGCGATTCTGCTTGTGGCGGCTCCAGGTTCGGCCCAGAGTTCTCCGCCACCCTCTGCCCGTAACGAACTCGTCATTCGAAACGCGGTCGTCATGACCGCCACGCATGGGAACATCAGGAACGGCAGTGTCTATATCAAGGACGGGAAGATCGCTGCGGTCGGCCAGAGCGTGAAGGCTCCAAGCTCCGCGACTGTGGTCGACGCCGGAGGAAAGTATCTTACTCCCGGCATCATCGACTCTCACTCCCACATCGCGCTCGACGACGACGTGAACGAAGCGACCAGTCCCATCACACCACAAATGATGATGATCGATGCCTTCGACTATCAGGACAAGGCCATCTACCGGGGACTGGCGGGCGGGGTCACGACGTCTCTCCTGCTGCACGGCTCGGCCAATATGATCGGTGGCCAGGCCGTCGTGATCAAGCACAAGTACGGCGCGCAGCGTGACGCCATGCTCTTCCCCGGCGCGCCTCGCTCCATCAAGTTTGCCAGCGGCGAGAATCCGAAGCGCGTCTATGGCAGCAGAGATCAGCTCCCCTCTACGCGCATGGGCAATTTCGCGGTGCAGCGCGAGGCGCTCGTCCAGGCGCAGGATTACATGCGCGAGTGGGACGACTACGACTCTAAGGTAAAACGCGGCGACAAAGATGCAAAGCCACCTAGGCGCGACCTCAGGATGGAAGC
>Ga0335081_10008695_pt1 | contig 16289 bp, 14 predicted proteins | sample Lox_Sample_35_FD_206713 | JGI IMG/M metagenome (GOLD analysis project Ga0335081, IMG submission 206713) | Soil microbial communities from Loxahatchee National Wildlife Refuge, Florida, United States - Lox_Sample_3.5 | ecosystem: Environmental > Terrestrial > Soil > Wetlands | place: USA... | reverse complement strand
TGGTGGGTGGATCGAATAACACCTGGGAGTCCAGCACGCTGAATCTGGCGTCGATCGTTTCTTCGAGCGGATCAGAGCCGATCATGACGCTGTTCAGGATATCTACGACCCCTGACGTGTTGGGCTCTGGCGTTGTCGTGGGAGTCGGCGTCCACGCCGTCGCTGTGAGAGTCTGGACGACCGCATGTTGAATGGCGGGATCTGAAAGATCGGGACTGCAGGCGATCAGGAGGATCAGAATCGAGAAGGGTAACAATCGTCTGAACATGAGCTGCCTCCAATGGCTACCATATTTGAAACGCTTGGGTTGAGTGTCGATGACATGGGCATGCTCTGCGGCGAAGAGCCGGTGCATGGGAAACGTTGCGTGCCCGTGCCCCACTTTTCGAGTTCAGAGCGGCTGCGAGGCGTCCTGGACTATGCAGGCGTCCCTCACCGATCCCAACATCATTGCTTTCCTCCACTTGGGGTGAGGCTACCGGCAGGCGGTCGGCAGGAGCGTATTCACATCCACGTTGTTGTCCACCACATTGAAATTGCCGGAGGTGATGCTCATCGGCTGGAAGGGCGGAGTCTGCTGTGCCGTGGGTTGCGCAAGTCGCAGGGTGTAGCAGCCTACAAAGGTCTGGATGGACGAATCGGTTTTCTGGACGCGCATGGCCAGAGGCTGTTTGTCGTATAGGCCGCCGGCTACCACCTCGCTTTGTGCACTTCCAAACACAGCGATGATCGTCACGGTATCGGCAAAGCCGGCTGCATATGGAGCGTACGCTCCCGGATAGACGGAGGGATTCTGATAGTAGCTATAGGCCCGCACATATTCTTTGCGGTTCAGGGCGTTCAGCAAGGAACTGACCGTCTCGACGGGCCCGCTGCGATCATCCAAAAAGTTGGACTTGTCCACGGTGAGCGGATTGCCGGAAACGGCCACCGCCGGACCGTTCGTCGGATAGACGCTGCAGGCCGTGGCCAGGGCGCTGGCATCGCTGGTCGCCAGATCATAGGCCTGGGCAGACCCCCAGATGATGCCCATGGGGATGAACGGCGGCATGCTGAAATTCTCGGGCCGCGCCTGGTGGATCACATAGCAGGCGGCCCAGTTGGCCCGCACACCGTTGATGGCGGAAGCTTTGAGCAGCACCGGGACCGTGTAGTAGATCAGTCCGGCGCTCACCCCCGAGGTGATCGAGCCAAACACCAAATCCACCCGGCTGGTATATTTATACCCGCTTACGAATTTCGAGAAGCTGCCCTGCGTTCCGGAGGGATTGATCCAATAATCATAGGCGCGCAGGTATTCGCCGCGATTCAGCGCGTTGTAGTACGACACGATGACTTGAGAAGGCGTGCTGCGATCATCGATGTAGTTCTCGGCCGGGATCGGGAGCACCGCGGTCGTGGGCATGGTGGGCTGCGGCGTAAAGGCGGCCGCGGCAGTGGTCGTGGAGGGCAGAGAGGTCGCCGTGGCGGGCAGAGCGCTGCCCGTGGGGAGCGTCGTTGCCGTATCCCGCGGGGTATGTTCCATTCCGATGGTGAAGGTTTCATTGCAGGCGATCAGGGCCAGCGCGACAAGCAGCCAAGCGAGAGTTCGGGCATTCATTGGACCTCCAGGATAGTTGTATCTGGGGCGATTGTAGTGGTTCCATGCCGCGAATGGGTGACGGAGCGGTTACGGTTCCGGGATGGGACGTTATCAATCTGTGACCGCTGAGGTGGGACGTTCAGGAGATCGGCAGATACAGGGCGAAGACTGTCCCCTGCCCGAGGCGGCTGCGCAGGCTGACGCGGCCGTTGTGGCGTTCCGCGATCGCCCGTACCAAAGCCAGCCCCAACCCGCTGCCGGGGACGTTTTGCGCAGCCTCGCCGCGGTACAGCTCCTCCCAAACGTGCGGCTGTTCCTCCTTGGGGATGCCTGGACCCGTGTCGGCTACTTCGATGACGATCTCCGATCCGTCTTCGAAGGCCCGCAGCTCGATCGTGTCCCCGCTCCTGCTGAATTTCAGGGCGTTCTCCAAAAGGTTATGGACTGCCAGGAGCAGCAGGTCCGGATCGCCTTGGATCTTGGGCAGCGGCCAGGGGGCGCTGGGAATGCTCAAGTTCAGGGCGCGTTCGGCTGCGCCGGGTTGTTCCTGAGCCATGCCAAAGGCTTCGCGCAGGACAGCAGAAGTGTCCACGGCCGTGCGTTCAACCAAGCGCACCTCCAGTTCCGCCAGCTTGCGCAGGTCTGCCGACAAGTGGCTGAGGCGCAGGGTCTGGGCTTCCACACTGAGCAGCGCCGCCTTGTGGGCCTCGCCTTCGGATGAGTCGGCCAGGTTGGCCAGCCCGGCCCGGATCGCAGTGAGCGGATTCTTCAGCTCATGATCCAGCCGGCGCAGGAAGCGCCGCCGCTCTTCCGTGGCGGATTCGGCCGCCTCCTTGCGGATCCGTTCCTGCCTCTGGAACAACACGATCCCAAGCGCGGCCAGTCCGCTCAGGCCCACCCCCGCCAGGAGCGCCAGAGTCCCGAGGTCGGCGCGCAGATACACAATATGATCGTTCGCCGGATCATAGGATTGAAACAAATACAATGCCGCGAGCGCTCCCAGCACACTGGGTACCCCCGCCATGACCCACCGCCAGACTCTCATGGCTGCGTTTCGACCTTTCCCATAAAACGATAGCCCTGACCTGGAATGGTTTCAATGTAGCTGGGGCGGGCCGCATCCTCCTCCAGGGCCCGGCGCAGTTCTGCAATGCGAGTGTCGACGGCGCGCGTCCCCACCGGGTAGTCCCAGCCCCAGACGACATCCAGCAGGCGCTCCCTGGAGACGAGTTCATCCGGATGGGTCATCAGGTACTCGAGCAGCATGACCGACTTCGGCGTGAGCATCAGCTCGCGGCCTGCCAGCCGGACGCGGCGCGAGGCCCGGTCGAGGGTCAACTCACCGCAGGCCAGGCGCGCCGCCGCGGCGAGCGGCGGTTGGCCCGGGCGGGCGCGCCGCAGCACCGAACGGATGCGCGCCACCAGTTCATGGGGGTCGAAGGGTTTGTTGAGATAATCGTCGGCGCCTTCTTCCAGTGCCATGGCGCGCTCGGTCGATTCTCCCACCTGGGTGAGCAGGATGATCGCCGTCCAATTGCCATCCTGGCGGAGGCGGCGCAGCACCTCCCGGCCGTTCAACTTGGGCATCAGGATGTCCAGGATGATCAGATCCGGCTTCAGGGACGCGATCTTCTCCAGGGCTTCCTGTCCGTCCGAGGCCACGTTCACAGAGAAGCCGGAACGGCTTAGAAAGGGCGCCAGGTTATCGGTGATGGCTTTTTCGTCATCCACCAGGAGGATCGAAGGATTCGGGTCCATGGATTATCGCCGCCTAATTGGGCAAGAGTAATTATCGCGCCAAATCGAGAAACCCGCACGAAGGCCAGAGGGGAGTGTGGCGCCATGGATAGGGAATCGCGGCGCGTATTTCAGGATCCACAACCGCATGGATTGCCCTCCCGCCCCCTGCCGCCAGCCAGGCTGAGCCGGTCACTGCCGTTCCCAGGCTGTGAAGGGATGCCCACCGGGCATTATGATCGGCCGCCGGGGAGCAGTTCCAGCCGCAGCAGAATAAAGGCGATCATTGCCACCAGAATAAGCAACAAGGTCGCTGGTTCCGCGGCTTTCAATCCGAAGCCTTCGTAGCGTTCGTAAACCAACACCGGCGCGATCTTCGGATGATAAGCCAGGATCACAACGGCTCCAAATTCACTGATGCCGCGTGCCCACATCATCACGGCTCCGCCCAGGACGCCTCGCCAGGCTTGCGGTAGAGTGACGTGCCAAAACGCCTGCCAGAGACTCGCTCCATCGGTCAAGGCGACGCGCTCGAGTTCTTCATCGGTTAGGGCGAAAGACTCGCGGCTCATATTGACCAGGAATGGCAGGCTGACAAATAACATCGCGACCACGATCCCGGCCACATTGTCGGTGAAGGTAATGCCGAAAGGCACCAGCCATTGACCCAGCAAACCATGTCCGCCAAAGACCAGCAGCAATGCCACTCCAGCCGCCGTATGCGGGATCACCAAGGGAAGGTTGATGACCGCATCCAACAGGCGCTTGCCGCGAAAGTTCCGGCGCGCCATGAGATACGCCAGTGGAACGCCCGTGACGATCGCCGCCAGGGTTGCCAGGGCCGCGGCGGCAAATGTCAGCTCGATGGAATTCAGCAGCTCAGGATCCGTGAACGATTCGAGAAAATCCAGGGGCGTCGTGGCAAGCAAGGTGCTGACCAGCGGCAGAACAATGAACAGGATCAGGAAACCGCCGGCCAGGGAAAATATCAGGTTAAAGACCAGGTGCTTTGATCTCACGGCGGGTTGGGCGGGGCGGATAATGCCTGGAGCGAGGCGGGCACATTGCTGTATTGATCCGCGATGGCCGGGACGAAGAGCGGCTGGTGATCCGATTGCAAGATCGCGCCTCCCTCGGCACCTAATAAGAAAGCAATGAACTCGGCTGCTAATTCAGGATGAGGCGCATTGTGCGGGATCGTGAGGCCATATCCGATGCGTTCGCCCGTGAAATGCGGCTTGACCGTGGCAAAACGCTGAAAGTTCAGATCCACTTCGACCTGGTGATAATAGGCATCGTACTGGCTGGCCCCCAAATTCAATGGATCCGGCAGGTGGATCATTTGCAATTTATGCTGCTGGATCACACTTTCGTATTCAAAGGCGTAATCAATATCTCCTGACTCGAGCAGATCCATCTCTTCGATGCTGGCGCCTCGAAGCACGATGTTTGAGCCAGGGCTGGTTTCGAGGATCTCGGGAACCGTAATGGTCGTTTGCCCATCCTCGCGGAAGAACGCCAGCGGGAAAGTAAACTTTCCCTTGAACATGTTGGAGAAAATATCCGTGTTGTGATAATACTCTTGAGCCAAGGCATAGATCATCAGGGCGCGATAGCCGGAGGCATCGAAGCGCGGATCCGTGATGCCGACTTTGACATCCGGGCGTGCGAGGATCTCAAACCAGTTATCGGCATTGATCTCGCTGGCATATTTGCTGTCCGGGCGATAGGCGATGGCCAGGTTGTTGGTGGCGAAACGCAAATACCAGCTGGCATACGGCTGGCCGGTATTGGGATCATTGGTGTGGTACATCAAGGTGGGTATCAAGGATGCGTCGGCAGTCGCGATCACATCGATCGGAATGTGCAGGTCGGTAACCTGGCGGATCACCTGGATGCTGCCGTGGAATTGGGCTTGCACATCCACATCAGGATGCTGCGCCTCGAAGGCTTTTACCGCATCGGTGAACGGAACGATCAAACTGCTCGCGGCAAAAACGACCAGCGGAGTCTTCTGGGATGCGTTCGATAAGGCACAGCCACCGGTCATGATCCCAAATAGCGCGGCCATCAAAAGAACGTTCAGTGAACGGCGAAACGTGCGCATTGATTTTGGGGCGATGCAAAGGCAGGGGTGGGCATTCCCGCCCACCCCTACCGGATGGAATTATTTGAACTCGAGTTTGATCAAGTTCTTCACCCAGACCTTGCCGGCCTGACCGGGCATGACCGCCAGGAAGGTGCCGGGTGTATCGGTGAATGCCACCATGCAGTCCGCGCAAGCCTTCAAGGTGGCCATATCGATTTGGGCTGAATAACCATCACTGCCGGTCAATGCCAGAGTGGCGGCGCCGGATTGAACGCTGGCGGCAGTCATCAGATCGCTGATGCGCACACCCGTGAAACTGGCTGAGCCAACCTTAGGCTGGTCGGCCGTGATCGTGGCCGGAGACATGGCCCGCAGATCCGTCTCACTCAAATTGAGCGGTTTATCCACCAAGCCCGTGATGGCCAACGTTCCACCCGAGGCCGCGGGCGCGGCAGTGGGCGTGGCGGCCGGTCCGCAGGCGGACAGCAGCATGGCTGCCAACGCCAACAAACTCACTACGATCAGGGTCGTACGATTGAATTTCATTGGAATATTCTCCTCGAAAGATTTTTTATCACATCAGATGTTCCATCCGCTGTGAAGAAAACACATGCATTCGTACTCTACTTGACCTCGATCTTGATCAAATTCTTGACCCAGATATCGCCTGTCTGCCCAGGCATGACCGCAAGAAAACTTCCCGGCGTATTCGTGAACGCGATCATGCATTGGGTGCAGCTGCGCACCGTGGCCAGATCAATTTCATCCGAATAGCCGTCGCTGGCAGTGAACACCAGCGTCTTCGCACCGGCTTGAACTTGGGCGATCTCCAACAAAGTGTTCAGCGCCACGCCCGTGAAGGATTGCGTATCCGCTTTGGGCTGGTCGGCGCTGATCGTGACGGGACTCATGGCCCGCAGGGCCCCCTCTGACAAGTTCAACGGATTGGTCACGAGGCCCGTGATGTTCAAGCTTCCCGCGCCCGGTGTGGAAGCGGCGGCGGTGCTTGAGGCGGTCAGCGTGAGGGTGGTCAAGGGCGCTTCGGGAACATGCACGACGATCATTTGTATCTGGCCGATCATTTGGTCTTGTTGTACGTCCGAGCCAACCAGCCGCAGCGGATAATATTTATCCGGCAGTTCGGCATCGTTGACCAAAAAAGCCACGATGATATTCCCATCGCGCTGGATGCTTTTACTGTCCAATGTGATCGTGGTCCCGTCCGCGCCGACCAGATCCACCTTGTATCCGGCCGCCGCCAGCGCGTCATTGAATGCGCCGGTTCCATGCGAGCTGGCATCATCCACTTGCCCCACCAACAGCCAGAGAGGCACGCCGGCCCAGGTCTGGCCATTTTCATCCTTCCAGGTCGCGCCGTGACAATCGGGCGAGGCGCAGGATTGGAAGGAAGCCCGGTCCACGGGCTGCATGATGGCTCCGTGCAGTTTCAATCTCCAACTCTGCCCCACGGACTTGACATCCATCTGGAGCACCCACTTTTCCGTCCAGTGGCCGTCCACCACCTGGTTGTTCCTGGCGCTGACCACTTGCAGGCGCAGCGTGCCATCCTGGTCAGGATCGAGCGGCTTGCCATCCTGCTCATAGGCGAGAATGGCGGTGAGCGGATCGTGGTTGGCAAGCTCAGCACCGGTGACAGGGTCGTACACGGTGAAATTTCCGTTCATCACCTGATCGTAGGAAAAGGTCATGCTGTAGCCGTCTTTGGCCGTCAGGGTCACCCCCATGCTGTCGTCGAAGGTTCCGCCCGCGGCATTGACCAGGTCTTTGAGGGCGACTCCTTTGAAGGAAGCCGGGGTCGTGATCACACCCGCGCTGCTCTTGTTCCCGCCCCAGCCTTGGGTCATGGGCAAAGCCTTGATCTGATCCAGTGTGAAAGACTTGCTTCCGTTGGATCCGTTCAGTTCCAACACGCTCGCGGCGGCCGGCTGCGATGTACGGCAGCCCGCGATCGTGAGGGCCAGGGCCGCGATCATGATCGGAATGGCGATGAAAGATTGTCTGCGTTTCATGGTTTCCTATCTCCTGGAGAAGTATTTGCTCACTGCTTTGGGTTGAAGAATGATCGCCCGTCCGCGAATTGAGTTCCTTGCGAGGCGCCGCGCTGTGCAGATCGCCGGTCCGAGGCGGGATGAGGTCATCGTTCTCGCGCGGCCCTCTTCCAATACAGGCCTGAAATCGTCTGCGGTCCGCCGGCAAGTTGATCCGGCCAAAATTCTGCACGCCTTCGATGCTCTCCATACAATTAAGTTTTTCCTTAATCGACTACGGATCATTCTCCTTTAGGCCAGACGGTTGTTCGCTATCGGTTTGGATCACATGACACGAACAACTTAAATGCCGGTACTAAGCCAGATCCAGTTCTCTGAGTTTTTCCATGGTGGGAATCCCCGTATTCGGATCCCAGCCTCGTTTTTGGTAGTATTCGCGGAGCATCGCATCCAGATCATGAACAACGCATTCTTCTTCCGCGCTGTATTTTCCGAAAGCAGGCAGCGCCTTAACGCGTTCCGGAAGCCGATCATCCTTGGCGGTGATCCCCTCGCGCACATTGAAAAGCCGCTGCAGATTCAACACCCGTTCCGAGATCTTCAGCAGTTCTTGCCCGTCGATGGCCCAGCCCGTCAAGGCGGAGAGCATATCTGCCCACAGGTCCACAGTGACGCCCCCATACATGTAAAACTTGCAGGTGCCAAGAACCTCCGGCAATGCCAGACCGTCCTGAAGTGTAGCGACGGCTCCTCCTTTATTCCTTTCATCCCAACGCTCCACCTCATTGGGATCCGGAACGCCGTACTTGACCATGCCCCAGTCCACTTTGCCGCGGTCCCAGGCCATGCCCTCCAGCGGATGGATGTGACACATGCCGCGGTTGGCCGTCGCATACGTAATGGCCAGCGCCTTGCCCGAGCGCGGATCATGCGCGGGCCCTTCCAGACCCTTGACGTGGATCGCGAACTCCTCAGCTCCCCTTCCGATCCTTTCCGAGGCAGTGCGCACGCCCTCGGCCAGCAGGTCGCCCAACCCTTCCCGGAAGGCGATCTTCGTCACCATCACCGGCAGCACCGCGGCATTGCCCCAGGTGAGGTCCAGCCCTTGAAGTTGCTCCTTGGAGAAGAGACCTCTTTCAAAGCATTCCATGGCAAAGGCGATGATCGCGCCGCACGAAATGGTGTCCAGGCCGTACTCGTTGCACAGATACGTGCTGCGGATGGCCGCCTCCATGTTCTCATTCAGCACATAGGCCGTGAAGCAGGAGATCGATTCATATTCCGCGCCGCCGTGCTCGGGGGTCTTGAACTCGCCGTCCTCGACCTTCACCCAGCGCGCGCAGGCCAGGGTGCAGCCCTTATAGCAGCCGTAGCCCTTGATGAAGTTCTTGGTCTTGTAGACCTCGAAGAGATCGGTGCCCTTGCCCCAGGAATTCGCGGCCCAGTTCCTGCTCGGCCAATCTCCGCCCTCATCATTACCCGGCATATCGCCGATCGTGCCCCCGGCCTGCATGCCGAGGAAGAGGGGGTTGGTCTTGATCCCGTCATGAGTGCTCTTGAAGAACTTCTTGAAATTCTCCGGATCCGCGGGCTCCACCTTCTTGGTACCGCGGATGGCGACCGCCAGAAGATTCTTTGAGCCCCACACGGCTCCGCCGCCGCAGCGCCCCGCGGCCCGGTCGTCGCACATGACCGAGGCGATCTTGACCTGGTTCTCGCCGGCCTGGCCGATGCACAGCACGACCAGACGCTTGTCGCCCAGTTCGCTGCGCAGCATGGCTGATTTTTCCGAGACCGACTTGCCGACCAGATGCGAGGCGTCGCGAAACTCCCATTGGCCGTCGCGGATGATGAGATAGACAGGCTTCGCGGATCTGCCCTTGATGATGACGTAGTCGAATCCGGCCTTCTTCAGCTCGGGACCGACATCCCCGCCGACGCGCGATTCGCCCCAGATCCGGGTGAGCGGCGATTTGAAGCACAACACCAGCGAGCCCCCGCCGGGGATCTGGCTCATGCTGAGGGGTCCCGTGGCCAGCAGCATGATATTCTCCGGTCCCAGGGGATCGATATTTTGCGGCAGCTCGTCATACAGCAGCCGCGCCCCGTAGCCGGCCCCGCCCAAATACTTCCGGGTCATTTCCTCCGGGATCGGCTCCGAGCGGGCCTCCCAGTGGTTCAGATCGACACGCAGTTGATGTCCGGCATATCCCTTGATGGCAGCCATTCACACTCCTAAAAACACAGGCCGATCAACCGCCGACGATCGGCTTCAATAGGTCGATCCGGAGGCCGTCCTGCAGCGGCGTCCGCATGTCCTTGACGACTTCCTGGTTGATCAAGAAGAACACCGAGCCGCGGAATTGCCTCTGGGAGACATCCCACAGGTAGCGAGGGAAGACCTTTCCCCAGTGTTCATCGATGGCCGCGAGCAGGTCCGCCAGCGTGGCGCCCTCCCGCAACTCGACCGCCTGCGGTTCCTTTCCAATGTAATCACGCAGGTCGCCAATGGCCTTCAGATGGACGACCATGTCAGATGGCGGCCTCTCCGGCGCTGGCACAGGCATGATCCTGCTCGACACTGCCGCCGCTCGCGCCCACTGCGCCGATCAGCACGCCGTTCCTCCAGACGGGCACGCCGCCCGGAAAGATGACCATGCGGCCGCCCAGGTTGCCCTGGATCCCGTACAGCGGGCCGCCCGGCTGGCACTGCTTTCCAAGTTCCATCGTGGTCATGCGGTTCACGAGCGCCGTGTAGGCTTTGTCCTCCGCGATCGGCACGGCCACCAGTTCTGAGTTGTCCATGCGGATGAAGGCTGTCAGGATCCCGCTTTCGTTAACTACGGCGATGGCCATGGCCACACCCATTTCCTTGGCCTTGAGGCGCGCCCCCGCGATGGCCTTTTCTGCTTCTGCTAGCAACATGAGTTTCTCCTTTGATCTATTGACTGATCTCGTGTACTTCCTTGTACCATTTGACGCGGTCGCCGACCGCATCGCGCATCTTCCAGGCCGTGCTCTTGGGCTGAGCATCCACCGCCCCCAGCAAATCCTGGATACGGCCTTGGATGACCTTCCGGTCCGGATCCTCGAGCCAAGCATAGTTGGCAGAGAGCTCGGATACCTTCCTGAGGTTCATCGTCACCGTGCGCCACAAGCCCCAATCCTTGGAGCACAGCTCGGAGATCAATCGGGCATTGATGGTCTCGTGGTCTCCGCTGTCCAGCGGATGCTCCCGTAGGAGCATGAGCGTATCGATGACATCCTTCTCGTTGAGCTGGATGATCTGCATCTTCTCCAGCAGCATCTCGGCCAAGGGGATGGTCGGCGAATCCATTTCCAGCCGCTTGGCCCAGTAAATGGGATGGCAGAAATCCAGCTTATCAAAGAAGATGTCCACATGCATGGAGGTCTGCCTCTGATCGAAGACCAGGCGCTGGCGGGCGTACACGACCGCCACCTCGCGGTCCTCCTCGTACCCCAGCTTCGCAAAGGTCTTGCGGATCGCATCGTTCTGATTGAAGTAGGCCGCAAAATCGAGGTCCGTGAAGTGCCTCTGGGCCTTCTCCTGAAAGAAGCCGTAGGCGGGGCAGTGGATATGGAAGGCCACCGCGCCAAGCAGACGGATCATGGCCCCTTGCTTATGGGCCTCGCTCACCACCTGGTTGGCGTAAACAATAAAGTCCTTGTCATCCATACGTTGCCTCCGAAGATCAGAATGGTTAATCGCGAATACCGGCTACGACATCCTAGGCGGCCTGCTAGCCTTGGATGGGTTGGAAGGCACGGACGCTGTGCTTGTCCAGGCTGATCAGATAGCCGGCCAGGGCGCCTTCCGTGTAGTTGCTGCCGGGATTGATGCACAGCGTTCGACCAAGGTAGACGGAGCCCTTGGCCTCGTGCACATGCCCGTGCAGGCCCATCAGAGGCTGGTAGGTCTCGATCGCCTTGCGGACGGCCGTGCTTCCAACCGGTACGTACGTGCGGCCGCCGTCCACGGGCCTGATGTTCTTGTCCAACAGGGGTGCATCGTCCAGCTTGGAGTTGTAGGGCGGGCAGTGCAGGTTGAAAATCGAATTGGGGAGATCCTTCAGCTGCTCCACCTGCTGTTTGATGACCTCATACAGATCGTCCTCTTCCATTTCGCGGTGGGTCTTCCAGGGCGTGTGATTGGAATAGCCCTCGTTGATCATCTCATGGTTCTCGTCCAGCTGGATCACCCGGCGCTCGACCATGCTCACCACGGAGGACTGCGTGAAGAGCTCGTTGATGTAGAGCGGGTCATCATTCCCTGCGGTGACCACGATACGGCGGCCGGTGCCTTTGAGTTTCTTCTCCGCAAACTCCAGCCAATTTTGGATGACCTTGGTCATTTCCTCGCGGAACATGCGCTCCTGAACCTCCGCCGAGGCCAGGAAATTCTGATATTCATCGGGTTTGAACAGGCGAGGGTAGAAGCCGGCGTTGCGGATCTTGGCTCTCGCCTTGGAAAGGCCCTCCTCGTCCTCCACCACCACCTGCTCCCCCAGGAAGTTCGTTTTCCAGACCCCCGGCGTTTCCTCGAGCAGCACCTGGATGCCCTTCCCGGTCATGTCGCCGCCCAAGACGACGGTATCCACCTCGTAGAACGGACCTGCGTTCACGAGTTTCAACCAGCATTTTTCCGAGCCGTGTATATCCGTGGCAAAAAAGATCTTGGTTGTCTTTTCCTTCTTTCCAAACACGCAAACCTCCTTGGTATACGCTGAGGGCCAGCCGGGGAGGCCCTGTCCCGGGGACAGGGCCTCCCTCGAAAAATGAAACGGCGGGCGGGTTCGATCCTGGGCCGCAGGGTCTACTCGGTCGGGATTTCCTTATAGGTCAGGTCGGTGTTGATGCCCTGACGTGAGCGGAAGAAGCGGTATGCGAAGTAGATCACGGCGCTGATCAGGATGGCTCCGAAGATATACATGGCCGAGAGCGGGCTGTTCGTACCGTAGCGGCTGTCGGTGATATACAGATAGAACATCGCAGCGAAGTACACCAGGCCCAAGCCGCCTGCGACCGTGATCAGCGGCACGCCAAAGACCTTGTACTTGGAGATCGGCGAGTCCGCATAGATCTGCTTGGTGGCTTTGAGATAGGGGAACAGGGTGCCCACCAGCGTGCTGGCGCAGAAGGCGATCGAGGTCATGAGCGGCATGTCCAGCGTCAGCGAGGCAAAGCCGGTGAAGAAGTACAAGTAGCCCATGATCAGGCAGCCCACGTAGCAGATGGCGATGGCGATGATCGGCGCGCCCCAGCGGCGGGACACACGGGCCACGAAGCCCGGCAGCATGCGGTCATACGACATGGCGAACATGACGCGCGTGGAGGCCACCATGTTGTTGGTCGGCCAGATCCAGAACCAGCAGTTCAGGCCCAGCACGATCCAAAGCCAGATCAATGGATTTTTCGTGAGGGCCATCAGGAAGATGCCGTAGTAGGGCGCGACCGGCATGGTGCCCGTGGCGTTGGTCATCCACAGGTTGTTGGAGGAGGTGAAGAACTCGTTGCCCACGCGGGAGATCAGCAGCCACATGAAGCCGGCGCAGACCACCATGGCGAACAGGTTGCCGCCCCAGAACATCTTTATTGAGTTCTTGAATTGATTCACGCCTCCGATCTCACCCACCAGCGTGCCGGTCCAGGCGATGTACATGAAGGTGTAGGCCAGGGCCGGTCCGATCAGGAAGCTCGAGCCGAAGGTGGTCTGCGAGAGCGGAACGGCGTGATAGCCGTTCTTCACGGCCATGTCCAGGATCATCTGATAGGCCTGGCCGTTGCCCCAATGCAGGGTGTTGTTCATGAAGGCATTGAAGGCCGCCTGGAAACCGCCGGTGGTCGTGCCCCACAGCATCAGGGCCCACGTCACGAGCCCCGCCATGCCGATGAAGAAGCTCCAGCGCTGGATGCGGGCGTACAGCCTCATGCCGAGCGCCAGGACCACGGCGGCGAACGTGCAATAGAACACGTAGAACCACCAGGTGCCGACCGGTGTCACCAGCGTCTTGGAGAAGTCCACCAGGGCCTGTGAGTGAAAGGCCTCACCCAAGGCGATCAGCGTGGGTCCGAAGACCATCGTGGCCCCCGGCGCCACGTTCGAGGCCATGTAAAACCACGGTCCGAACAGCAGCGGAGTGAAGACCAGGATGTAGCCCCAGATGCCGCCCAGGGAGCGGCTCTGCCAGACGTAGTCACCGCCGGCGCGCGGCATGAGCGTGGTCATCATGGCATAGACCGCGAAGCACGGCAGGAAACACAGGCAGCACAGGATGATGCCGAGCGGGATGTTGGCATCGTTCCACGGCCAGCAGACCGCATAGGTCAGGGCCGCGGCCACCACAATCGAGTCCGCATAGACTCCGTACAGGAAACCGTCGAATATTGAGAAGGCACGGACCAATCCTGAAGACCTGCGCAAGAAGAGACCTGCAGGCGTTGCGGGAGCGGCCGGTGCCACCGACTCTTTCGTGCTCATGGTACCTCCTCTTCATCTTTCTTTGGGATGGGTGTTGCATGTTACAATATAAAACTGTTTCCAGATTAATCCTATAGTGTACGCACACGTTTTGTGAACAGGTTTTTCTGGCGACCTTTACAGGCATGGTGAATCATAGAATTCCGGTCCTGGTTGTCGATGATCAGTTGGTCCAACGTCAAGGAATCGCCGCCGTGGTCGATGCCACGGAAAACATGTGGGTGGTGGGGTCGGTTGAGAACGAAGAGGGGGCCTGCCGGATCGTTCAGGAACAGGCGGTTGAGCTGGCCCTGATCGACCTCGTGCTCCGCGCCTCGCACGGCACGCACGTCGGTCATCTACTGCGCCGCCTCCGCCCCGGGCTGAAGGTCATCATTTACACACGCGAAAAGAGCATGATCCTGGCCTCCGAGATCTTCCAGGATAAGGACGAGAGTTCCCAGCTGGGCCTCCAAGGATATCTCCTGACCCGCAACATTTCCAGCAGCAGTTATTTGGAGCGTGTGTATCAGAAAATCCTGGAATCCGGCTACTTTATCGATCCGGATGTGCTGCGCTGGTACTACCGCTTTGCGGAGCTCGAACCCCTGACCCGCCGCGAACAGGAATGTGCCAGCCTGATCAGCGAGGGCCTGAGCAACATCCAGATCGCCGAGCGCATGGTCGTGTCCCGCCGCCGCGTGGAAAACCTGATCAATGCCCTGTACCAGAAGTTCCACATCCTGGGCGATAGCGGGGATCCGGGGCGGCGCGTGATCCTGGCGGAGAGCATCCGGCTGCTGGCAAAAAACCATCCCCCTGAGCGCAAGCTGAACATACTGATCATTGAAGATCAGGAGGCCCAGCGCAGACAACTCAGCCGCAAATTGGAGCTGGACGGCCATTTCAACATCCTGGCAGCCGTTGGGGATGGGCAGAGCGGCATTGAACTGGCCTACCAGCGGCGGCCGGACTTGATCTTGGTCGATGTACGCCTGCCTGACATGGACGGCTTTACGGTCACACGCCGGATCCTGGAGGCGTCTCCCAATGCCAAGGTCATTCTCAACAGCATGGCGGAAAGCACCGTCTATCAGGACAAGGCGGTGGAATCCGGGGCCATCGGATTCCTGCCGAAGAAATCACTGGGGCCAGGCCGGATCATGGAACTTTATGATCTGTCCGACGATTGATCTCGCTTCTGGCCTTGCGTGTCTTTCGAGGAATCGGCAGGCTGACCACCAGGGCGGTGCCTGTCCCAGGCTTTGAATGAACGACGAGCTTCCCCCCCAACTGACTGACGCGCACTTGAATATCATAGAAGAAGTAGTGTCCCGCGGCGACAAACCGTTCGACGGCCTCCGGATCGAAACCCTGTCCGTTATCGGACACACGCAATCGGATCTCTTTACCCACGACGCTGGCCAGGATGTCGGCCTGCGTGGCCTGACTGTGACGGTAGATGTTGGCAGCCGCCCCGCGCACAAAACGATAGAGCAGAAAGACGTACGCTGATTCCATGCCCGGGAATTGCTCCAGCGCTTGCAGGTCCATGGTCATCTTGACTCGGCGCGCTTGCGGGTACAGCGCGGGCAGGACTTCCTGGATCAGGCGGCGCAACTCCAAGCCGATGTCCTGCAGCAGGGGGGTCGAAAGGTCGAAGCGGATCTGGCGGATCCTTTGATCCAGCTCGTCACTGAGCTGGACGAGCTCCGGATTCCTAAGCCGGTGCGCAATGACCACCAGGTCATCCATGGGGCGCAGGACCTCGTCGTGAATGTAGGTGGTCAGGGCGAAACGCTGGTTATCCTCCGCATCGACGATGATGCGGTTGGCCAGGGCCAGCTCATCCTGGGCCTTCTTCTGGATCCGGTAAGCCTGGCCGAGCTCAGCCAGCTGCTGTTGCAGCTCCCGGTTCAACTCCTCCAAGTCCCTGTAGGAGGTCTTGAGGTTGTTCCGCATGCGGCGCAGGGCGCGGCTAAGCACATCCAGTTCATTGCCGGCCATGGGATCGTCGATCGGCGTATTCAACTCGCCGGAGCCGATCTTTTCCGCGGCGATGGACAGGCTCCGGATGGGCTGCACGACCCGCTGATGGATATAGCGCCAGATCAGGTAGGTCATGAGCAGGATCGCGCCCAGGCCGAGCCCCAGGAAATCCGGAATCTCCGACTGACTGGAGAACAGCAGGATCAGTCCGAGCAGGGTCACGCTCAATATCAGGGTGGGCAGGAACTGCAGTTCCAGATGGCCGCCCGGATGGGCCTGGATGACGAACTCGGCCCGCTCAGACAGGGCGGGCGAGACGACCAGACCCAGGTCCTGCGCCGCCTGCAAGTTGAGCGCCAGGATCCTGCGGGTGGGTTCCTGGAAGGCGATGTCGGAAGGGTTTTC
>Ga0335081_10008694_pt1 | contig 16290 bp, 13 predicted proteins | sample Lox_Sample_35_FD_206713 | JGI IMG/M metagenome (GOLD analysis project Ga0335081, IMG submission 206713) | Soil microbial communities from Loxahatchee National Wildlife Refuge, Florida, United States - Lox_Sample_3.5 | ecosystem: Environmental > Terrestrial > Soil > Wetlands | place: USA... | reverse complement strand
GGGGAGACTCGAAACATCCGTCGCGTACACGTGTCCCCTGAACACGCTCCAGACAACCTCCAGATTCGCCGTCCCCGTCACAACAGGCAGCGTGCCCGGGAGCGCGAGTATGGTCACGCCCGAAGGCAGCACGAGCGCTTCCCTGTAGATTCCTCCGCCCACCACGCATGTGTCACCGGGAACCATTACCGACAGCGCTCTGGCAATTGACTCGAGAGGCTCCTGGTGCGATCCCCGATTCCCGTCGTTTCCACTTGCCTGGTCGACGTACAGCGTTCCGGCATGCAACATCCTGACGGCAATCAGGAAGGCTGCCAATACACACAGACGCTTCAACACGCCCAGGCTAGCAGGAGTGATCATGTCATTCCGTGAGAAAAGACCAGGCGCCGAGCGGAATCTCCGGCTTGACCTCGGCGGCGACGGGGGGGGCACCGATTGACGGATATATACGCCAATCCGCAAAGATATCCAACCCCCGTGTCACTCCTGCAGCCCGCGGGGAGAGAGGATTATTCCTGGTGCAGGACGGCCAGTGGATCAAAAGAGGCTGAGCGGCCAGGGTTGCGGGATCGCAGCGAGCGTGAGCACAGCCCCAAGGATTGCCATGTTTTTCATGAAATTAATTCTGTCTCCCATCTTCGCCATGGGATCCTGAACATTCCAGTACGCGTGCATTTTGAACGAGACCGGGACAAGAAAGACCACAATCGAGACTATTCCGAGGTAGGGATAGGCCCCGAGCACGATGCTGAGGCCGCCGATCAGCAGGAGTATCCCCGTTATCGCCGAGGCGGCTTTCGGTGACGGAACCCCCTTTGACTGCGCGTACCCCGCAACCATTGCAATATTGCGGATATGATTGTACCCGTTGATTATGAAGAACCCGCCGAGGAGAATCCTCCCGAGGAGAACGATGTATTCCATGACAGCCCTCTCAATTGATCGATGGTTTGCTGAACTTGTTGACTTCAACATTCACATGGTGCGAAGGTGCCCCCCAGCTTTCGGTGAAGACGAGGCTCCCCAGGGGCTTTCGTGATCGTGGGAGACGCTCACGCTGCCTGAGTTCTTCCGGTAGACTTTCCGGATCGCCGGGATACCCGACTGCAAGCAATACCACAGGTTCAACGCCGTCAGGAACCTGATACCCCCGCAGGATGCGCTCAGGGTCGAAACCTCCGATCTGATGGACCATGAGGCCACGCGTTGTCGCCTCAAATACCAGCGAGGCTACGGACTGACCGAGATCGTACCATGAGTGCCGGTTTGGTTTCCCGGTCCTGGAGTACGTCGTACGGGCAAGCGCCAGGATGATCAGCGGTGCTGCCGAGGCCCACCGCCTGTTGTTTTCCGACATCGATTCAAGGAGGAGATTATAGACCGGGAGATCCTCCTTTGTCGCGGCGACGTACTGCCATGGCTGTTCATTGGCCGATGAGGGGGCCCATCGGGCGGCTTCGAAAAGCGAGACGATCGCCGCCGGCTCAACAGGCCGCACGGAGAACGCCCGCGTGCTCCACCGGGCCTCGAGAACTTCATGGATTTCCGCCTGCCTGTCTAGCTTCGGCGGCGCAGGAGGAGTGCTCAGTGCAATTGATCCCTTCATTGTTTCTCCTTAAGTGCAAGACCCAGTTTCTTGAGAAGGCGCGAGAGAGCGAGCTGTTCCGACCGGGTGAGCACACCTGCCAGTTCGGAGACCCTTGCCGCGTGCCTGGGAAATATCGCCCGGAATGTCGATTTCCCCTTTTCCGTGAGCTGCACGCTGATCACCCGCCTGTCACGGCTGCTGCGGACGCGCTCGACCATTCCGTCTTTTTCGAGATTGTCCAATATGACAGTGACGCATCCCCCTGTGAGCAGCATCCGTTTTCCGATCTCCCCCGCCGTCAACGGGCCGAGGTGTCCGAGCATCTCCAGCACCCCAAACTGAGGCTGCGTGAGACCGTACTGCTCGATATCTTTGCCGGCCAGGCGCCCGAATGTCGCTGAAGCCCGGGCAAGCTTGACCCACAGTGCAAGCGCAAGATCGATTCTATTACCGTACTGCCCCGGATTTTCCATGCTGACACTTGAAGTCCGCGGAGGATTACTTCAAGTTTAAACTATTCTAACTCGAAGATAGTTCCCGGCTGTAACCTGTTGATATGCTGGAATATAGACCGGCGGCACCGGGAACTGTCACGTTCATCCCCGGGGTTGACTTCTTCTGAGGGATTTAAAGACGAGGGAGATAGGAGGTGGGAATATGGCCAATCCGCAAATGAGGCAGCCCCGAATATGCACAGTGGGACGGCGGCAGGTGAGAAGGCAGGCTAATTAATTCGGGCGGCGGCGCGCTGTCGCCACAGCCGAGAAGTTCGTGAATCCGTAGTCGGCATTGTTGCCCGTGCACCCGAAAAGGTTGAATCCCATGCCGGGGCTGCCGGACGTATACGTACTGTCCTTCACCTGGGATTTCATCACACCGTTGATATATGCGGTGATGACGTTTCCGACGATCGTCGCGGATATAGAATCTCCATCAGCCACGCCGTACTCTGGCCCATTCTCCTGCTTCAGGATCGTGAAGTCCCCAACCGGACCGTTCCATCGGACAATGATCATGTAGGCAGAAGAGGTCTTCGAGCACTTCATGTTAATCTCGTAGCCCGTGCACCGGTGGGGAGAGAGCGAACTCCGAAGGCGTAATTCGACCTCCTGATAACACGCGTCATTCTGATTCCTGGTGTGCACCCTGGCACCCAGGGATTGGTCGGGTCCCCAGCTCCCTGTGAGGAGCGCAGTCGCATCGGTGTAGTCAACCTTCCCCCCTTCATGGCCAATCGCAAGCCCGGGAGTCGTCGAGACGTCGGACCAATCCAGACCGACCGATCGTCCGTTAATCCATCTCCCTCCCTCGGAGATCGGATTTTCGGTGAGAGGGAAACTCGTCGTAAATGTCTGACAATGACCGTGTGACCAAGCGAAACCTACACTCAGTAGCAGGGCCGGCAATATGGCTTTCATCAGGGAGGAGTCCTGCGGGAATCGAAGGCATCGAGCGCGAAGCCGATGGCCTGCGCGGGAACCGGTGACCGTCTCAAGGCTGACTCTTCGGCGTGTGCATCGTGTGCACGAGATCCGACAGGTCGTATCCCTGTTGCCGTATCCGCCCGAGGATGCCCTGCATCGTCGAGTCCGGCAGCGCCGGCGTCCGCGAAAGGATCCAGAGATACTGTCGGTTTGGCTCGCCCACGACCGCGTAGGTATAGTCAGGGGAGAGATCGATGACCCAGTAGTCTCCCCAGACAAAGGGCAGAAATGAAAGGAACGCGGGAGCAAAGCGCACCTTCAGTTTCGAATTCGGCTCGTTGTCATCATCCCTGCGCGCCCGTCCTGTCGCCTCCGTCGTCTCCCCGTTTTCCTTGCGGCAACGATTGACCACGATAAGCTCGTTCCCGTCAATGGTATAGGTAGCTGTGACATCGCCAGCGCATTGCTTCTGAAAGGAATTCGGCAGACGGGCAATTTCAAACCACGTGCCGGCGTATCGCTGAATGTCGATGGACGGGACGACAGTGAGCGGAGGCATGGGCTTTCCCTGTGCGAAGATGAGAGCTGAAGCGAGAACTACCGCACCGGTGCAAAGAACTCTTCTCATGGTAGGGGTTCAATTGGATATACGAATGAGAGAAGCCATGTTCCACCTCCCTTAAAAAGGAAGTGTTGACAGCTGACAACAGCCGTCAACACTTCGGGCGAACAGTGGCAAAGTCAGTGGACAGGGACGGAATCGAACCGCCGACACAAGGATTTTCAGTCCTTTGCTCTACCAACTGAGCTACCTGTCCGTACAATACAGTAATATACTGCATTGCGGGTACAAAGGCAACGAACCGGCCTAGCTTTTCCCCCCCTTCTTCAGGACTTCGCGGGAGATGACGATTTTCTGGATCTCATTCGTCCCCTCGAATATCCTGTTGATGCGTGAATCGCGGTAGTACCGCTCTATCGGCAGCTCGCGCGAGTAGCCCATGCCGCCATGGATCTGGACCGCGAAATCGGCGACCTTGTCGAGCGACTCCGAGCAGAAGAGCTTCACGATCGCGGATTCGCGCGAGATGGACTTGCCGGCATCGTATCCGGCAGCAGTCCTGTAGACGATCGACTCCATCGCGTAGACGAGCGTCGCCATCTCTGCAAGCATGAACTGAATCGCCTCGAACTGCGCGATCGGAACGTCGAACTGCTTCCGCTCCTTGGCGTACTTCGCGGACTGCTCCAACAGCTCCTTTGCCGCGCCGAGCGTGGCCGCACCCAGCCCCAGGCGTCCGGCATCCAGCGTTTTCATCGCCACCAGGAACCCTCGCCCGTCCTCGCCGATCATGTTCTCATGGGGCACCCTGACATTCTCAAGCACGATCGGCGTCGTAACGCTGCCGCGGATTCCCATCTTCTTTTCCGGCGGACCCGCCTGGAAACCCGGCGTCTTTGTCTCCACGACGAAACCCGTGATCCCCCGCTCGGTGCGCGCAAACGTCGAGACGACGTCGGCGATCGCCCCGTTGGTGATCCACATCTTCTCGCCGTTGATCACCCACTCGTTCCCGTCCCGCACGGCCTTTGTCCGGAGATTAAACGAATCGGAACCCGCGAGGACTTCCGTCAGCGCGAACGCCCCGATCATCTTCCCCTCCGCAAGGGGGACGAGGTACTTCTTCTTCAACGCTTCGCTCCCGCCGATATAGATAGCATTTGCCCCGATTGACTGGTGCGCGCCCACGAACGTGGCCGTGGACATGCACGCCCGTGCAATCTCCTCGGCCGCCAGGCAATAGCCAAGCTCGCCGAACCCGCCGCCGCCGTATTCGGGCGGGAACGCCTCCCCCAGCAGCCCCAGGTCAGCAATCTTGCGGATCAGCTCAGGGGGGATCCTTTCTTCTTCGTCTATTTTGTGCGCAATGGGCCGGAGCTCCGTGTTGACGAAATCACGGACCATGTCGCGGAGCATCTTCTGCTCCTCGGAGAGCGTGAAGTCAAACATTGGTGAAATCCTTTATTGGGAACGTATGAATGAAGAACGGGCGGGATTGCGTCGCAAAGAGCGCTCGCAATGACGGGTCAGATCAGATTGCCACGCCTAAAGGCGGCGTGGTCCAAACAACGGACTTCGCAGAAAACGCTCGCAATGACGAGCGACTAGTCTGATGCGCCCTTCTGGCCGACGTAGCTCACGATGTCCTCGCCGCCGTCGACGCCGATCACGTTGCCGCTCACCCAGGAGGCGCTCTCGTCCGCAAGGAGCACGATCATCCTGGCGACGTCCTCGGGCGTGGTGAGACGGCCGCCGGGGTTCTTCGCGCGCGCGATCCGCAGCATGTCTGTGCTGCCGGGGATCTTGCGGAGCGCCGGGGTGTCCGTCACGCCGGCCATGAGGGCGTTCGCGGTAATGCCGAAGGGGCCGAGCTCATTGGCAAGCTGCCTGATATGCGATTCGAGCGTCGCCTTGGCCGCGGAAACGGCGCCGTAAAACGGAAGCGTGCTGTGGCCGCCCGAACTGGTCATCGCGAATATTCTTCCTCCCCTTTTGAGCAGGCCGTGCCAGAAGAGCCCCTGCGTCCAGTACACGAGGCTGTTCGCCATGACGTCGATCGTCATCTCCATCTGCGCCTGGTTGACGCAGTCCTCGGGATTCTTCGAGATAAATGCCTTCAGCGTGCCGAAGGCGAGCGAGTGGAGCAGGACGCGCACCGTGTTGCCGTGGGCGCCAAACCGCTCCTTGATCTCATCCAGCGTCTCGCCCCTCTTGATGTCGTCGGCCGCATTGATGTTGAAGAACACGGCTTCCCGCCCGGTGTGCTTGATGTCCCGGATGACCTGCTGGACCACCGGCATCGTCGCCTGCCTGTCGAGGTGCACCCCGAAGATGTTCATCCCCGCACGTGCGAGCTCCACGGCGGCGGCGCCGCCGAACCCGCTGGAAGCGCCCAGGACAAGCGCCCAGTCCGTCGGTTTGAATCGGGGTTCCTGTTTCATCGCTTTCTGCTCCGGTAAAGTGGTTGGGGATTATTCCACTGTTACGCTCTTTGCCAGGTTTCTCGGCTGGTCCACGTTCGTTCCCCGCGCCACGGCGATGTAGTACGCGAGCAGCTGCAGGGGGATCACGTTAATGATCGGTCCGAAGAACCCGTACGTCCGGGGGACGCGAATCACGTACTCGGCAAGGGAGTCGATTTCCTGGTCGTCTTCGTTCGCCACTGCGACGACGCGGCCCTTGCGCGCGCGCACTTCCTGGATATTGCTGACCACCTTTTCGTAAATCGCGTCGCGGGGGACCACCACGACCACGGGCATGTGCGCGTCGATGAGCGCAATGGGACCGTGCTTCATCTCCGCCGCGGGGTAGCCTTCCGCGTGGATGTACGAGATCTCCTTCAGCTTCAGCGCGCCTTCGAGCGCCACGGGGAAATTGGCGCCGCGTCCGAGGTAGAGCGCGTTGGAGGTGTCTTTGAACACCTGCGCAATCTCCTGGATGTGCGCCGTGTCCTTCAGGATGGAGCGCACCTTGTCGGGGAGCGACGCGATCTCCTGCGCGAGCACCCTGCCGTCCGCCTCGGACATCCCCCGCGCCCGGGCCACCATCAGCGTGATGAGCGCCAGCACGGTGAGCTGCGAGGTGAACGCTTTTGTGGAAGCGACGCCGATTTCAGGCCCGGCGTGGACGTACACGCCGCCATGCGACTCGCGGGCGATCGAGCTGCCGACGACGTTGACGATTCCGAGAACGGTCGCGTGCCGGGCTTTCGCCTCGCGCGCCGCCGCCAGCGTGTCGGCCGTCTCGCCGCTCTGGCTGATGAGGAACACGACGTCGTCGCTCCGGATGATGGGGTTCCGGTAGCGGAACTCGGAGGCGTACTCGACCTCCGTGGGCATCTTCGCGATCTGCTCGAGCATGTACTTCCCGACCAGTCCCGCGTGCCACGAGGTGCCGCAGGCGGTGATCACGAACCGCCGCGCGCAGAGAAGCTTGTCCATCACGTGGCGCAGCCCGCCGAGGACGACGTTCCCCTGATCCACCAGGAGCCGTCCGCGCATGGCGTTGGTGATCGTCTCGGGCTGCTCGTTGATTTCCTTGAGCATGAAGTGATCGTAGCCCCCCCGCTCGATCTGGGAAAGCTCAAGCGTCACTTCCTTCACTTCCTTGGTCACCGAGACGTCGTCGATCGTGATCGTCCTGAAGCCTTCCCGCGTCACGACGGCGATCTCGCCGTCGTCCAGGTACACGACGTTCCGCGTGTGGTCCACGATCGCGGAGGCGTCGGAGGCGACAAAATTCTCCCCCTCTCCCACGCCGAGGATCAGCGGGCTTCCCTTGCGCGCGGCGATCAGCTTGTCCGGCTCATGGACTGAAAGCACGACGAGCCCGTACGTTCCCTCGACCTCGGCCAGCGCGAGGCGCACAGCCGCGGTCAGGTCCTTCTTCTCCTCGTACATCACGCCGATCAGGTGGGCCAGGACCTCCGTGTCGGTGCCACCGGTGAACGTGTGGCCGTCGCGGACCAGTTTCGTCCGGATGGCGGCGTAGTTCTCGACGATGCCGTTGTGGATGACGGCGATCTGTTTCTTCGCGTCCCAGTGTGGATGGGCGTTCGCATCGTTGGGCTCCCCGTGCGTTGCCCATCGGGTATGACCCATACCGATGCCCCCGGAGAGCCCGCCGTTCGCAGAGCGGATAGCCTCCGCCAGATCGGATACCTTTCCAGCCTTTTTCTGCACATGGAACGCGCCCTCCTTGATGAGCGCCAGCCCGGCGGAGTCATATCCCCTGTATTCGAGGCGCCGCAGGCCTTCCAGGAGGATGGGGACGCAGTTCTTCTCCCCTATGTAGCCGACAATGCCGCACATTGAGGCCACCTGTTGAAAAATGACACGGTTGGTAGGATAACGATTTGGCGCAAAATAATCAACGAAGGGATTTCAGGCCATGCGGCCGATCACTCCCATCATCCTGCCTGATTTTGCGCCATCCCTGCGGTGCGAGTGGAAGAGCCCCGGCTCCGAGATCGTGCAATGGGGGCTTACCTCGATATTGGAGGGTTTTACGCCGGATCGGACGAGCTGATCCCGGTTGGCCTCCTTGAGATCAACATATATCTTCCCCCCGCGCTCCGTCCGGAATTCCGGTGAAAATCGAGAAGACACATCGGGGCCCACAACGTAGCAGCAGGATGAGGCTGACGGCCCGATGGAGACAAGTATGTCAGCGGGATCCGTCCCGAACTTCACGGCCATCGTGTTGATGGCCGCCTGCGTGATCGCCGAAGCCGAGCCCCTCCAGCCGGCATGAACCGCCGCCACCGCTCCCCGGACCGTGTCGTAAATGAGTATGGGCACGCAATCAGCTACGGAAACACAGAGAAACAGGTTCGGCTGTGATGTCACGAGCGCGTCTGTCTCCGGGTAGTCACCAGGCTCATCGACAGCCCTGACGGCGGAGCCGTGCACCTGGCCCGGAATCGCGAGGCCGTCCGTCGGGATGCCGAGATCCCGGAAGAACAACTCCCTGTTCTTCCGCACGTTTGCCGGGTCGTCTCCCACTTTGAACGAGAGGTTCAGTCCAAGGGGTTCAGGGCTCGCCCCTCCCTGCCTCGTGCTGAATGCGGCGACGATCCCGGCCGGGAATATCGACGGGCGTATCGAGATCATCCGTTCTGTGACTCCCTGTCGTCGGCACCCGGGACCCAGAGTCGGACGGTCGTCCCTTCCCCCACGCTGCTCGTCAGCGTCACGGTGCCGTGGAGATCCTCGACGGTCTTCTTCACGATCGCCAGCCCGAGCCCCATGCCGTCGGTTTTCGTTGAGAAGTTCGGCACGAAGAGCTTGTCAATCATCTCTTCGGGGACTCCCTTGCCGTGGTCCGTCACCGCTATCGCAATTCCTCCCCCCTCTGCCGTGCCCGTAATCAGCATGGAACCCGAGCCATCCATCGCCTGGATGCCGTTCCGTATGACGTTGATCAGCGCCCGGCGAAGCTCTTCCCTGTCGGCGATGATCTCGGGAAGGCCCTCCTCCACACGGACGTCGAACGTGACGGAAGACTCCTGGCCGAAGAGACGGACCGCCTCCTCGACGATCGGCCGGACTTCCTGCCTGTCGAGATTCCGCCTCGGCATCCGGGCGAAATGAGAAAACTCCGAGGCGATACGGCTCAGCGTATCGATCTGTTCGATGATCGTCCGTGTGACGGTGTCGAGGATCTCCCCGAAATTGGCCGCACCGTCGGCGTAGGTGCGACGCAGATGCTGGATGGAAAGGCGCATCGGGGTCAGCGGGTTCTTGATCTCGTGCGCCACCTGCTTCGCCATTTCCTTCCAGGCCAGCTCGCGCTCATAGCGCACAAGATCCTCGCGGCTCTTTTGCATGTCGCGCGTCATTCCTTCGAACGACTGTATCAGCTCGCTGATCTCCCCCTCCGCACCCGCATGGGGGATGTGCACGTCCAGCTCTCCGCGCGCCACCCTGCGGGTTGCCTCCGTCAGGCGCTGCACGGGCCCCGCGATGCGCCCGGCAAACGCGGTCGAAAACGCAATCACCATGAGCAGGACGACCGCGTACGTTGTCAGGAGGAGCGCGTTGCGACGAGCAGCCTGTTCTTCGGTCTCTTCGGAGCGGAACAGCGTGGGTACTGAGACCACGCCGATAATGTTCTGATTTGCGTCGAGCACCGGCCTGTAGCCGACGCTGTATTCGACGGAGCCCACCTTTTCGGTCTGCACCACGAACCGCCGGCCCCCGAGGACGATCTTCGCATAGATGTTGCCGCTCAGCCGTGAATCCAGGATCCCCACGTCATAGAGCGTGGGCCTGCTGCTCACGCGGAGCTGGTTGTCGATGTAGATGTTAAAGTCCGTGCCGATGTCGGAGGCCAGCTCCTCCGCTTTCAGCGGCGTATCCGGGAACGCAGGCACGGTGACCCCCTGCTCGGGATGATCGGTAATGTTGTAGATCACCCCCTGTGTCTCTTCGTCGAGCCGGTTCTCGAGCATTTCAAGCTGCTGGTCCCCCTCGTACACACGCGCGTAAAACGCGACGAACGTGAGGGGAACGATCGCCGTGACGAAGAGCGCAAGCAACAGGCGATCGCGGAAGGTCAACCGGTACGGGACTCCGCGCCGCCACAGGACGAGACGCCACCAGAGCGCGAGCGCCAGCGCGACGACGGCGAACGCGGCGACCATCTTCACGACGCCCACAATATGCCAGGTGGCCCCGAGCTCCTTCAGCCCGAGCGAAACCAGGTCCGTGGGACCCCGCCGCACGAAATACGCTTCGTAGGCCTCACCGTCGATGTCATCGATAGTCCAGAGCGAACTCCGGGACGAGTCGGCGAACGCCTCGCCCACATGAGCGGGAAGGGGCCGGGCCACGGGGACGAGGGGATTGTTGGAGGTGAGCAACACGCCGTCCCTGTACTCGGAGAGCGTCACCTTCCGGTAGAACGATTCCATGCGCGACTCGGACGAACCGCGGAGAATCGCCGGCGTCTCTCCCCGGAAGAGTGCCTGCTGCCCCGCCGCCACCACGACACGCGCGTGCCCGAGCATCGTGCTGTCGGGCCCGATAATCGGCATCGACCCGGCATAGACCTTGAGCGCGTTTACACCCGTGCCGATATCCCTCACCCGGATAATCGGCCCCGGCCCCATCGGGATCGTCGTATCCGCCTCGGTCATCGCGGCGATGGCAGACCCGATGACAAACCTGCTCGCCTGGCGCCCGTACGGATCGATCACGGTGAACATGGCGTCGTATCCCTGGGAGCACGCCAGGCTCGATGACCACCGCTCAAATGCGATGCCGGAGACATCTCCCGCGTCCCCCTCCGAGAGCCGTTCGCGGTAGTCGTCCGATGCGAACCCCTGCAGCCCTTCGTCAACCACGTGCTGGAGCCACCCATCGACCGGTTTGAGGACCTCTGCGGCAAACACCTCAACACGCCCCCGGTCTTTCTCGTGGGCGTTTTCATCGAGGAGCGGATAGAGCATGACTACCGATCCCGCCAGGAGCAGAAAAACGTGCGTCCGGATCCGTCCGGCCCGTTCTGCAGGGTCCAGCTTCCGGTAGCGCGATGCCGCGAACAGTACCGCGCCTCCGAACACGAGCCTGTAGGCAAGCGAGGTGAGCGGCGTGTCCGATGTAAATCCGAATACGACGGCCACCGCCGCAATGCCCGCGGCCACAGCAACCCAGGCGGAGACGCGGACTTTTCCGCCGGGGCCTGCGGACATCGCCGCGATTGCCACCAGCGTGAGCGCGATGGCCGCAGATAGTGTGCAGACGCCGAGGAGGAAGAAATCGAGCACCATAAACACCAGAGCGGGGGACGGGAGGAGCACCCGTGCGTCGAAATACGTCAGCGCTGAATCGAAGACACCGCTCCTGATCGCCGCGGCATAGCCCCGGAGGATCCAGAAAAGGAGGACGACGCAGGCGAGCCCCGCGACAATGCGCACCGCGAGCGCAATCCGAACATGAGAACCGTCGGGTTGCGTCGTTCGGAGCCAGAGGCGGGCGATCAGCGCACTATTGAGGGTCAGTGCGACCGAGGTCAGCGTGAGCTCGCCGATGGACTGGGCGATCCCGAAACCGAATTTCGATGCGAAGAGGGCCGGGTCGAATATTCCGCCGGTAAAGAACTCGGAGGGGATGTCCAGCAAGAGCAAACCGTAGCGGACAGCCCAGACCAGCGCGGTGATCAGCACGCTCCGAATGAGGAACGAGCGGACGGCCGCGATCGGACGGGCTGCTGCCCAGCAGGCACAAATGAGCAGGAGCACGGTCAGCGCCGCATCGATCTTCCTGAACACAATGCCGAGCGACTCGAAATAGGCAGCCTGGACAGGCTTCAGGACGCTGACGCTGCCAAGATACGTGCTGTCCAGCCCGTACATCGGGCCGGACGAGAACCTGCTGTCATTGACGGTCTCCCCTTCGCCGGCAAACGAGAACTCGACCGTGGTGCCCAGGTCGCGCGACAGCTCTTCGTCAAGTGCCTCCTGGCGCAGGAGAGGGTTGTTGAGGGGAGCACGGGAGTCAACAGTGCGGCGGATCACGGCGACCCCCCGGACGCTGTCGGCAACCCGTATCGGGACGCCGATCGTCAGCACGGAGGCGACAGGCGTCGGCACGACGTACGTGAACCTGCGCCCGGCGAGCGCGCGCGCGATATCCTCCGGCGTCGCCGTCCCCCCGGGTCCCTCCCACGCGGCAAGCTCTCCCCGCCCATCATAGACATCAATTCCGACGTCTTCGGCCCTGCTGACCCGGGAAAGTCGTTCGAAGAGCGGTCCCCGGTCGCTTCCCCTGTTCTGCAGGAAATCCTGTACCTCGGGCGTGGCCGCAGCCTCATCGACCACCTGGCGGAGCGACACCTGCTCTTCGGTGAAGCGCTCGATGGCGAGCGAAAGCTGTTCCTTGCATAGGCGGTCACTCAGGCTGTCCCACTGCCGTTCGTATGAAGATACCAGGAGGGAATTGACCGCGCGGGAGATGCCGAGGAGCAGGACGAGTGCCGCGACGATAGCCGCGGCAAGAGGAATCTTCAATCGTGTCAGCGTCGCATGGACGGAGGGGAGGAACCCGCGCACGGGTGTCAGTAAATGTTGATGTGCGTGATCACCCAGTGCTCACTCATGCTGGCAAGGGCGACGTACACCTGGACATGCTGGCGCGTGCCGCGGTACGTGTAGCCCGCGCTCCCCGTCGCATATGGTGTGGTCCCGGACTCTCCGTACGTCGTGAATGTGAACGTGAGGGGCCGCCGGGCGCGCAGGAAGTTCTCCAGGAGATAATACGCCTGGTTTGCGCTGTAGAGGCCTGACTCGCCGCCACGGAGCGTGACGCGGACCTGGCTGTGGAAATGCGTCGAGAAGAGGGAGACGTTGGCGCTGGTGATCCCCTGCTGCACATCCGAAAACACCGCGCGGATTTCGGCTTTCCCGGACTGCATTGCCCGGTTCGGGAGGCTCTCCGTGGCTGCCAGGATAGCCGGCAGCACGAGGAGACAACGTGCCAGAGAGGCCAGGAGGCTCATGGGGTGGCTTTAGGGCTGCAAAGTAAACTGCCCCCGCGTGAAAGTCAAACAGCCGGCGAACTCAACGGGAGAAATAGGGACCGGCGGGAGGGCCGCCCGCATTCTCTTTGAGGAACTTCTCGGCGGCTTCCCGGGAGAGGTGGGAGTGCCATACCCAGCTGAACATGACGTGCTTTTCCCAGAGCGCGTCGATTTTGAGGATGTAGAGGTCCCCGCTCACCGCCCAGACGACATAGGCGTGGCCGGCGACCAGGGGCGCGCCGTGGTCGTCCGTCCAGCCCGACGGTTTGACCATCCGGATCGACCTGATATCCGTGCGCGGGCCGATATCCTTGATCTGCGTGTCCTCGGGAACGAGGAAATAGTATTTCCCGTCCTGGTTGAACGAGAGGTAAACGTCGACTGTGGAGTCTTCGCATGAAACCACGCGGCGGTCGGCAAAATTGTACCCCGCCAGCGGGGCATCGTCCATGCAGTCATCGAGCTTCACTGTGACTCCCCGCTCGGCAGGGGGAGCCGGTTCGGCGGCGGGATCGGGATCGCCGTACGGGACGTAGGGCGACGTGACGTATTCCGGCGGCTCGATGATCACCGGCGGCCAGACGACGTCCACCGGACGCGTGATCGCCACGGGACCAGCGCCCAGCGGACCGGCGAACCTGGATCCCCGGAATCCCGGGACGCCCCCGAATCTTCCGGAGGCGGAATGCGGCGAGCCACCGCCATGATGCGACTGCGAGACGGCGCCGGGGGGAGTGAGCAGCGCCGCGCAGAGGACCACTGCAATCGGGGTATGTCGGAACATGGTCTCTCCGTCTCCTCATCAACGCATAAAGACAATGAAGGAGGGTGCCAGCACGTCCAGCCACCATCGAACTGGCCGTGCGGCACCGCATCCTTCATTGCTCAAATTCTGCGCCCGGCCGTCGCCGCGAACCCTCCCTCCCCGGACGCAGGTTCAGATAGAAACCCCTCAGTTGCTCCTGTGCGGCATCGCGACCTGACGGGAGTTCACGCCGCCCACCACGGCGCGTTTCAACAGGGGGTTTGATTTCACAAGCTGGTATGCCCAGTCGAACACGACGCGCGTCGGGGAGAGCGCGGAGACCCGGAACTTCGCGTAGTGATCGTCCCACGTCCACACCACGTACGTGTGCCCGACCGTGAGCTGCACGTCGTGCGTCGGCGACCACCCCGACGACGGCGCCTGGTTGATGTCCAGGATCGACTGGGTCGGCCCCATATCCTGGATATCGCTGTCGGTGCTGTTGACATCCATGTAATCCACGCCGTTGGAGTACTCATACCACATATCGGCGGTCTTGTCGTTGTACGCTACGATCGAATAAGACGAGAATGCGTATCCCGCAGTCAGGGGACTCGTGAGGTAATCGGTGAGCGTCACCCCGTATCCTTCGGGGCGCGGTATGTCATACGCAACGTCCTTGCTCAGATCACTCTCATTTCCGGCGTAATCATAGGCGGTGACGGCATAGTAGTACGTGGTCCCGTTTACCGCCCCCCTGTCGATGTACGTCGTGGCCGATGTGGAGCCGATCCACTGGTATTTCCCCTGGTAGGATGGGCCGACGTATACGTTATACCCCGCGACGTCCGACTCCGGGTTCGGGTTCCAGAAAAGCTGAATGTAGTTGTCCCCCGTCTGCGTCCTCAGGCCGGTCGGAGGGCTGGGGGGGCCGTATTCCGGATGGTCGAATTCCTTATGGCATCCCGAGAGCAGGAGCACGGCCATCGCAGCGATCTTCAGTGTGGGTTTCATATTCGATTCAGGCGTCGTTCAGCGTCGCACCATCGTATGTGGCAAACCACATGCCACAGCGGAAAGGGCAAAAAAGGGAGAAGAAGGGGAGGATTTTCCGGATTATAGGTCCCGGCTGTCTCCATTCAAGGGCAGGTGTCCACGAATGAAGACGCGGGAGGTAAAGAGGTCAGGGCCAGTAAGCCGCGCCGTTATTGATGACGCCCACCGGCCTCCCGGTGAGTTTCCGGCCGCCGAAGGGGGAGTTCTTCGATTTCGATTTAAACGCCTGGACGTCGACGATCCACTCCACCGAGGGGTCGAATATCGTGAGATTTGCAGGCTGGCCTTCGGCAATCCTGATCTCGGGGAGGCTGAGAATCCTGCGCGGGTTCGTCGACATCTTCTCGATAAGCGCTGTGAGCGTAAGGACGCCCCCTCCCACAAGCTCCGTCAGCGCAAGCCCGAGTGCGGTCTCGAGCCCGACGATCCCGAATGGAGCCGACTGGTATTCCACCTGCTTCTCATCGAAGGAATGGGGAGCGTGGTCCGTCGCAATCGCGTCAATCGTTCCGTCCCGGAGCGCTTTCCTGATCGCCTCAACGTCCGCTTTCGACCTGAGGGGAGGGTTCATCTTCGTGTTCGTGTCGAAGCCTGCGACCGCCTCGTCGGTGAGCGTAAAGTGGTGGGGCGTCACCTCGCATGTGACCCGCAGCCCCTCCGCCTTCGCGGCCCGGACCAGCGCCGTCGCTCCCGCAGTGCTCATGTGCGCCAGGTGGTACGGGGAACCCGTGTAGCGGGCGATGTGGATATCGCGCGCGACGATGATATCCTCCGCCGCGGAGGGCATGCCGGGAATCCCGAGCCGCGTCGCCACCACCCCCTCGTGCATCGCTCCCCCCTTCGTCATGGGGATATCCTGCGCATGCTGGATGACCGGCCTGCCGAACATTGCAGCATATTCCATCGCGCGGCGCATGATCTCCGCATCGTACACCGGGTCGCCGTCATCGCTGAAGGCGACGGCCCCCGCCGCCGCAAGCTCCGCCAGAGGCGCCAGGTGCTCTCCTTTTCGCTCTTTCGTCACGGCTGCAACCGGGTGGACGTCAACAAGGCCGTTGAGCGCCGCGTGCGCCCTCTCCTTGATCAGCCGGACGACGGACTCGTCGTCGATCGGCGGGTTCGTGTTCGGCATGCAGCAGAGTGCGGTGAACCCGCCTGCGGCAGCGGCCGTACAGCCGGTCAGGATCGTCTCTTTGTGTTCGAACCCCGGTTCCCTGAGGTGGACGTGCATGTCGATGAACCCGGGGGCGACGACCTTTCCCCTCAGCTCGATCACCTGCGCCTCCGGGACCCCCTGTCCGCGCGCGATGCGCGCGATCTTGCCGTCGACGATGTGAATGTCAGTCTCTTCGTCCCGCCGCGTGAGGGGATCGATCAGTCTGCCGTTCTTCAG
>Ga0335081_10008693_pt1 | contig 16290 bp, 15 predicted proteins | sample Lox_Sample_35_FD_206713 | JGI IMG/M metagenome (GOLD analysis project Ga0335081, IMG submission 206713) | Soil microbial communities from Loxahatchee National Wildlife Refuge, Florida, United States - Lox_Sample_3.5 | ecosystem: Environmental > Terrestrial > Soil > Wetlands | place: USA... | reverse complement strand
CGGGGAAGAACATCATGCAGCGGCTCCGAAGCCCAAAGTTCAGGGCGAGCATCATGTCCGGCGAGCACGACGCGCCGCTCAACGCGTTCCTGGCTAGGGCCGTGGCTGCCGCCAGAAAGGAGTTCAAGGGCAAGCTGACCTACCACTCCCTCATCTGGGAGAAGGTCGATTGGAGCCTCTTCGATTATGTCGGCGTGGACCACTACCGGGGGAAGGACATTGAGGAGAAGTATGTTGAAATGCTGAAGCCGCTCTTCGACACCGGCAAACCCGTGGTGGTCACGGAGTTCGGGAACGGGACCTACCAGAGCGATGGGAAGCTCGTCCAGGTCCTGCTGGGGGGAGGGGACACTGACTTCTGGTCGCAGTTCTTCCACAGCTTCCCAATCGTGGGAAGATTTGTCCGTCCCAAGGTGAGGGTCATCCACCCGCGCGACGAGGCCTGGCAAGCGCGCAAGGTCGTCGAGACCCTAGAAGTCCTCGACTCGGCTGGCGTGGACGGAGCCTTCGTGTCGCAGTTTGAGTCACAGGTCAACCCCTTCGATGAGGACCCGAAGTACGACCTGGACACGACGAATATGAGCCTCGTGAAATACTACGAGGGCGGGAAACATGGAACCACCTACCCTGACATGCCGTGGGAGCCCAAGGAGTCGTTCAGGGCTGTGGCGGATTACTATGCTGGGCATTAGAAGGGTGGTCGGCTGAATGGAAAAGTCACGATTCCCAGCAGGGCTGGCCAAGTAGGTGTCTGTAGGGGGGCCCTGCTGTTGCTTTAGCGCTGGCTATCCTTCAAAGTGTCAGAGACATAGAAAGCGCGCTTGGCTACAGGCTCAAGGTGTCAACAGCCCGACCCTCAGACTCCGGTCACAGGACGTCGACGGTTGCACCGGCGAGAACTCGGCGCTGCCAGTCCCTTGTGAACCAAGAGGCAGCAAAAGCCAGCGTGATTGGCAGCCTACTGTGAGGAATATGGGCCGTCATTTTCCTGAATTCACCCCTGGAATACCTTAGGCCGCACTCCTTTTACTAAACGGAGCTTGAAGTTGCCCCGGCCGGGCTCTGCACCATCTAGTTAATTGCCCTGCGAGCTACACATGTGTTGTTAGGTGGCGCTGCGCCCCACGCAGAGAGGTAGCCACTCCAGGTTGAACCATGACTACACTTTCATTTGGGAGAATCGTAGAGCGTCCTTTTCGGTGAACCGCTCAGTTGATGGATAGATCTTTGATTTGATAAGGACTTGGCCATCCGACTTGATCCGCACTTCAAAAGCATCCCCAAACTTCCAACCCTGGGTAGCCCAGATGGAATGACCAACCAAGCACAGCGGACACGACAAGAGAGCGCTGCCTTCCTTCTGGATGCGTCTAAAGACAGTTGTGTAGTACCGTGCCGACTCATATCTGCTCACAAAGGTATCTGGAGGAGCTCCTTCCAGCTCGTACCGAAAGCTCTTGGCGTACCCCGCCTTGACAAAGTAATCTATCACGCTTTGAATGAGTATCTTCGGGTCGTCCGACCGCTCGATAGCCCTCAGCTTGAGCAGGTAGTCGAGCATTCCCGTCCCAATACGGTCCAGGATGAGCTGGCCTTGCACCCCAAGTTGCTCATCTAGAGCTTTTGTCATGCCGTATAGAACCATCTCGTACAGCACCCAGTCCACCTTCTCCTTTCCCCTGGAAACGCTACTTTTGGGAGAGGCTCCTCCCACGAGATGGCGATTCGTCGGTGTCAGAATTTCGATGAGATTCGGAGGCGTGTGGGTCCCTCGCGCTGTTTTGGACTGCGGCGGGATCCTTGGACCGTATCCGTTTTTGATGAGAAGCCTTCTCAAAGACGCGGCAAACTCTCTCGGGCTGTCAGGGGAGGGGACCGTTCCGGTCTCGACCAGATACCGGAGCATTACAAACCCCATCCTCTCTAGAATTACTCGTCTTTGCTCTCCCATGTAATCCAAGCTCTTGTGTAAGCCATACAGGAGGGCGTCCATTGCGGTCCGATCGATTCTCTTGTAGGTTACGTCGGGCACGCGTCTACTCACTTCAACTCACCTGCCTTGACATAGGCGTCGCAGAACTGAGCCATCTGGGCGACTACGTCCTTTCCCTCTTCCATTTCTACAAAGACCAAAGCCGCAGGCAGGCTCATGCTCCTGAGCTTCTCAGTTACTGAATGGCAGAATCTAGCGACAGATTTCGAGTCATTGTAAATCAAGAGAGTCGAAACCGAATCAACAAAAACGAATTTGATTTCCTTTTCTTCAGACATCATCTTCACCAAGGCTATGCAGAGGTCGGTGAGCTCGCGCATTCTGCCTAGATAGTGACATGATTCAGTTCTGCGTTCAGGTGTGTTAGTGATGGAATCGAGATACACTAGATTCCCAGGGGCCAGCCCACCCTTCTCGAATGTTCCCTGAAGGACGACATAGGGTTTGTTCAGGGTTATGTACAGACCCATCCCAAACCTCTCGGAGAAGTACTTTATTGCACTCATAACTCCCTCTTGATACACCACGGGATTCACACTCAGCAGGACGACGGGATTCTCTATGCTTGATGCCTGCCTGTTAATTAGTTCGCTTACGCTCAAAGGCCCGAGACTCCGTTCTAATCCTGTGTATTTCAGGCCTCCTAATCTACATTGCAGATGTCATGGTCAGGCGATACTCTCGATGCCCCGAGAACTCAAGAAATCGACCGTTCTATGACAAAATCCTGCCCCGGCCGGGATTTGCGCCAATTAGTAAAATGCCCTGAAAGAGCCACACCCGCATTAACAACTGAGATGTGGGTGATAAATCGAGGCTCGCTTCCCCTTTGCTGAAAAGACAACGCGCTGGTGCATGGCGCCATGGCAGGGCTTCACGCAAGCGGGTCAAATTGCCCGGCCAGTATTGAGGCGACTAGATGGATGCCATTTCGTTCGCGCCCACGGAAAGGCTTCAGAAAATCGAACCTATTTTGACTCTTCCCGAATCGTTCTCCCAAGAGGAGTGAGCGACATGGCCGAGAGATAAAGAAAGTATGTTGCAAGTATCGTCAGCAGACTCCCAATTACAGTCGCCACATCCGCGGACGGAACTATTGAGAAATTAACTAGAGCCAGGACGAACCAACCCAACGCAATTCCAAGCAGACGGATGTTCTTCTTCAGAGTCTGATCGGGGGTGCGCCGGGAAGCGATTATGATGACGACTGCGCCAAAGCCCAAGAGTCCTACGGCGACTATGAGGATTTGGAACATCCCGATCAAATCCCATAACGGCGGGGACGGAGCTGTAGATTCTGGGGCGGTGAAGGCAATGGTCCCGTAGACAAGGCTCCCTGCCATCACAACGTCTAAGGGGATTCGAACCTGCATCCAACCTAGTATGTTTCTGTGGAAAAAGTCGGATTTCATACCGACAATTGCCGTCCTGTCAACGAATGCGAAGCACACACCTATGATGGCCATAAAAGGAAGATTACTGATAAGCGACCCCGCAATGCCACTCGGCAACGGAATCAAGCCCGTGGCATTCGTCACGGCAATCACGACCATCAAGAAGCCAGACCAGAAGGCCCGGCTCCGATACGTAGGGTCCACGAAACCTTTCCGCATCTCAGCCACCCTTCCTATGCCGACGATGAGAATTGAGAGCTGGATGAGGCTTGATGCATCGCTCACGAGCTGGGCATAATCACTTGACATGAGGCACAACCTCCATTCCGGTGCTCGACACGGCGAAGCGAAAGTAACCATGAAGGGGCGGCAGTCCCAGCATCTTCTTCACTCGGAATAGAGGAGTGATGGCCAGCCCCTCCTCGTAGAGCCTCATCTCTATCACCCCGTCGAATAGCTGCTCCATGGTAGTCAGAACGTTCGGAGGATGCATCCCGTCCTCGGCGAGGGCGAAGAGGACGGAGTCCTGCTGCTTGAGCTCAGCGACAAGCTGGGACCAGTAATTGTACATTGACTCTAGAGGATTGAGAACTAGGAGTGGAGAAAGGACATCCGTCGCGACTCTAATGCGCCTCCCAACATTCCTCTTCACGGCCTCCTTCGTGTTGAATGAAATCGAAGTGGCGTCCCTGAGGTCGCACTTGATAGGTGACCCAGAGCTCGCGATCCACTCGGGGACCCTTTCCGTTCCAATACCACTCCCTTTCATGTCCCGCAGGACGTCTGTGACGGGTCTATGGGTGACGTAGAGACAGTAATCCCTCTGAACTAGTCCGGAGCGGACGAACCAGTAACCAAGAGCCTCCTTACCTATGCCCGGGGGCCCTACGACGAGGATGGCTGACTTGTCAGGATAACCGTCTTCGCCCAAGAGGTGATCCAGGGAAGGAACCCCGGTGGAGACCAAACGCACACTAATGTTCTACTATCGAGTTAAACCTATTTTGGGAGCCCTTGCGTGTTCGAAGCCCTACCGACATTCGGAAGACATGGTCTCATTCATGTGAAATTCCTGCCTCGGCCGGGATTCAAGCCTGCAGATGCGGGCCCAAGCACCCTCTGAATCGTCAAACCTCTGCCTGAACCCAGCTCGGGTCCTAGCCATTCGACTCTGGGCATAGGAAATTGAATGGGATGGTGGATTGTCCAAGCGGACTGTGCAATGAGTCACAAGTTAGAAATGTTGTTCCAGATTAGTGTGTAATCTCGGGAAGAGGGTGGCCGCATTCTTGCTCCCGATAGCAGCCCTGTCCTCAGGAGCAAAACCTGCGTAAGCTTCTATCCCGTTGATGGCTTCCGGAATAGCCGCCTCCGTGCCAAAGGGATAGTCCGAACCAAACAACACCCTCGAGTTGTCGCATACTGTACCAAGTGATGCAAAGACATGGGGCGATGTCGAAACCGCGGTGTCATAGTAGAATCTCCGGAGGTATCCTTCGGGACCATCGGGCATGTTCTCCTTGAATCTCAAGTATACAGACAGGTCTTCGGGGAGTCTCTCTTTCATTCCGGGAATTACAGATGACACCATCCCGACGCCGGTCGCTATGCCCGCGGCCGCACCTCCTAATCCTTGAAAGAGTGATGCCAAGAAGTCGACCCGCCCGGCGATGTAGGGCGTCACCCCACCTGCATGTGCGAGGATGAAGCGCACCTCAGGGTATCTCCTTGTCACTCCGTTGACAATCAGGGAAAAGGCTGTTCGTGTGGTGTCGAAGCAGACGTCCATCATCGCCTCTGGCAGCCCGAGGTGAGAAGATTCGATGCCGGGTGGCGTTGCTGGGTGAACGAATACCACAGCCTTGCGTCGGTTGAGCTCTGAGAACACTCTTTCGAAACGCGGGTCGCCGAGGTAGTATCCGTCATAGTTCGACATCAGCACGACGCCATCGAGTTTCAGATTCTCGAGTGCGCGCTTGAGCTCGTCGATCGAAAGGTCGATGTCAGGAAGTGGCAGGGTGGCGAACGCGCCGAATCTCGTCGGATGATCGGCGACTAGGTTCGCAGCGAAGTCGTTCATTCTTCGAGCCAAATCACTCGCGAATGGGAGCGGGTCAGGAATCTGTTTGAAGTAAACCCCTGGAGCGGAGATTGAAACGACTGCCGCTGATATCCCGTACCGGTCCATGACATCGATTGACTTCTCGGCATTCCACTTCGGGAATCTTACTCCCAATGCCTTCTTCACACCTTTCTCTTCGAGGCTTTCGACATATTCTCTTGGTACAATGTGGTGGTGGGTGTCAATCAGACCTCTTGTAGAGGCCACGGTCATCTGTCCCTTCCTTGTGTCACCCTGGGCTCCTCTCGTCTCTCAAGCTCCCGGAAATCGACGAGTAGGGCCCTGACGGACCTCTTCCAGTACTCTTCCAAGTCTGCTTCGCTCCGGCCAATCACCAGTTGGGACGCGATGTCAGAGTAGATGGCTGTGAGGATTCGGGTCGCCAGGTTCACGTCAATCTCCTTCCTGATTGCTCCAACGCTTTGCTGGCCTCCCAGAAAGGCAGCCAGCGCCGCCCTCTTCGCTTCATAGATCTCCCTGTTCAGGTTCTTGATGCCGTGGTCATGCGAAGAGAGCGCGGTTACCTCAAGGGCGAGATGTAACGAGCCCTTAGCTTTGACCATCGCCCGGTAGTTCGCATCCAGAGTCTCGAACAATCCCTTCCTTGGGTCCGCAAGCGACGACTCGGTCCATCTCCTGCTGGACTCGGAGATTTCCTTCAGAAGCTCTTCCTTGCCCTGGATGTATTTGTAGAAGGTCGGCTTGGAAAGGCCAGCTTCCGCTGCTATCTCGTCGACCTTCGCCTCATGGTACCCTCGCGCGGAAAAGACTCTGAGAGCCGCCTCAACAATCTTGGACCTGATTGCTTCATCGTATCCCGGAAGCACCTTCGGCATTTCAGAACACCCGCTCCCTTGTGGGAGCAGCTAATATGCTTGACTCTAAGTTAAATGTTACTGACTCCGAGTTAATTATTCCGCGTAGCAACAGACTCTATGAACATGAAACGCTGTCAAATAGGGAGAATAGGACCCCGTCGTCGCCAGGTATTTCTACTCAGGCAATCGAGCGGAGTTCATTCAGAGCTTGGATTGCCCCGGCCGGGATTTGAGCAACCAGATCGATGCTCAGCCTGAAATTCGTAATTCCCCTCCCTCCATCCCGACTGACTTGTGGAATACTTGACTCAATGAGCATGGGGGTTTTCTTTTCTGTATTCGTTTAGCCTGTTGTACAGATACTCAAAGTGCGAGAAGAAAAAGGGTTCTCTCATTGTCTCTCTCATGCGCTTGATCATCGGTTGGATAGGCGCCCAGAGACTGACCAATGTCGGACCAAACAGACTGTTCACCAACTCTATGTCTATTAGGTTCTGTTCTAGCAGCACGCCAAGCCCTTCGAAGATGATTGCAATCTGTGTGACACCAGTCAACTTTCCCTCAGAAAAGTCTAGATTCTGCGACCGTAGTTGGCCTATGCTGTAGATTGCTTCGACCATCTCTTTGCTACCGAACCTGTCGTATACTCTCATAATCACGTCTGTCCTCCTCGTCCGAGCCAAATGACGCAGTTCCATTAGCGTGAAGACCAGACCCACAACGACGCTAACTGCAACGACTGCTGCCGACGTGGTTGTGATGTCTATCAATCGATTAAGAACTCAGCTTGGTCGATTAGGTGCGACCCCCATAAGACCGGAGGACGTTTCTCATTCCTGATAGCGGAACACCCAATGTCCCGAATTAGCCTCGGCTAGTCAAACAGAGTTCAATCTGAGCTTAAACGTTGCCCCGGCCGGGAATATTAATCCTCGGGTGCAAATCCCCGGCGGTACCAATGCCCTGGTGCTCTGCGGGTTCAAATCCCGGCCACCGTACCTAACTCTTCGGGGATGGTGCACCTCCGGGTATGATGCGCCAGACCTTGGCGAGTATGATTCGCCAACCCGGGTGCTTGCCTTGATTAAGCGAAAATCGATGCCGGTCCCGAACCGGTCATAAACGCACTCTCTTTATTATCAAGGCAGGGTCTCTATCACTGTCAGACACTATGTGTACGGTATCAAACAGGCCTTTGGGATTCGCTTTACCTTCTAATCGAATCGAAAAGCAGGCCGGTGGGGCTCGTCAATCGTCCTTGACAGTAAATCGGCCCCCAATGAGCTAGGTCGGTGTTAGCAGCTCTAGGTTTGAACATACGGGCCCAATCCCGCAAGCATAATCGGATGGGATCACCTATCGTCGAGCCTTTTCACCAGGAACTGACGTTGCTAGGAGTTGCATAGGTTCAGCTCCGCGGTACGGTCTTAGGACCCGAACTATGGTCCCTATTGCCGGTGCGGCCAGGCATAGTTCCCGGCGCAAATTCTATCGTTACGAGATCATCTTCAACCTTAATCAACGGTCTGACTCCGAGGACAGATTCCACGACTTGGTCGCAGTATTCTCCCAGAAATCCGGACCATTTGCGCCCGTGCTCGTGGGTCAAGACTAGCTTCAAGTCCGGAGCTTCCCCCGAGATGTTGAGGTCAAACCTGTCGGAGAATGCCCCAGCCGGCTCGAAATACTTTGTAATCAAGTTGTCAAGTGTTGGTGCTATATTGAAGAAAGCAAAATCCCTTTTGACAATCTTCGGACCAAGACTCTTCGCTAAATCTACTAGGTCTTCGTTGCTTGCTTTCTCTATTATCTTCTCGAAGAACCCTCTTTCGAGGGTGACGGAGTGATCATAATCCGCCATTCGATCGAAAGCAAGGTACCTCTCCAACACTCGATTCACCAGGGCATTTACTGTAGTTCCTTGGCGTCTGACTTCTTTCTCTAGCTCGTTGCTGAGGTCAGAAGACACCCTAATGCTGAGATGAGAAAAGTGCCTCGGGTTCTTCGGATTTTGCGTAAACACAATTGGCATAGGTTGTGTAAAAACGTATCACTTTGTGGCACAGCTGTTCATATGCGGGCTTGGGTACGGAATAGTCGTGAAGAAAATTATCGTCTACGGTTTCTTGGCCATTTCTTTGTTAATTGCGACCCCCCTAGCCGCGGTCTTCGCTACTACAAACTCGGCCTCAGACACGGTGAACGGTTACACTGACAACGTGCAAGTCTCTGGAACAGTGAACGGCGGTACAGTGACCGGATACAGCTTCCTGAGCACAGGTTCCTGTACTTCCGGGACAAACCATTGCACCGCCACGGGTTACTATGTTTCAATCTTCACATTGGAGTACTACACAATAAGTGGCACCAACCATTGCAAAACCAGCTGCTTGGGATTCGATACCTCGGCGTCTTCTTCCTCAAGCACTAGCGTTCAGGATTCTTGGGCTCCGGGAACAGGCGCTGCTAGCGAAGCCTATAATGAAGGGACGGCAGGCTACACAACTTCAGGCAGCTACACAGCGGTCACCTCATTGATTGACGCTGGACTTCCTTACAACTAGCGTTCAGTTTCGGACGAGTCAGCACCAAAGAGACGAAGCAGCCGAGCTCTGGTTCGAGTGGTAGGTCCGCCACCGGCGTAGAACTCGGCTCTCCCACATTATGAAGGAATAAAAGTGAGAATCTTTTCTCTTTTTGAGGTGTCTGGGAAGAATGCCGCGATGGGAGTCATGAGTGAAGAAGGCGATGGCCTTTAGGGATTGTAAGCGCAAGTGGAGCTCGCTCTTGGCTGCGGGTCTTCTGATATTCACGCCTGTCTTGGCCGTAGGCGGCCGTCTCAATTCGCCTCTTTCAGTCGCGAGCTCAAATTCATTGGTTCAGGGAGATTTTGCATATTACACCGAATCAAACATCTCGCTGAACTATATGGTTGGTTATCAGCCCTCTCTCGATGCGCCGAACTCGTATGGCGTCTACAGAGTCCTCTATTTGGATTTCAAGACTAGTCACGCATATTCTTCTCTCACCGTCGGGTGGGATATTGAGGCCGTCCGACCTGACAGCTATCTCGTCAACTACAGCGTAGTCTTCCGAGGAATGGTAGGAGGAGGATCTAGTGGGGGCACACTTTCGGAGGACATCCTCGTGTCTCGCGACAACAACACGGCATATTGGACAAATGGAACAGCGTTCGGCACCTGGCCCTATTGGCTAGCCCAGAAATATCTCGTTCCCGGTTCCACTATTACCATAGTGCACAGAGTTCCAGAGTTTATCTATGATTCGACCAATGGCACGAACGGGCTTGAGAATTTTACCGAAGTGGCGTTCACAAGTCTGCCTCAAGGCACCAAGTTACCGAATCAGACCGCAACCCAAGATTTCTTGGAATCTTCACTCAACCTGGGCTCGCAAGGTACATTTCTCACGGATCGCATCATAGTTACGTATCCCTTCTGGCATGTCATCCACATCCCCGGAAATAATAATACGGTCTCCTTCGCGAATTCAATCTGGGTCGGAGCATACGACCGATTCTCAGGGATATTGCTCGCCCAAGACCATGATTACTGGTTCATAGACGACTTGCTCCTGCACTCGGGGCTGGGTGTCTGGCAGGTAGGGTTCCATGATCCAAGCCTCATATTGAGTTCTACCAACTTGGACTTGAATCCCGACACCAAGCCTGGGCCGTCCGATATCTGGATTGCCGCAGCTATCATAGTTGCGCTCATTGGCTCCTTCGGGATTGCCACAATTCTAACAACTCGTCGACGCCAGAAGTCCAGAGTGGGGTAACCGTGCTGGAGAGAAAAGGGCAGGCCTTACTCCTCACCAGCATGTGCCTTCTTTCTATTGGTGCTGCCATGACGGGGAACGCCTTCTTCTCCGGTCAATCATCAATCGATTCGACTGGGGGTTTCCAGTCTATCGGTGGATCACCTTCGCATTCGTCTTACTACGCGTTCCTGAAGCCTTCGGATCGGCTCACAGCGACCCTTCAAACAAATTCCAGTTCAGGAATGTTCAGCCTACTCATCCATAAGGTTCAGGGCGACCTAGTGCTAAATCGGACTTCTACAGGGGGTTTGTCCGCGATTTTCACACCCTCCCAACGAGGGACATATTTCTTGAACGCTTCATTTGTCCCACCTGATTCGAAGGCGTACGAAAATAGTATTACGATTACGATCATTGGGGGACAACCTGATGATTACCTCGGGCCCGGACTCGCTTTGCTCTCCGCCGGTGTCGTCCTCTCAATGGCTTGGTTCCTGTCAAGATTCAGAGTCTCTCCCAAACCAGACGTTCGGGAAGATGTCAGCCCACCCCCTCCTCTAGTGAAGGGAACCGGTGGCAAGGGGCTATTATATTTGGTGACTCATGAACTCGGTGGGGGACGCAAGCTCTTCTTCTCGGTCCCAGTCCTGTTTGTGGTCTTCTACAGTGCAGGTTCATATTTTGCCGACCTAATCAATTTGCCCCAGTCAGTCGCGAATCCGAACCTGGCAGATTTGTTTTCGCCTTCCCTTAATCCATACAACGACTGGTTGAACGTCTTTCCTATCGTGGTCGCTTTGGCAACATACTCCTTTGCGTATGAGAGAGAAAACAAGGTCCTAAGGACAACTTTCCTCAATCCCATCGGCTCAGGAAGGCTGTTCTTTGCCAAGCTCTGCTCGATGATAATCTCCGTGGAAGTCCCAATAGTCGTCGGCATGGTCGTCACACTTCTCCTGTTCGATCCCACTCTCGCCGTCGCGGCTCCATTAGCGGTCTTCGGGAATGCTCCTTATTGGCTGACTCTCTATATCCTCTATGCGTCTGTGATGATCGGAATCGCCGTCCTCCCTGCAGTTCTGTTCAAGAAAGCGATATACTCCTTCATCGTCCCGCTCTTCATAGTCTTCGCGATATCGACGGAAGGGTTCGGCCTCAGGGACTTCGTCCCCTGGCAGGTGTGGAGCGTGATGGGGACCGGTCCGCTATCGACGTCCGCGGGCTTCGAGAATGCCTTTGACATGGGATCGTTCCTTATCGCGGCGCTTCCGGCATTGGCAATATCGGTCGGATTCATATTGCTATCATGGCTTGTATTCATGAGGCAGGACAAGGAGTGAACCCTCGACCTTCAGACGTCGACCTAGAAGTTACTTCCCTCCCACGAGAGGAGTCACTGGCTGTGCTTGTCGGACACCTCGAGAAAAGGTTCGGGAGAACTCTGGCCCTCGACGACGTGTCCTTTTCGGTCAAGAGGAAGGAGACGGTGCTATTGGCCGGTCCCAACGGAAGTGGAAAGAGCACCCTCCTGAAAGTCCTTACGGGCGTCATTAGACATTCATCCCATTCGAAGGTTGAAGTTCTCGCGTTGGACCCATGGAAGTCGAGGGCGACACTCTTTGCGCATGCCGCAGCTTCATTCGAGGACATGGCGTTCCCCGATTTCATGACCGCCAGGGAGTACCTCGAGTTCGTGTCGTCGAGCAGGAATGTAGACGTGGCACAAGCAACGAGATATGCGGCAGGGCTCTTTGGGATTAGATCTTTCCTAGACGAACAAATTCGAACTTATTCTTCGGGCATGAAAAGGAAGATCGCACTGGCCCAAGCCTTGGCATTCAAGTCTGAAATGCTCCTACTCGATGAGCCTTTCGTAGCGCTAGACACCAAGACAAGAAAGGAGCTGGTCGATGAATTGACCGTCAGGAAGCAGGCTGGAACTACACTAATTATTTCGAGCCATGTCATTACCGGCCTCGACGATCTCGTCGACAGAGTGATGGTCATGTCGAACGGAAGGCTAGTCTTCAATATGATCAAGTCAGGCTCGAACCAATCCCTATCGGAGATGTTCGATAGCGCGATGGAGAACGCTTGAGCTCTGAAAGCCATCCAAACGCTTCGTCGGAAATAGGCGAGAAGGTGATGGAGCTGCTGAAGGCATATGCGGAGAGGGATGGCGTCGTCGTCTATTCATCGATGGAGCCATCGGAGACGAAGTATGCTTCAAGTCGTGAACAGGGAGAAGAAGTAGTAGAGATCTCCTTCGTGGGTTGGTTGGATAGCAAACTGCACAGGCTGTAGTTCTGCCGATGTTCAACCGTTGAACATGCAGATGATCAACTGTTGAGCATAATTCGAAACATGATCCACCCTTGGTCATGGCCATGTTCTACCCTTGATTATGTCCGTGGTCCACCTTTGACCACGCATGTTGCTCGGCTGTCTAGCAGGACGCTTGTTCGAGATTGTCCTACAATCTGTCGAAAAAAGGCCGAACCCTGACCCTTAGACCCGTCAAACTTAGGGTCGAACCCTGACCCTTAGTCCAACCAGAATAAGGTCCGAACCCCGACCCTTAGTCCAGGCAGGGCTAGCGTCGAACCCTGACGCTTCCTGAAAATGATGGTCAGACACCGACAATAGCAGGGGTGGAGGTAATGGTCAGACGATGACCATTGGAGCTTCAGTAGAGACCTTGAAAATATTTCAAAAAACACCAAAGGGGAGGGTTGCATCACACAAGGTCTAGGCATAGGCGATCCCTTGTTCATGAGCACCTCATGCCGAACCCTGACATCAACCTAGTATGTGGCCCGGCCTAAGGGACCGCCCCCTTCGGCGTGGAAGATAGCGGCAGAAGGTGCCGCTCATTCTGATTGATTCTAAGCAACATGGTTTGTCGCTTTGGGGGTGTTGTCGGGGCCGAAGTGAGGCCCCCCTGGAAGGGAAAAATCGTTCAAAAAATATATTGTGAGAATTCGGAAATTATCCGCAACGGAAATCTTGGCAACCCTTCCAGACGACGGCTGCACAAGACTGTGGTTTTGAGATTCACTTATTTGGCATAACAGAAGTCTGAAGAAGTTCGTCTAGAGCCCATCTGACCGCCTTCGTTCCACACCGTTGCCATTCCGTATCAGTCCAGAGAGAGAAACTGGGTTAAACATCTCAGTATACGCGGGAGGTATTTAACGGCAAAAGCAAGGTTGCCATTCCGTCGCAGGGTTGCCAGTCGAAATGGCAATCCCCGCTTGCATTTTGGCAACCCTGAACCCTGATTTGGCAACCCTATGGCTCGGAAGTTGGCAACCCTGAGCCTGCATTTGGCAACCCTATGGCTCGGAAGTTGGCAACCCTGAGCCTGCATTTGGCAACCTTGGAGCTTCCAATTGGCAATAATCGGGCGACAGGGTTGCCAACTTGGGCGCCGAAGGTTTGAAACCTTCGGCACGGATGAAATGCGACCCATCGTTAAATGGGCGGCCAGACAGGCAAGCCATGAGCACTAAAGAAAACGTCGACCGAAGAGAGGAGTTGGTGAAGGTCAAGAAATCTGATCTCGAGCGAATCATGGCTTTGCTTTCGAGGCTGGAACAAGCGAGCAAACCATAATCATATGGATGCCTGAAGGATACAATGGAGGCCTCTGAAAAAAATTTCATCCAGAATCGCCTCTAGAATCATTTCCAAGGTAAAGCAGAAACTGCCTTGAGGTGTGTGGCGTCAACAGCCGAGTGACCAGGCCCCCTGGAACCTTGCGTTCTAAGATAATTTTCTAGAAGCCCCTTGAGCTCTGATACCTCCTTCTTCGTGCTCTCCTCCTGCACCGCGATCTTCGCCCTCTCCTCCTGGTCGAGAGGAGTGGCGCACCTAGGGCAGTAGAGCATCCCTGGTGAGGCCCTCTCCCTGCACCTCGGGCATATTATAGGAGCGAAGCTTGGTTTCGGGGGTTCGACGGGTCTGCCAGAACCGTAGACCTGCTGGTATTTCTGGTCGAGGTCCCCGCCCGATAGGTGGATGTACCTCCCTGGGACCTTCGAGTTCGGGGACCACCCGAACATCAGCCTCATCTCCGCGTCGGTGAGGAACCTTGCGTTCCTTGTGGCACTCCCATGCCTGAACATGTACATGTGACACCTTTCCTTCTTGATGCCCGCCTTCGCCCCAGCCTCCTTGACGAGCTTGCTCGCCGCCACCCAACTCATCGGTTCACCCAGGTGGTTTGTGGAGGTGGTCAGCCAGAGAGGAGCGTTCGGGTCGTTTCGATATGGGTGGGTAGAGAGGTAGTCCGCCAGGTAAGCGACAGATGAAATCAGTCTTAGGGTCCTCCACCCCGTCTTCCCCTGCCTGATGTGGACCACCGCCCCGTTGTCGTCGAAGGTCACGTCCCCGACATGGAGCAGGAGGAACTCTGCAGGTCTCCCTCCCATCTCACCGTAGGTCGCGACGAACGCCTTGTCTCTAAGCGCGTCCACAGCTTTGATCATGTCCTCGACCTCTTGGTCCGTGAAGAAGAGCGGGGCCCGCCTTTCAGACTCCTTGACGTTCTTCCTGAGCCACCTGACCTCATCTGGGTAGGGGGTCTCCTTATCCGTGTCCCCGTACCTGACGAACTTCTGGAACCGCTTCACGACCATGTGGAAGTCCGCCATGGTCTCGGCCGAATAGTGCCTCATTTCCTTCGTCCTTACGTTCACAATCTCGTGGTCGGCGAGCTTCACCATGAGGTCCTCGATGTCCCTTCGCTTGGCGCGTCGCCAAGGGACCCGCAGCATCAGCGAGGCGGTGCGGAGCATGTTGACGTACTTCGCAAGTCTACCGGTAGAGACGTTCTGGGCCTTGATGTGCTCCAAGAAGGCGAGAATCAGCTTCCTGTCAGGAGCCCTGAGCCTCGGGTCGCCATTCAGCCTCGCGACGGCGTTGCGCAGCTCGTAATCGTAGTCATGGATCCTGTCTGGGGTCATGCGGTAGGTGTCTGGTTTTGCTTTTAACGAGGGGTATTCCGTAAGCCGGGGATTCGCCATCGCGGCAATAGGTGCCCCGGCCGGGATTCGAACCCGGGTCGCCGACTCGAAAGGCCGGCATACTCTCGATACCGATGCCTTAGGTTTGACCGGGCTGTACGTTGTACAACTCTATACTACCGGGGCTGAACAGGGCGCCCAACTCGGCAATAAGAGCTTTCGCGCTACCGGGGAAGGAAATAGCACCATTCCCCCAATTCCTCGAACAGCTCGGAGAGGTTTCTGCGTGAAAATGAAAGACGGTTGCTTGACCTCAACACGTTGTCTTTGGGGAGGTACGAGTTTCTAGTTCCGGATTCGCCCGCAATTCGGATCGTAGCAACTGCATCAGCAGCATCAAGCGGGGAATCAAAATAGACCCTCCTCCCATATCTTCTTGGTGTGGATCCTTCTGTCGAAAAGTCTGTCAGCATGCTGCACTCCTCCAACCGCTCAATCAGGAACAAAGCCACGGTGCGCTCATCGGCGGCGAGCCCGCATCCTCCAGCGGCCCTCAATGCCTCCCAGCGCGAGGAAGATTCGATGCGCGTCCTGAGCTTCACGACTGTCTCCCTCCTGATCCTGGCCGAGGTGAAGTACAGACCCTTCAGCTCCTCCAGCGGAATCCTCTCCTTCCTTCCCGAGAGGAGGTCTGGAATCACAGGCAGAATCGCATCGGCGGGGTCCGAGTTGGACCAGCAGAGGCCACCAGGGTCGACGTGAATCGTTCCAACATCTGACTTGGCGGTCAAAGTTCCTTTCAGGCGCACAGAGAATCCCATCACCTCTAGCCTTCTAGAAAGGGCCTGCATCTGCCCCTGGCTGAGCTTCGGCAGCAGGATGTAGTGGAACCTGCCGAGATGGACCTGACTCACAGTGAAGGAGAGCAAATACAATGGGATTAGGCAAACGTATAATATACAAACCTAAACCGCATGTCCGAGTTCTGGAGGCATGGAAGAGGATAGGGCCATCTCGCTAGAAGCGCTTGAAGCGCGTATGAAGTCGTACGCTGTGAAGGTAGACGCTGCTCTGGCCCGCGAGCTTAAGCTGTACACACACTCCAGGTTCCACGACCCCCTGGTCTATGCCACAGAAGGGGGGAAGCGCGTCCGCCCTGTCATCCTGATGCTCTCTGCAGAAGCCCTCGGGTGCAAGGACGACTCGGTACTAG
>Ga0335081_10008692_pt1 | contig 16291 bp, 15 predicted proteins | sample Lox_Sample_35_FD_206713 | JGI IMG/M metagenome (GOLD analysis project Ga0335081, IMG submission 206713) | Soil microbial communities from Loxahatchee National Wildlife Refuge, Florida, United States - Lox_Sample_3.5 | ecosystem: Environmental > Terrestrial > Soil > Wetlands | place: USA... | reverse complement strand
GCGGTCGTGGACCAGCTGGCGGGGCCGCGACCGGCGCGGGAATGCTCTGGGATCGGGGATGAGCAGGGCATTCGCGCTACGAGAAGACCACGGTCTTGTTCCCGTGAACGATGATGCGATCTTCGCAGTGCCACCTCACTGCACGTGCAAGGACGCGGCGTTCCAGGTCGCGCCCGATGGACTTCAAATCATCCACCGCGTGCCGGTGCGAGATGCGGCCCACGTCCTGCTCGATGATGGGGCCCGCGTCGAGTTCGGCCGTCACATAGTGCGCCGTGGCCCCGAGGATCTTCACTCCGCGCGCCCATGCCTGTCGGTATGGATCAGCTCCGACGAAGGCTGGGAGGAACGAGTGATGGATGTTGATGATCTGGTTTGTGAAGCGGTTCACGAACTCGGGCGAGACGACCTGCATGTAGCGGGCGAGGACGATCAAGTCGGCATTTCCCTCGAGAAGCGCCAGCATCCGCGTCTCAGCCTGGGCGCGATGCTCCCTGGAGTTGGGGACGTGGTGGAACGTCACACCGAACGCTTCCACCTGTTCGCGCAGGTGAGGATGGTTCGAGATGACAAGCCGGATATCGGCCGCCAGGTCCCCGCGCTTCCACTCCCAAAGAAGCTCCATCAGGGCGTGTTCGTCCCGCGAGACGAGCACGGACACCTTCTTGCGGTCGGCGGCGCGTTCGAGCCTCCACTCCATCCCGAAAGGCCCCGCCACCTCCGCCGACAACGCCTGGCGCAGTTCTCCCAGCGATACCACCAGGCGAGCAGTCTGCAGCTCGAGGCGCATGAAGTAGATGCCCGGGCTCTCGTTGGTCGAGTGCTGGTCGAGATCGATGATGTTGGCGCCGTGGCGGTAGAGAAAGGAGGAGATCGCGGCCACGATGCCTGGCCGGTCCGGGCACTTGATGAGCAGGATGGCGGTGTCATCGCACATGGTTCGCTCTCGCGGATCACCTGGGCGATCGTTCGGTTGCCGGGCGAGCGAGGAAGGGGCGGGCTAGCTCCGGGCGCGATGTGGCGTCCGGCATGTCCGAAGGGGCATGGTCCCTTCGCGGGTGCTCGAGCATCGGGAGGCCGGTGGCTTGCGCACCGAGGCGTGCCTGGTGGGCTATCACGATGTCTTCGAGTTCGTGCATGAAGGCGTTCTCGTCTTCCCATGGTGTAACGGACGTCCGCGAGCGAGGCCATTGGTGGGCGGTAGGCCCTGCAAGTGACGCGAGCAACGCCTGCCGCGCCCGATCCGGAATGCTCCCGAGGTTCGATGGTGGGGATGGGTGACGAATCGGTCCATGGGTCGAAACGTGCTCGCTGTGTGCACAGGTGGTGAACACGTGCGCGCAGGACCCCTTTCCGGCGATGCGATGGGAGCAACGGATTCCCAGGCAAGGCCCTGGTCGCTGTGCTCTCTCGGCGACCGAGGTCGCCGAGCTGGGTTCGCGCCCATCAGGCATTGGGTGGTCGCAACGGTCCACCGAGACCAAGAACCGTGGTCAGGGGGCGGATCCACGTGGCACGAGTGGGTCTTCGTGTGCGCACTGAAAGGGCATCCGTTACCCTTCGGCTCTTCCCAGCGACGGTTGGCTCGCCCATCATGCGAGCGAGTTCCGTCCTATCGAACTCGACGCAGCAGCCGGTTCGTCACGCACATGAAGCGCCTGCTCGATCCGAGCCTGGGGCGCTTCTTCTCGCGGGTTGGGCTTCTGCGCGGCAAGCTGGCAGTTGTGCTGTGCAGCCCCGCTCCGGAGGAATGACGGGCGGCTGGGGCGTTTGTGGAGCGCTCTCGCGCAACGTTCGTCACGCGTTCGAGTTTCGCCACGGGAGCCGGGAGGAGGGGATTTGCGATATTGCTCGACGCCCGTCGCGCTGCTTTTGAGCGAGCACCACCGCGGTCAACGGGCGGACCTCAGTATCTGCGGTTGCATGGAACGAGCGGCAAGTACCGCGGATGGAGTGCAGGCGCTCCGTCCCTCTCGCAGACGATCTCTCCCGCCGCGGGGAGCTTTTGCCTGTGGTGGAGCAACTCCACACGTCCGGGAGGCATGAGCGAGGCCGCGCGGGCAGGTCGACGAGATCGCGCAGCCCCCACCGCGCGACCCGGTGGAGGCCCGTGACTTTGGGAAGATTCGAATCCGGGGAAGGGCCGGTCGGTCTTAGGCGATTGCCCGGTCGTCGATCTCGATCGGCTTGCCGTCGGTCGGCCAATCGATTTCTACCGCGAGCGCGTGCAGTTCCTGCTTCAGCTTTTCCTTGGCGCGGATCTCGAGCTGACGGGCGCGCTCGCGGCTGAAGCCGAAGTGCTCGCCAAGCTCCTTGAGGGTCATCGGGCGATCGCTCATCACGCGCTGTTCGATGATGTAGCGCTCGCGCTGGTCGAGGCGGGCCAGGGCATCGCCGATGCGGCCCTGGACCATCGTCTGTTCCTGCGCCAGCGAGAGCTCGTGATCCTGTGAAGGGCCGTGCCCGACGACGAAATCGACGTGGGTATATCCGCCATCTTCGCCCATGGGGGCGTCGAGAGAGAGATCTCTGCCCTCCATGCGCTGAGTCATCTCCTCGACCTCGCCCGGTTTCACCTTGAGCTTCTTCGCGATCTTGGAGGAATCTTCGCTGTCCGAGTCCTGGCCGTGCTCGGCGCTTGCCTTGTCGAGTTCGCGCTTGGTCCGAGCGAGCGAAAAGAAGAGCTTGCGCTGGGCCTGGGTCGTCCCGAGTTTCACGAGGGACCAGGATTTCAGGATGTAGTTCTGGATGTAGGCGCGAATCCACCACACCGCGTAGGAGATGAGCCGGATGCCCTTGTCGGGATCGAACTTCTGCACGGCCTTCATGAGGCCGATATTCCCTTCTTGGATGAGGTCGGTCATCCTGAAGCCGTAGGACCGGTACTCGTAGGCGACCTTGACTACGAAACGGAGGTTCGCGGTGACGAGCCGGTGTGCGGCGCGAGTGTCTCCCTTAGAGCGGTAGGTGCGAGCGAGGCTCTGCTCCTCCTCGGCTGCAAGGAGCGGGAATTGATTGATTTCGGACAGGTAGAGCTCGAGCGAGCTGGATGCGCTGGGAAGGGTTTCTCGCTTCATCTCGCCTCCTGGAACAGGACACTTGTCCGGTCACGCGTGGCCGCTCACCATGCAAAGCAATGGTAGTGCCAGGAAGGTCGATATCCAAAAAGAGACAGTATTGTGCGGGGATACAGAAGAAGGAGACGTGGATTGCACACCTAATCACACAGGAATAGTTACAGGTCGGCGTGGCGGGAAGCGTCCCCGTTGGGTTTTTTGTCTGTATTCTTTTCAAAAGAGCGGCTCGCATGCGATCACTCCTGTGATTTCGCCGAGTTCCAGCTACCTGTCGCTGTCCCGCGATCGAGCTTCCTCTTTCCCAAGGAGCGAGCAGTGTCCGAACGAGTCCAGGAAGTCGGCACCCAAGGACCGGGCGAGGCGTCGGCGCGCCTGCGCGGCAGCTTTCTCGGATTTGTCGCCCACGAGGTCCGCAACCCCCTCTCGACGGCCCTGTGGAGTGCCGAGCTTCTCGCTCGGTTGCCGGCCGAAGAGCGCAGCGGGCCCAGGGGGGAAAAGCTCGCCGGGATGTGCCTCAGGGCGCTCAAACGCCTGAGGATTCTCGTGGAAGATCACTTCCTGGCGGAACGGCTCGACGCGAGTGGGCTCCCGATCCGTTGCGATGCGGTGCCAGTGAGGGAGGTGATCGGAGCGTCCCAGGCCAAGGTGGAGTCCGCCGGGCTTTCGATCGAGGTCGAGGAGGGCTTCACAATATTCACGGATGGTGGCCTTTTCGAGCGGGCGATCGATGGACTCATTGCGGTCGCAGGTCGCGGAGACGTCCCCGTTCACCTGCATGCGGCACGGGAGGGCGACAGCGTTGTCGTGCGGGTGCGAGGTTGCCCGCCGGAGCCCGGGGCACTCGATCTTCCGCACAAGGGCACGGCCTCCGATCCGACCGGCCGGGGACTCGCCTTGCACATGGTTCAGCGCGTGGCGCGGGCGCTAGGCGGTTCGCTGTCGACCTCGCCGCACGAGTACCTGCTGTCGCTTCCGCTGTCGTCCGGAAACGACCCCGGTGCCAGCGGCTGAGGTGCCGTGGGCGCACGGACAGCCCCATCTGAGGTCGGCCGTAGGGGGCGCCGGGCCTTCCTTGACAGCCAGTTTTGGGTTCGCTACAACCACCCGCTCCCCGAATGGCCCGAGATGTGACGGGCCGCTCACATGTCCTCCTCGCCGCTGCGCGGGGCGGACCGCTGCGAGGTCTACACATGGCTACCGGTCTATTGGCGCGCAAGGTGGGAATGACCCAGATCTTCGACGCCGCGGGCGACTGCATCCCGGTCACCGTTCTCGAGTGCGGGCCCTGCACCGTCGTGCGCCGCAAAACCTCCGAGAAGGACGGCTATGATGCCATCGTCCTCGGGTTTGAGGCGGTGGATGAACGGCACAGCTACCGCCTTTCGAAACCGGAGGTCGGCGTTTTCAAGAAGGCCGGCACCGGTATCTTCCGGCACCTGCAGGAACTCAGGGTAAAGGATGCCAAGCTGCTTGGCGACCTCAAGGCCGGAGACGTCCTCACCGTGGGGCAGGTGTTCAAGCTGGACCAGCGCATCGACGTCACCGGTATCACCAAGGGACGCGGGTTCCAGGGCGTCTTCAAGCGCTGGGGCATGAAGGGCGCGGCCCGCGACAGCTCGACCGCGCACGAGCACCACCGGCACATCGGAGCGGTGGGCCAGCGCAAGACACCGGGCAAGGTCTGGAAGGGAAAGCATCTCCCTGGCCACCTGGGTGCGGAGCGGGTCACCGTTCAAAACCTGTCGGTTGCCGGGATCGAAGGGGACAAGAACCTGTTGCTCGTGAGCGGCGCCGTGCCAGGCCACAACGACGGGTTGCTTTTCGTGAATACGGCGGTGAAGGGACAGCCGAAGACGAAGGAGAAGCAGGTCGAGCGGCAGCGCGGGAAGCCCAAGGTCTGAGCTGTTTCGGTCCGCGCGCTCACGCTTGGGGGCGCGTCGAGCCGGCGGAACTGTGCGGAGCGGGCCAAGCCCGCGTTGCGATCTCCCTGCCGATCAGACCTGAACAGTTGCCGCGCCCTTCTTGCGGTCGCGTTCCAGCTTGTAGCGGATGTTCGGGTCGAGAAACCTCTTGCGCAGGCGGATGCTCTTCGGGGTCACCTCGACGAGCTCGTCCTCCGCGATCCACTCGAGCGCCCTTTCCAGCGTGATCTCGCGCGGCGGCGTGAGGAGGATGTTCTCGTCGCGCCCTGCTGCGCGAATGTTCGTGAGCTTCTTCTCCTTGCAGATGTTGAAGTCGAGGTCGTTGTCATGGCCGTGCTCGCCCACGATCATGCCCGTGTAGACCGGGTCACCGGGCTTCACGAACAGTGCCCCCCGCTCTTGGCCGTAGAAGCAAGCGTAGGCGACCACCACGCCCTCGCGATCTGACACGATGGCGCCCGTCTTTCGCTTCTCGATGCGGCCCTGCCAGGGCTCGTAGCCATCGAACTGCGAGGACATGATCCCCTCCCCGCGCGTGAGGGTGAGGAACTCCCCCCGGAATCCGACGAGGCCACGGGCCGGCAGCCGGAACTGCAGCCGGGTGCGTCCTGATCCGAGTGGCTGCATGTCGACCATGCGGCCCCTGCGCGGGCCCATGTTCTGGGTGATGCCGCCGACCGCGTCGTCGGGGACGTCGCACACGAGCAACTCCATCGGCTCGTGAACCTGGCCGCCAACGGTCTTGAGGATGGGTTCTGGGTTGGAGACAGTGAGCTCGTATCCATCGCGCCGCATGTTCTCCACGATGACAGCGAGCTGGAGCTCGCCGCGACCGACGACCTTGAAAGCGTCGGGCGTCTCGGTGTCCTCGACGCGGATGGAAACGTTCTTGTAGGCCTCCCGGCGAAGTCGCTCCCGGATATTGCGGCTCGTGACGTACTTGCTCTCCCTGCCCGCAAAAGGGCCGTCGTTGACCCGGAAAACCATGGACATCGTCGGCTCCTCGACGGTGATGCGCGGGAGCGCGACGGGGCAGGCAGGATCGCTGATGGTATCCCCGATGAGAATATCTTCTGCCCCTGCGATGCAGACGATCTCGCCGGGACCGGCGTCGTTCACCTCCACTCGCTTCAGGCCGTCGAAGGCATACAGCCGCACGATCTTCGCGGGTGTCACCTTTCCCTCGCAGCCGATGATGGCGATCGCATCCCCCTCGCGCGCGAGCCCGGAGGACACGCGGCCGATGGCGAGTCGCCCCACGTAGTCGTCGTAGTCGAAGTTGTCGACGAGCATCTGCAGCGTCTCCCGTTCGCCGGGAGGCGGTGGCGGTATGTGCGAGAGGATAGCCTCGAAGAGCGGCTCGAGCGAGCCGGAGGCGAGCGCGTCCGTCACCGTGTGAGCCGCTCTGCCCTCGCGCGCAACCGCATAGATGACCGGAAAATCGATCTGGTGCTCGTTCGCGCCGAGGTCGATGTAGAGCGAATAGACGAGGTCGAGCACCTCCTTGGCCCGGGCGTCCTGCCGGTCCACCTTGTTGATGACGAGCACGGAGGGCAGACCCATCGCGAGGGCCTTCGAGAGCACGAAACGGGTCTGCGGCAGCGGGCCCTCGGCGGCGTCGACGAGCAGCAACACCCCGTCCACGAGCCGAAGCGCACGCTCCACCTCGCCGCCGAAATCGGCGTGCCCGGGCGTGTCGACGATATTGATCTTCACGCCCTTCCAGGTGACCGCCGTGTTCTTCGCGAGGATGGTGATGCCCTTCTCGCGCTCGAGGTCGTTCGAGTCCATGACGCGCTCGACCAGATGCTCGTTGGCCCGGAAGATGCCAGCCTGCCGGAGCATGAAGTCCACGAGGGTGGTCTTGCCATGGTCGACGTGGGCGACGATGGCGACGTTACGAATCTTCTCGTGCGGGATCATTGGCCTCGCTTCGTCAAAAAAAGGCGGCAGTGTATACGCCCACGAGGGTGGCCGCGGCAAGCCATGGGTCACATGAGCCTCCGGCCAGCCGACTTTCGCGTGTCTTACCGTGGCGCACATCTCTGCGCGGCAGCGGCCCCACCTTGCCTGCGGATACCTGCCGTGCCGGCCGCCCACAGGCCACGAATGCCTCGGCTTCTGGGCCTGGACACCATTGCGCAAACGAAAGTAGTTCGTCTAGCGGGGGGCCCCATACCGGGCCATGGACACACGCGCACCGCGTTCTGCGTCGATCGGCCAGCGGCCGCCAAGGAGGCTGCCACTGGAGGGGGTCACCCGGACCCCGCCGGGAAGCCCGCGCCTTCAGGCGTCGGGAGGAACGGCGGCCCCCGGACGTGTCGGCCGCCCGAGGTCGGCGATGAGAGGCTCCTTGAAAACGAGACACGCGCCTAAAGGGGCGGCATCGAGCGAGCAGGTCGAAGAAGGCGACACTGGGCGCGAGGCCGGAGATGTCGTCGCCAGCGGCGCAGCCGCAAGGCGAGGGCTCCGGAGAACGACCTCCTGGACCCTCTGGATTCATTCGTAGGGAGGTTCAGAGAAAGCCGATGCGGCGGGTCACGGCGAGCCCGCGCGGTACCTCTTCGAGGAGCTCCAGGTCGCAGCAGGCCTGCAGAAGCGCAAGTGCGCTGCGTTCGTCGAGCCCCGAAAGGAGAACGAGGTCTCGCACCGTCTTCGTGCCATCTGCGCTTGCGATCATCGACTCCTGGACAGGCGAGAGGGCAAGCTCCAGCAAATCAATCGCTGGATCGGCTGTCGGCGCGAGAGCCATCTCGTCCACGAGCTGCTCGCGCAAGCGCTCGAGGGATGCCATGCGATCGACACCCTCGAGCACGGTTTGCGGGATGGAGATCTCGATGGGTGCGATGGCTCGGCGAGGGCGAGGTCCCGGGGAAAGGCGATAGGTCCCCTGCCGCCACTCGAACGTGCTCCAGAGGATCTGCCGAACCTGGTCGGCGATCATGGCTGTCCGGCGTGGGTCGGCCAGAATGCCGCGCTCCACGAGAGCCTCGTTGAGGGGTTTCTTCGGGCCGATTTCCGCGAGGATGGCGTTCAGCATCTCCGCCGAAAGGACCCCTTCGCGCAGACAGCGGGCGGAGAATCTCTCGGAGGGGAGGTTCGAGACTGCGAAGACCGCCTTTCCGTTCTCGAAGAGCACGAGCTTCTTGACCGCGCCGCTGCCGAGGGCGAGCGCGCCCGTGGTGGGCATGGCGTGAATCCTGGCGAGCAGCTGAGGCACTCGCGTCGGGCCGAGGTTGCCCTGAGGCAAGACAGGCGCCCCCGCGCCTCTGGGCACGTGGATGGGCGTCGCGGGAGCGGGTAGCGGTTGGGCTAGTCCCTCCGGTGCAGAGGCGACGAGCGGCATGAGAATGGTCTCTTCCAGGGCCGGTCGTGCTGGGCAAAAGATCATGCTGTCGAAATCTTCCGGAAGGTTTCCCGGTAGAGCGGTGCCCAGTGGATAGCCTATCGGCGGCACGGTCGTCCGCGCCGCCTCTTTCTGGCCGCGGGGAAGACCCCTGGGCTTCCTCGTCGAGAGCGCGGGCGAGGTCGGCGCGGACGGGCTCTGGTCCTGCAGTGACGCCGCAAGCATGGAGAGCGCCTGTGCCGCATCGATCGGCTTCGTGAGGAACGCGGTGGCCCCGAACTGGCTTGCCAGGACCGCGCAGTCCTCCGCTCCTTCCTCGGCGATCACGACAACGGGCATGCCGCGGTCGCGTAGGGCGGAGAGAACGGCAACGCCCCCGATGTCGGGCAGGGGGAGTTCGAGGATGGCAGCATGGCCGGTGCCGCTCTCGAGCCGGCTGATTGCTCCGCGGCCGGTGCGGCAGAGCACGACCGACGCGCCCACTTGCGATGCCGCGCGGGTGACGACTTGTGCCACCTCGAGGTGCCTGGTGATGGCGAGGAGGCGTTTTCCTTGGAGCGGCACGGGGGGCGACTGTAGCAGCGGTGGCGCGAGTGGTCGAGCACGGCCCAGCCGACTTGCGCGAGAGAGCACTTGGCGTGGCCGAGGGGCGAACGGGTCGCCACGGCTGCCCGGTCGCTCGACTTCGGCACGACGCGTCGCTACCCTCCAAGAACGTGCCACGCGCCTTCCATCATCTGGCCATCAAGTGCGTCGATCTTGCCGCCTGCGAAAGGTTCTATCGCGAGGTGCTCGGTCTCGAGTTGCTGCGCCGTTGGCCCAACGAGGACGGCAGTGACCGGAGCGTGTGGCTGGGGGTGGGCGATGGGTTTATCGCGCTGGAACGCGCGGCCCTCGGCAGGGAGGCGAAGGAAGCGGAAGCGCCAGCTGCTGCGGTTGCGTCGTTTCGGGATGCGCGAGCTGGCCTTCATCTGTTCGCCCTGCGCATTTCCCCCCAGGAACGGTCGCATTGGGAGGCACGTTTCCAGGCTTGCGGGGTGGCAGTGGTGCACCGTACGCGTTTTACGCTCTATGTGAGGGATCCGGAGGGCAACCGGATCGGTTTGTCGCATTATCCTCAGGATTCGTGTGTCACCGAAACGCCGCCGGGAAGCCCGCGCCCTTAGGCGTCGGGAGGAACGGCGGCCACCGGGTGCGCCAAAAAAGCGGCGCGGTTGCGTGAAGAAGTGCAAGAAGTGGAACCGGACGCGGGGGCCACCGGCGATTGGCCAAGAAGGCGAGCGGCGAGCTCAATCCTTCTGGGGCAAGACCATCAAGACCGAAAAGTTCTCCCGCCGCGCCTTCCAGCGCTGCTTGGGCCGGTCCGCGCAGGTGCGCGCCGCAGGGATGCTCATTGCCGAGCTCAAGCGCAAAGCGAAGGCCTGCGGCGGCGCAGTGATCGAGTTCGCAGTTCGACCACACGAAGGGATGCGCACGTGAAGAAGGCCTTCAGCCATCGTGTGCACGTCCTTGGCGACGACTGGGCGCGCTTCGAGGTGGAGGACACGCTCGATGCTCGGGGCGCCGGCGTTCCCGGGTGCGAAACCGCTGCTGCGACGGGCGGCAGCGAGCAGCATGAACCTGCGAGCGGGGTGGGATTCCCCATTCCCACGCGCCCTGGCCTCAGAGCGGGTCGCCCGTCCAAGAGAGTTGACCTCGTGCGCGAGGCCGGAGACGTCGTAGCCGAAGGGCGAGGGCTCCAAAGAACGCACGCCAGGCCGGGCTTGTTGCCTCCCTGCGCCTCTCAGAACCCCCGGGATTCATCCCCTGGGGAGGTTTAGCTCTACGCACCCCGGTGCGTTGGAGCGGGTCGCCCGTCGAAGAGGCGGCATCGGTCGCGAGGCCGGAGCCGCAAGGCGAAAGGTCGGCAGAATCGCCGACAAGCTGATGTGCGAGCATCAGCTCCACCTCTTAGAACCCCCCGAATTTGTTCATGAGGAGGCGTAGATGATCTTCGATCGACGTCGTTACGGGCGAGACAACTACGTCTACCTCCTCTGCGAGGGGCGTGACGCGGCGCTGGTCGACCCGGGCGACCCAGCCGGCGCGTTCGCACTCGCGGAGAAGCACGCAGTCTCGCCGCGTTTCATCCTGCACACCCACGGTCACCGGGATCACACAGGGGGCACCCCGGAAGTGGCGTCTCGCTTCGGCGCCGTGGTGTACGGAAGTGGAGCCGACTCGACCTGGTATCGGCCGGATGTCGACATCGGCGGGCGCGGTGACCTCTCGCTGGGGGCATTGCGTCTGCGCGTCCATGAGGTGCCCGGTCACACCCCCGGCTCGGTCCTCTACGAGTGGGGTGGCCAGCTCATCAGCGGCGACACGCTTTTTTGGGGCGGTGCTGGCAACTGCAAGTTCGGTGGCGATCCGGCGCGTCTGGCCGAGAGCTTTGCCGGAACCATCGCGCGGCTCGATGGGGCCCTGAAGGTGAATCCAGGGCATGACTACGCCGAGGCGAACCTCCTGTTCGCCCTCGATCTCGAGCCCTCGAACAAATGGGCGCAGCTCCAGCTCGAGTCGAGCCGCAGGGCGCACGCCTGCGGGGAGGAGTTGTCGCCGCCGGCGCTCGAGGACGAAAGGCGATCGAACCCTTTCTTGCGCGCGGGCGAACTCGGGCCGCTCCTGGCCGAGCGCGGCTTCTCCTGCGCAAACGCTCGGGAGGCTTTCGTGCTGATTCGCCGTCTCAGAGATGCCTGGCGGACTTAGGGACGTTCCAATCCGTGGCGCATGCGCCGCGGCACCATGCAGCAAACTCCTGCAATGGGCCGGCGGGGCGATATCAGACCTCCTCGCCATTCTCACCATGGCATCGGTCGAACACGAAGTGGTCTTGCGATGCGGCAGCAGCGGGGTGGGATGCCCCGTCCGAGTCAACCGCGCCCAACGGCTCCACGCCCACCGGGCAGCGGCGGACGCCATCAGCGGTCGGGGTGGGGACTCGGCGAACGTCGGCCTGGCGCCGCACCCAACCCGGATGAGACCAGCCCTCGTGGCTGAGACCACGCCGGATCGGGCGCGAATGCGAACCGACCTGTCTCTGACGGCGGCGGGGGTCGCTGTCATCGCGGGACAGCTCTTGGGTTGTGCGGACCAGGTTGGTAGATTGCTCGACCATGCATGCGGGAGTTGCCATCGCGCTCTCGCTCCTGTTCGCGCTCGCCCAACGAGAGCCGGGCTTTGTCGACTGGGAGCGCAGGACGGTTCGATGTATCGGCATCGGTGCTCCCGACCTGCGCGGCGAGGCCGGTAGTGCCCTGGTCGCGCGGGTGGGAACCGAGCGCACTGCCAGGCGAGCGGCCCAGAAGAACTGCATGGCGACGCTGCAGGATGTGGCCATCGAGACCGGTCGAACGGTCGGCACGGCGCTGTCCGCAAACGGGCGTCTCACCGTTGCGTTGGAACAGATCGTGAGCCGCTCCGCGGCGGATGGGGTGCTGCGGTTCTTTTCGGACGGGGGAGTGGAACTCGACATGGAGGTGCCGCTCGATGGGGAACTCTCCGATCTGCTCCTGCCTGCCCCGAGAGCCCCGGCACCGGTCGTGGGCGGCAGCGCTGGCGCGACCGGCGTCCTCGTCGACGCCCATGCCCTCGGGCTCTTGCCCGCGCTTGCGCCGCGCGTTCTGGATGACGCTGGTCGAGAGATCTATGGCCCTGGCCTGCTCAGTCGCCGCGCGCGCCAGGGTGGCACCGCGGCCTACGCGCGCGACGTTGCCTCCGCGTTGAAGTCCTTCGGAAAGCGGCTGGGCCATGCGCCGAAGGTGGTAAGGGCGATAGGCGTTCAAGGGTGCGACGTGGTGGTCTCCAAGGGCGACGCGCAGGCGCTTCGGGGTAGCCGGAGCCTAGAGGAAGGCCGGGTCGTCATCGTCGCGCCCTGAAAAGGGATGGGCTCGTCGCGCTCTGCGGGAGGACACCGGGATGGCTCGCGTCGTCACGTTGCCGAACGCCCTAACCGCCTCCAGATTCGTCCTCGCTCCCGTCTTTCTCGTTCTCTACGCGCGCGGCCACACGGTTCGGGCGCTGGCGGCGTTTGCGGCTGCTGCAGCGACCGACGTCCTCGACGGGTTGACGGCGCGGGTGTTGGGCCAGCACTCGCGCCTCGGCGCCTTTCTGGACCCCATCGCGGACAAGTTTCTCGCCGCGTGCGCTCTCGTCGCGTTGTGGGAGCGGGGTCGGCTGCCGTTCTGGCTGCCGCTCTTCGTCATATCGCGCGATCTGGCGCAGCTGCTCGGTGCTGCCGCCTTGCGCACCATACATCGCACGATCCCGGTCGCGCCCACGCGAATCGGCAAGTACGCCACCTTCTCGCTGGCGGCGACCGTGGTGCTGTCCCTTGCCTGGGAGCTTCTGGAGTGGCCGCCGGCGGAGGTTGCCCCCTACGTTGCGGCGCTCGGGCTGGTTGCCTCGGAATGCATCGCGGTGAGCTTCATCCAGTACTTCCTCTTCTTCGTGCGCAGCGTGCGCCTGCCGCCCACGTGAGGGACTGACATCCCCGCATCGTCCTCGGCCAGTGGCGGAGACAAAGAGGACCCTGGCGCGACCCGCCAGCATGACCATGCGTGCATCTCGTTCTGGCATTCGATGAACGCAGCCTTGCGCCTGGCCCCTCGGAAGGCCAGGTCCTCGCGCTCGGAAAGCCGCAGCGCTGAACGTTGCGTTCACGTTGTCTGGCGGTGAGAGCGCGATATGGCGTCGCCTGTCGCAGCGCATGCGGCGTGGCGGGGAACGCGGTGCAGGTCGAACCCGGCAACACCATCGTCTGTGTCCGCGTGACGTTGCCGCCGCATGCGGGCGGTGCTGGACGGCCTCCTGTGGGCGGGGGCCATCGCGGCCAGCGAGGAACGGGCTCTTGCCGAGGATTCACGCCCAGTTCCGACCTGGCCGCCAAGAGAAGTGACGCTGGCTCCGCGCGCCGCCCGGAGGGACGGATCACACGCATCGAGCGCAATGGCCACAAGACGGATGGTTCTATCTCTCGGTTCGTGGCGAGCCGCAAACCACCCTCGATGATTCGTCGGCCGGGTCCTTTGACGACTGCGCCAATTGGTCGCGAGTGCGAGTAGCCTGGGTACGGTTTTCGTGACCTTTTTCGCGCGGGTCGCGTTGCACCCTCAGTCTCGTCCGAACAAGGGGAGACGTCGAAGGATCGGTTTGTACTTGGCAAATCGGTGGAGGCGCAAACCACGGGGGCTGGTGTGAGACCGCGACCCCTATCGAACTGACACTGCGAACCGGTAGAAGCGATCTTTCCGGGAAACCAACGCATTTGCGACCTGGAGGCTCACATGCCGCTTCGTGCCATTGCCGCCTCCGCGCTCATCGTCGTGGTTTCCGTGCCCGGCCGGTCCCGGGCTGCCGATGCTCCTCGAGCAAGCGAGCTGGGCCCGTTGCCCGAGCGGCAGGCTGATGCATCGGATCCTGCGGGGTCAGGCGACCGGAACGAGCAGTTCGGTGCGGTTTCACGGGTAGGCTGTGCTGACGAACTCGGCATCGCGGCGGTGCGAGGCGTCGCCGAGGCCGCTCCGGGTTCCCGCACCGGCGCGCTGTTTCGAAGCATGCTCGTGCCCGGCTATGGCCAGTACTACAACGGGCAGCCGCGCAAGGCCGCGGTCTTTCTCGGAGTGGAGGTCGCGCTTCTCTCCACTGCGCTCGCCTTCCATCTCGGAGGGGACAAAGTGCTCTCCCTCTACGGCCGCGCCGCGAGCGCCCAGGCCGGCTCCAATTCCACCGGACAGGTCCAGCAGCTATACGAGAGCGCGCAGGCACGCTTCCAGGTGCGCGACGCGCTGCTTTTGACGGCGAGTGCCCTCTGGGCGATAAACCTGGCCGACGCGTATCTGTCCGGTGGCGGGAAGCAGCCGTTCGTCGATTCCGCCGATCAACGACCCGTTGCGGGATCGGGCTTTGCCCCGCTCGCGGCGATCAGACCCGGCGTCGCCATCCTGGGAGTGCAAGGCCGGTTCTGAGAGCTGTTCCGGTGACGGCAACCGTCGTCCCGCGCATCAGCGCGGAACCGTGGCAGCGATCCTCGGGACTCCCATCCGGTCGCACTATCTGCTTGGCAGAGCAGTAGTGAGCGCCGGGCGCGACGCCGGTGCCACCAGCATCGAGCGGTCGCTGCAGCGGGTTCCAGTTCCCGGTGTCACGGATGGTCGATGGATTTCTTCGACTCGCTGCTTCGAAGCTGGCGGTCTGCGAACCCCGAAGTCTGCATGGCGTCGTCGCCCCCGCGCTGGGACCTGACCCATACGTTTCGGTCGTCTGCCCTCTTGGTCGAGGACTGATGTACCGCGCATGCTGCATCTTCCCGCGCTGGCTGGGGGGAGTGGGGCCTGCGAAGCTGCGCTCATGGGGCCTCCTCCTACGAGATGTCCCGCCATCGCGTGCGACGAAACAGGCGAAACGCGAGGTGGTGGTCGATGCGGCAGCATGGCGGCAAGACCCCCCGTCCAAGCCAACGCGGCCAAAGCCCTCGACGGATTCGCCGGGGAGACGAGGGTCGGCCCAATCCCGGATGAGACCAGTCTCTGTCGCTGGGCCACCTCGGATCGGGCACGGATGCCAGCCGACCTGTCTCCCGGCGGCGGAAGTCAGCTCCTTGGTTCTCCACCCAGTGCTTCGCCGGTTCGTCGACTGTCATCCCGTCGACGGGGCAGGGCTACCCTTGTTCTGCCTCGCCCGCTTCATCGCCATCGTGGCGTTGTTTCGTTTGACCACTCGCTCCGTCGTTTCCCGAGCATTCTTCTCCGACCCGCGACATCTCGAAAAGACGAGGTGGCCGGTCGGCAAAGGACCTTCTTCATTGTCCGATGAGCAGAGGCCCGAGCCCAACCGGACCTTTCGGTGATTGACACCCCCGGCGGGCCCGAGTAGAAGGCAACGCCTACGGGAGATAGGCCCGTAGCTCAGTGGTAGAGCACTACCTTGACACGGTAGGGGTCACTGGTTCAATCCCAGCCGGGCCTACTGAGCAAAGCCCCCAATGTCACGGAGACCGAGGGCATTGGGGGCTTCGCTTGCGTCGGGTTGATATACCTCTCCGGCATTCGGGCCGAGATTCTGGCTGGGAGGCAAGTGACCCGAGGCGCCCGGGAACTCGCCCAGGCGGAAAACGATCAAGCCGCAATCGATCCCCAGCGACTGCCCATCGGAAACGAGTCTTCCTCAGTTGGGTCCCTGCCGATCGTCGGGTGGAGGTGCTTCCGAGCGCAGCAGGGCTGCCGGCTCCGCTCGGTGGCGAGGCGGCCGCTGGTCTTCCCGATTGACACCGAGCAAGGTGGGCACGGCAAACTCGGGCGGTTGCCTCGCCGATGACCAGCACGCCCCACAAGCACCGCTTGTTCAGGGCGCGCAAGGATAGCGCCTCCGGGGGGAGCGGGGCATCCCGAGCATGTCGCAGGTCGGACTTCAGGCGGCGGGCGGGCTTCGAGCGAGCAGGACGCGCAAGGGTGGGGTTCCCCCATTTCCAGGTTCTTCGGCGTCTCGGAGCGGGTCGTCCGTCGAAGAGAGTTGTCATGCGCGCGCACCCAAATGCATGAAACGGCCCGGCAAGGGGGAGTTTCTTACGAGGCGACACTGGTCGCGAGGCCGGAGACGTCGTAGCCAGCGGCGTGGTCGCAAGGCGAGGGCTCCGGAGAACGATCACCCTTGGTTCGCGGGGCCGGTGTGCCGAAGCAAGACGCAGGGTCAATGCGGCACAAAACGCACTGACGGTGACATGCCATGAAGGGCAGGACTGGCCGATTCGCCAGCATGCGAGGCGGTCGGAAAGTGGCACGCTCAAGGGACCGTCGACCCTCTCGCTTGCGGCGTTGTCCCATCGCGATCAACTGCTGCGCAAAGCGCGATCCCGCTGCTCGCCCGCCGATCGGGCCATGCCCGTCCGGGTTGGGTTACTCTTCGGAAGT
>Ga0335081_10008691_pt1 | contig 16291 bp, 15 predicted proteins | sample Lox_Sample_35_FD_206713 | JGI IMG/M metagenome (GOLD analysis project Ga0335081, IMG submission 206713) | Soil microbial communities from Loxahatchee National Wildlife Refuge, Florida, United States - Lox_Sample_3.5 | ecosystem: Environmental > Terrestrial > Soil > Wetlands | place: USA... | reverse complement strand
TGCCCGTGCTGCGCGATGGGGAACTGGTTGGCATCTTTTCCGAACGTGACGTTATGAACCGCGTGGTTGCGGTAGGCCGCATGCCAGGCACCACTCAGATCTCCGAGGTTATGACCTCCAATCCCAAGTCTGTCGGCAGCGAGGAGACCATCGAGAACTGCCTCTTTCTGATGCGCGAGTTCGGCTTTCGCCACGTTCTGATCGCAGATGGCAAGCAACTCAAAGGTCTGGTTTCGTTGCGCGATATTGCCCTGCGATACCTGTCTCAGAAAGAGGCCGAATTGCGCCGCATGGCGGGCTAACCTGCAACACCGTTCAGTTGGCAATCCTCACGGCCTTTTCCTCAAGGTCATTTCTCCTCCTTTAGGCGGCAGCTCGAAAGGGAACTCCAGGAGCAGATCGTTCAAAGGGACACGTAGTACGAACTGCTCCTGCTTTTTCCAGCCGCCAATCCATTTGTCTTTGGTGCTGAAAAACAGCCAGCCGCTGATTTCACGATTGCCGGCGTCGAGGGTTCCTGAGCGCAAGCCGTGGGCTGTGACAAACTCCTGCATTTCTGTGACATCTTTTTCGCTGGCCTGCACCAGGGCTTCTTTCGCCTGCCTTTGTTCCTCTGTCTGCTCAGGGTGCTTCCGCAGGTCCCGGTTGTACTGATCGCTGAGTTCATCGGCATCATTCTGGAGCGAAGTGGAAATATCCTGCAGCTTGAGGGCAGGATGGACAACCTTAAAGTGGCTGTCAAACTCGAGTCTAATGCCAGCTGGATCGAACTGCTGAGAGCCATTGCCGCGGTATCGAACTGTCAAGTGCAGTGCAAAGAGGTGTTCTCTTCGGAAGCGAGTTTGTTGAAGCTCCTGGGTGTCAACAGCCAGCGTGACACCGAGATCGTCTTTCCATAGGCCATAGCGGTCCTTGCCATCGTCATCGTGGCTGAACGTGCAACCCGAGTGTCCCTCCGCCCAGCGGACCACAGGGATAGCCTTCTGCTCTTTCCCCCAGGCCGCAGTGGCGAGCAAACACAACGACAGCATTACAGCCTGGCGGATTGTTTTCACACCTATGTTCCCAGCGTGAGCCAAGAATGAACCATAAACGCATCCCCGCAGCTCGCCCGAGTTGTGCCCGGGGAATTGCGGGGAAGCGATCAAATGCCCGATCCTACTGGGTTACGACCAGGAGGAAGTTGGCCGTGTGCGACGTGTTGCCAGAAGTTCCAGTCACACCAATCGTGTAGTTGCCGGCCGGCGTGCCTCCGCCTCCGCCCCCGCCACCACCGCCGCTACTGCTGCTGCAACCCGGCAGAACAATGATCGCAGCCAGCAGGAGGCAACCAAGCACCAGCAGGAATTTCTTTCTGCGCGCTGGGAGCCCGGCGCCGAACAAAGCCACACCCGCAAGCGGCAGCCACAGCGCGTAGGTGATATTCGAGTGGCCGCTGGTGAGCCGAGCGGACGAGGGCGCGGTGGTCGAAATAGTCAGAGTCGTTGAGTCGGTAGGCGTTACTGATGCCTTGCCGAAAGCACACGTAGAATTTGCCGGCAGATTTGCGCAGGAAAGCGTAACCGGGTTGCTGAATCCATTCAGCGAGACGACGTTGACTGTAATTGAAGGGCTTGTCTGTCCAGCCGTCACGCTGGCGCTGGTCGGACTGACGTTCACGGAGAAGTCGGAACCGGCAGTGCCGGGGGCGGCGCTGATCTGCGCCACGAAGGCATCCGTGGCCCCGCCGCCGTACGTGGATTGCAAGCCGCTCTTTGCCAAACCGCTGGTCGAGGTTGTAATGCCCGAAACATAAACGGTGCCAGCCGTAATCGTGGCGCTTATGTCGGTTGGAACAACGGCAATTGCGCCTCCGACTGGCGCAGGGCTCTCGAAATTCTCATCTCCGGTGCCACCGAAAAACGAAGAGTAGATCTCGCTCGCGCCAGAGCCATCAACCTCAGTGACAAAAGCATCCGAGTTGCCGTTAAGTGCGGGCTGAAAAGCATCGACGGCAGGAAAGTCCGAAGACAGTGTGGTACCAGTCAAATATGCGTTTGGCGGCGTCTGCTGGTCGATGGCGATCGAGTTGCCAATGTCTGCGGTGCTGCCACCAAGGAAAGAGGAGAAGGTCAACGCAGTGGCAGAAGAGTTCATCTTCGTCACGAACGCGGTGAACGAACCCTGGGGCGTCAAATTCGTGCCCTGAAAGGGATTTTGCGTTGGGAAAAAAGTGGAAAACGTGAGGCCTGTAATGTAGGCATTACCGGAGGAATCGGCTGCTACTGCAACTCCTACGTCTTCACTTTCGCCACCAAGGTACGTTGAAGCCACAGGAGGCAACGCCCCTGTACCCGACCCAAGCTTGGTCAGAAAAGCATCACTCTGGCCGCCATTGCAGTTGGCTGCGGTACCACATGTTGCCTGGAACGCTCCTGCGGTCGTTGGGAAATCCGTGGAGATGGTGTTGCCCGTGACCACAATGTTAGCTGGGGCGTCTAGCGTAATACTGCTGACCAGATCGTTATCGCTACCCCCTAGATAGGTAAAGAACACGAGCGCGCCGTTCCCGCCCGAGGCGGTATTGATCTTTGCCACGAAGCCGTCGAAGGCGGTCGTGTTGTTTCCCAGGTTAAGGCTGCCAGTTGCTCCGGGATAGCCAGGCGAGAGCGTCGCACCGCCCACATAAGAGTTGCCTGCGCTGTCGAGCGCGATTCCGAGCCCGTCATCTTCCGCAGTGCCCCCAAGATAGGTCGAATAGACACGCGCTCCGGTTGAATCGAGCTCGAAAACGATGGCGTCCGCTGCGCCCCCACCATACGTCGATTGGGCTGCGTTCCCGCTGACGGGAAAGTCGGTGGAAGTCGTGTCTCCCGCCACAAATGCGTCGCCTGAGCCATTGACAGCGATGGCAAATCCAGAGTCGGTGCCGGAGCCTCCGACCAGGGTGGTGTAGACGATAGCTGAACCATCCGGTTTCAATTTGGTTACAAAAGCGTCGACGCTGCCACTGTTCGTAGCGCCTCCGGCCCCGGGGAAATTGGGCGAATTTGTGTCGCCAGTTATGTAGCTGTTGCCATTGCTGTCGAGCGCGATGCCCAAGGCCTCATCCGCAGCGCTGCCGCCCAAGTAGGTGGCGTAGTTCAGGCTCGGGTCGATGACTAATTCGCGGTTGTGGTCGTAGGCGCCCAGGGCCAGGCCAACCTGGTAGCGGTTCCGAATTACAAACCGGGCCTCGACCGGCTGGCGGGTGCCGTTGTCTTCCTGATAGGCCAGGGGCTCTTTCATCATCACATTCCCGGCGTCCGAGGCCAAAACCAGATTGCCAGAGCCGTCCAGACTTACATGCTTCGCGCCGCTGAACTGCAAGCAAATCGGTGAAGCATCTGCCCCTGGGGTGACCAGAAAATCAAACTCCAGCTGCCTTTGTTGGCCGTGAAAAGCTAAATTGACCCCGGGATAGATGCTCTCGTAGGCAACCCGTCCGTATTGCGGCACGCCAACGCGCCACTTGCCGGGATCATTGCCGATGTAGTAGTTGGTCACTCCGGAAAGGCGATTTTGCGCAAGCACTCGCGGAGCCGGGTTGGCGCCCATCATTTCCATGGTCAAAACCGCAACTTGAGCATCGGCCGCCCGCTCACGCTCCCGTTTTACTTTTGCCCACTCTGTAAAGCCCATGGTCCGGCGAAACAAGGCGTCCTTAATCGGAGAGGCGGCTATCGTGCTCATGGACAGAACGGCCTTGTTCGAAGTCAGGAACAGAGTGTAGCCGCGGCCGCGAGCCAGATATTTCACTTGCGAGTCGGTCTGACCCTGGTTCGCATCGAAGGCCAGCGGCAACTGGTCATAGGCGTTCACCGTGGGTGCCTTGGTTTTGAGGAGTTGCGAGGCCACAAGGTTTGCAGGAACGCCAGCCACGGCCGTACTCGCGGGAAGCATTACGCTGCCTTTTCTGGCTGGCCGGAAAGTGCGCGCTCGAACCGCTGGCCTGGCGCCGCTGGTCAGATACAAGGCCGTTGCCGACAACATAATCAAAGCGCAACAGCACGCGATCCAGATTCCAGGCAAACCCAGCTTCCTGGTGGTTTGGTTGGCGTTCATAACTCCTCCGAGGATCGAAATATGGTGAGACGTTGTGGCTTGTTCGTTCACGAGTAACGTCGAAAAATGGTTACTACTCCGTCATTTACCGCAGGAGACTTTTCCGGAGTATGGAGGGGAATGCACGTGTTGTCAACGGCCCGAAGGGGGAACAATCAGATACCCCCCGGAGCGGCGGCAGAGCGTTCGTGCAGGGCGAGCACGCGGCGGAACTTTGTTGGTACACTGGTTTTCGATCAAGATAGTGGGCGCGTAGCTCAGTTGGTAGAGCAATGCCCTTTTAAGGCATGGGTCGCAGGTTCGAATCCTGCCGCGCTCACCACGGTTTGAGGTCCCTCGCAAAGCTCGGGATCTCGCCTGCGGGCTCCCGCTGCGCTCACGCCCGCCAAACGGCTCGAGTTCGAATCCTGCCGCGCTCACCGAGATCTGCAGTCGCTTGCGGTGATCTGCTGCCGTCCTGACGACCTGGGGCTGGCCGATCGTGCTAATGATCGCTGTTAATAATACTTGACATTAGTAATGACATACGTTAATATTTGGATGTGATAAGGACGTTCGCGGATCAAGAGACAGCGACGATCTTTAGAACAGGAAAAACAAAGGGAGATCCACCCGCGAGTGCCGCGAAGCGAAAGTTCCTGCTGCTGGATAGCGCCACTAGCCTAGGTGATCTTGCCGCAGTTCCGGGGAACAATTTCGAGAAATATCAGGACCATCGAAAGGGACAGTACAGCATACGAATTAACAAGAAGTACCGCCTGTTTTTCAGGTGGGAAAACGGTGACGCATACGACGTTCGATTAGCCGACGAGCACTGAATATAGATATTTATTTAAATAGGGGTGACTATGGCGATCGAAAGGACAGGCACGCCGGATTGGGGTGTACATCCTGGCGAGATTTTGAAAGAGGAGTTTCTGGTGCCGTTGAAGATGAGCTCTTACCGCTTGGCGCAGGAGTTGCACATTCCAACCCCCCGGATCAATGACATCGTGATTCAGAAACGGGGGATCACGACTGAGACTGCAATCCTGCTGGCAAGGTTCTTCAGAACAAGCGAGCAGTTCTGGTTAAATTTGCAAGATGCCTATGAAATCAGCCATGCGAAGGAGCGTCTTGCAAGCAAGCTAAAGCGCATTAAGCCAATGAAGGCGGCATCGTCTCGATAGCTTTTGCGAAGCTTCCGCCTCGTATCATTTCCTCGGCGCTCTGATCTTGGCCCATCTCGCTCCTGTGCCGCGGCGATCTTCGCTCGGGACTTGGGTCGAGAAAATTGAAATGAACTCTTTCAGCGTGGCGTCCAGTGAGGGGCCCCGGTAAATAATCCATCCACAAAGCCGATTTGGACTGTGATGAACAGGCCAAAGGCGACGCTGATAAATCCGGAGGCAACGCCCAGTCCGCGATTGAAATTGGCAGATTTCTTGCGGGTGTAAGCAAAGGGTGCGCCAATGGCCATCGTGATCAGCATCATTCCGGCTATAGTTCCAACTCCAAAAACAAGCAGATAAGCGATTGCCCAGCGCGGCTCGCGAATGGTGGATAAAACTAAGAGCGCCACGGCTGCGGAACCAGCCAGGCCGTGCACCAATCCCACAGCCAACGGCCGAAGGAATTGATAGACGCCGATGCGTTTGAGCGTCATGCCGAACCTGCTGTTTGGGACGGATTCGAGGTGCATGTGGACTTCCGGATTGTGGCCATGAACATGAGTGTGGGTCTTGCCGTCATGCGTGTGGGCATGCGAGTGAATCACGGAAGAGTGATCGTGGGCCGGCGTGAGCCGGAGCGTTAACCATTGCATCACGCCTGTCAGATTCAGAATGCCGAGCAGAATGAGCATGAGCCCGACGGCCAGTTCCATCGCAAGTCCGATGCGAGGTGGAATTACCAGATTGAAAAGAATTATGCCGGCCCCGACGATCAAAATCGTGATGGTGTGGCCGATGCCCCAGAGGATTCCGATCAGGCCGGCCTGCCGAATACTCTGTTGCCGGCTGACGATCGTGGTCACTGCGATGACGTGATCAGGATCGGTCGCGTGGCGCATCCCGAGAAAAAATCCCAGGGCGATGATCGAGAGCAGGACGGCCATGACCGTGGTCGGTTCTTTCTTCCGCGCCAGGGTCCGCGATTCCTGGCAGCAGGCCGCAAGAAGTTTAAATGTTCTTCCATCGCCTGGCCAGTCTTTGCGGGAAGCGTTGACCCACTTCTGTGGTTGCCACGTAACTTGGATCCCGTAGCAGACGGGGGAAATTCGGGAGCATACTACAACCACCCCTTGGCGCGGGCGATCCGTGCAGCTTCCACGCGATTAGCTGCGCCGAGTTTGCTGATGGCTTCGGAAAGGTAATTTCGCACTGTGCCCTCAGAGAGGTTGAGTTGCGCGGCAATATCTCCGCTGGTCGAGCCTTCCCCCGCCAGCCGCAGCACTTGCCGCTCGCGGTCGGTGAGAGGATCAGCTTCCACCCAGGCCTCGGCAGCCAACTCTGGATCAATCACGCGCAGTCCACGATGCACGCGGCGTACGGCTTCAGCTAGTTCTTCAGCTCTCATGTCTTTCAATAAATAAGCGGAGGCGCCGGCATCGAGGGCGCGCCGAAGATAGCCGGCACGGGCAAAAGTGGTGAGAATCATCACCCGCGTTCCTGCGCGCCTGCGCTTCAATTCGCTGGCGACGTCAAGCCCAGTCATCCCCGGCATTTCAATGTCGGTGATAAACACATCCGGCTTTTGCGCGAGCACGGCTTGAAGGGCTTCTTTCCCATTGCGCGCCCGCGCGATGACCGAGACGTCGCTCTCCATTTCGAGGAGAGCGGCGAGAGCGCCGAGGACCATGCCCTGGTCTTCCGCAATGACCACGCGGATGGTTCGGCGAGCGTCTTTGACGGCAGGATTCAATGGGAGTTCTTTTCGCTTGCCGCGGCGAGCGGAAACTGAATGGTAAGCCGGGTTCCCGCGCTCGTGTCCCGCTGGAGAGTCCCGCCAAGCGCCTCGATTCGTTCCCGCATGCCGAGCAAGCCGTTGCCTTCGATCTGATCGCCTCCACGGCCATCGTCTTGAATTTCAAGCAGGCAATTTCCGTTGTCCGGCGCAAGCCGGAGGCGGAAGTTCTGCGCCCTGGCATGGCGCACGACGTTGGTGACGGCCTCACGAACCACCAGCGCGACTACACTCTCCTGTACAGGCGTGAGAGTTATATCTGCGGCATCGGATTGCACTTTCAGCCCTGCGGTCTCGAGTGCCGCCCTCGCCCGCTTCAGTTCAGCGTTTAGGCTTTGGGCGCGATAGCCACGAATTGTGTGCCGTACCTCGGCTAGGGCCTCTCGCGCCGCGCGCTCCACATCCCCGATCTCTTCTTTGGCGCGCTCGGCGTCGCGAACGATCAGCTTCCCGGCCAGCTCGGACTTGAGAATGATCAAGGAAAGGGTATGGCCAAGCACATCATGTAAATCGCGGGCAATGCGCTCACGTTCCGCGACCTTGGCGAGGTGCTCGATCTCATCGTGCGCCATGCGCAACTTCGCGTTGGCCCGGTTGCGCTCTGCAAAATGGATGTTGGCCACGCCCACGCCAATGGAAACCACTATGCTGCTGATCCAGAACTGCGTCGGCAAATGGAGCAACCAGGATTGCAGGCCGACTCCGATGAGCAACGCGCTCAACAAAAGAAAGGCGGTTCGTGGCTTTTCGACCAGAAAGCCCACGAAGGCCGAAGCGTAGATGAAAAACACGGAAGCCCCGGGGTTGAACGGAGCAAACGCGAAACCCAGAAAGGCAATTGCTGCCAGGCACAACAAATCCCATTTTTTTCCGTGGCAGCTAAAAAGACCGAAATAGCAAACCAGAAAAATCGCAGTGCCCAGCAAGGTGAGAATCAATTCGACGCGGCTGATGTGATCGAGAATGGGATGGATGAAGAAGAAGCTTAGAAAAATCAGCCACACGAAAGGAAGCGAGCCGTGTTCCCGGTCTTTGAAAAAGAGTGGCATTCTTATCCCGAAATCCAGCCTTTTTAGGCTATCTCTTTCGCGGCCCGTCTGTCGATCTGCCATCGTGCCGCGTAATTCCGTATCCGAAGGCCGCGGATATCGGAAGGAGAACGGCCACGAGATCCACGCGGTTCAGAACGATGAGCAATGCGATACTCACCGCCACCAGAATCCAGCCCGCCAGTTGTTGGCTAGCCATACATTCTCCCTTCGTCGCGCCGGAAGCCGATCCACGCCACTCCCAGGCAGATAAAGGTGAATCCGATCAGAACTTCCCAATGGACCAGGTTCGATTCGCCGCGGCCGGCCCCGAGGACACTGAGAGCCAGCTGCGACAAATGATAGGGAGGAAGAAAAACGGCGATCTCCCTGATGACCTTGGGCAGGAACATGAACGGAATCCACAAACCCGAGCAAAAAGAAAGCGGCAGATAAATCATATTGGTGATTGCCGGGGCCGAACTTGGCCCGACGAAATAGCCGATGGCCAGGCCCATGGCGCAGAAGGGAAGCGCCCCCACAACCAGCGTTACCACTAGTTTTGCTGCGTCAAGAGGCGCAATCTGGACGCCTCCAAGGCCAGTTCCGAGCAGCAAGAGCAACAAAACGACGATCGCGCTAAAGACCATGCTCATAATCACCTTCGCGGTAAAGTACGCGAACGGCGGCATAGGGCTGGCGCGCTTTACTTGCAACCATCCCAGCCCTCGTTCTGAAGCGAGCAAGGACGCTGTGCCGAAGAGCGAGGCTCCCATTACCCCGAAAGTCCCGTAGGTTGGAATGAGATATTTGCTCAAACTGACGCCGCCGACTCCGCCCAGCGATTGCCGTCCCATCACCAAGCCGAAGAGGACATAGAACATCAAGGGAAAAAAGATGGTGGAAAGCGCATAGGCGCGAAGGCGGAGACATTTGAGAAACTCGTACTTGGCCTCTTTTGCGTAGATCCTTAGCGTGCTGGTGAACGGGCGATGATAAGCGGGAATTGTCATTGTGGTTACGGCTGTCGCCATAGTCAGCTCCTCGTTAATTGGCGTTTCTAGTTTCGTTTTCTTGCGTCAGCGCCAGGAATGCGTCTTCCAATCCGGCGGTCGAGATCTCGAGTCCGCTCAGTTCGCGGTCGCGCGCGAGCAGTTCGCGCAATAACGGTTCGGCGCTTCCCACTCGAATCTCCAGGGCGCCACGATCTTCGCGAACGCCCAAAACGCCGGGTAGCGCGCGCACCGTTTCCGCATGCAGGCGGGTGACGCAACGGATCCGTTTGCCCGCGGTTTGTATCTTGATTTCCGCGGGCGTCCCTTCGGCGACGATGACGCCCTTGTTGATCACGACAATCCGGTGAGCGAGCGCGTCTGCTTCCTCCAGATAATGCGTGGTGAGCAACACGGTCTTGCCGCGCGCCACCAGTTTGCGGATTTCCTCCCACAGCATTCGCCTCGCCTCAACGTCAAGGCCAACGGTAGGTTCATCGAGGAAAAGCAGATCCGGATCTCCGCAAAGTGCAAGAGCAAATAAAACCCTCTGGCGCTGTCCGCCGGAGAGCTCTCCAAACTTGCGGTTCTGAATGTCCTCAAGTCCGGCCGCCGCCAGGGAAGCTTCCAGCGGCAAGGGATTCGGATAATAAGTTGAGAACAGGTCGATGTGTTCTCGCACGCGCAGGGTTTCAGGCACTTTGGCGACCTGGAGCATGGCTCCGATCCTCGTCCGCATGGAAGGATCAGATGGGTCACCACCAAAGACGCTCACCCGGCCGCTGCCGGGCCTGGCCAGCCCAAGAAGTAGATGGACAGCCGTCGTCTTGCCCGCCCCGTTCGGTCCAAGAAGAGCGACAAGTTCGCCGGCGCGAATGTCCAGATTCACCTGGCGCAACGCCTCGACGGACCCGTAATTCTTGCTGACTTGTTCCAGGTGTGCCGCCACACGCGCGGTCTCGCCAGCTTCAGCCGTTCTCGGTTCCTGCGCCATTGAGATCATTTTCCAAGTCCTCCCGATTCGTCCTGGCTTACTAACTGGGCCTATATTCCGGCAATTCGGCCGGCGGCGAAAGTGGAGAACATCACCGCCTGGGAATGACAAATGTCATTCCGCCAACATTGCTCGAGACACGGCCAGGACATAAAAGCGCCCTGGGTTCTGTATAATTCCAGCCTCGCTATGCAGATTCGTCCGGGCATTCAGTTGGCCAGCCTCAGCGATATTGGTTGCCAGCGGGAAAATAACGAAGACAACTACTCATATTGGGAGCCGGCAAGCGAAGAGCAGTTTGCCCGCAAAGGCCGGCTGGCTATTATTGCGGATGGCATGGGCGGATATGAGGGCGGCCAGGAAGCCAGCCATCTGGCGATTGAAGCCATTGAGGAAGTCTATGCCCAAGCAACGGAAGGAGATCCACAGGCCTGGCTGATCAACGGATTTTTCGCCGCGCATCAGCGTATCGTGGCCGAGGCCGATCTCCGTCCTGAATTACAAGGGATGGGCACTACTTGTACCGCAGCCGCTCTGCTCGGTCATGAACTTTACTTTGCTCACCTCGGCGACAGCCGCCTCTACTTGATTCGCGACCATTCCATTACCCGGCTGACGCGTGATCACTCTTATGTGGGCCGGCTGATCGAACACGGCCTGCTTCGCGCCGAGGAGGCAGAAGCCCATCCGCAGAGGCACATTCTCACTGCTGCGCTCGGCGCGGGCATGACCATCACCCCAGATTTTCCCGAGCGTCCCATCGACCTGGAGACTGGCGACACGCTGCTTCTTTGTACTGATGGCCTTTGGGGGCTGTTGAAGGACTCCGAGCTCTTGCAGACCGTGGATTCACACGAACTGGATGAAGCCTGCCGCCAGTTGGTGGCGACCGCCAAGGAGCGCGGTGGCCCGGACAACATCACGGTTCAACTGCTCCGCATTACCTCGAACGGAAGAAACTAGCTGGCGCTTCAAAATAGGAAAATAGATGAAAGCGTCTGCACTCGAGCGGGCGGGGTTTTCTAAACCTGCAAAACTTAAGTCATAGCAGAGAAGAAGTTATGGCCTTTTGAGCTGGCCGGCGAATTGGCAGGTGAGTTGCAGTTAATGTCTATTAGACCTATAGACTTTGGGTAATTTATAGGGTATATTTTGGCTCATGAAAATCTCACAAAAAGGGCTGTACGCGCTGCAAGCCATGATGATGCTGGCGCGCCGCTACAACCAGGGCGCGATCCGCATTCGTGACATCGCTTACGAAGAAGACCTGCCGGAAAAGTTCCTCGAACTCATTCTCCTCGAGCTCAAAAATGCGCGCTTGGTGGAAAGCGCGCGAGGCGCGAAGGGGGGGTATCAGTTGCGCCGGTCGCCAGAGGAGATCTATCTCAGCGAAATCATCCGGTTGATCGACGGCCCGCTCGCCCCATTCGGCGACGCCGAACAACTGCGCAGCCTGATTGACCGGGACGCCGAACACAGGGCACTGTATCAGGTTTTTCTCGATGTGCGCGACGCGGCCGCGAAAATCCTCGAGCACACCTCGCTCGCCGATATCGTGAACGGCCAAACCAGGAGGTCGGCGAAAAAAAGAAAGAAGAAGCAGGGAGAGGCTGAACTCCTTCCCATGGTCGTTCATGGCAGCGCAAATCGGCCAAGGAACGAGTAAAGCGATGCATCGCGAGCAACAGAAAAACGCCGATCCGAAAAAGGCATTGTGCCGACTGGCCGCTTTTCTACTTTTTGTTCTCTTCATTTGCTGTTGCCCGGCATTTTGCCAGGCTGTGATTAGGGTGGGCGCATTTCCCAACATCACACACGCACAACCCATGATAGGGAAGGCAAATGGCTGGTTCGAAAGAGCTTTGGGCCCGAATGTAAAGATTGAATGGACGAGTTTCAACGCTGGGCCGTCGGCCATTGAGGCTCTGTTTGCCGGAGCGATCGACATGACTTACATTGGCCCAAACCCGGCCATCAGCGGTTACGTTCACTCGCAAGGCCAAGCGCTGCGAGTAATCGCGGGAGCGGCCAGTGGAGGCGCGTCATTGGTGGTCCGCGCCGATGCCGGCATTCAAAAGCCAGAGGATTTTCACGGGAAACGAGTCGCGACACCCCAACTCGGCAATACCCAGGATGTCGCGCTCCGGGCATGGCTCAAGGCCCACGGTCTCAAATCAACAGATAAAGGCGGCGACGTCCAGGTCATTCCGCTTCCAAATCCTGACCAGCTGACGCTTTTTCTAAAGAAGCAATTGGATGCCGCCTGGGCGCCAGAGCCCTGGGCCACGCGCCTGGTCCGCGAGGGCAATGGCCGAATCTTTCTTGACGAACGCGAGCTTTGGCCACACGGTGAATTCGTAACTACGCTTTTGATTGTGCGCACGAACTTTCTCCGTGAACACCCTGATCTGGTCAAAACCTGGATTCGCGCCCATGTTGAGCTGACGGAGTGGATTAACCACCATCTGCCGGAAGCCAAAGAAATCCTAAACCGCCAGATCAAGGCCGAAACCGGCAAGGCGCTGCCACCCCCCCTGGTTGACGAAGCCTTCTCACATTTGCAGGTAACTTATGATCCGCTGCGCGCGACCTTGCTGACTTCCGCGCGGTCCGCTTTTGAGGCTGGATTTCTGGGAAAGCAGATGCCTGATCTATCCAAGCTGTATGACCTGACATTGCTGAATGAAGTCCTCGCCGAAAAAGGGAAGAGGCCGATTCAATGACGACCGGCCCACAACGATTACTCGGTCCCGAATTGCTCGAACCGGCGAATCTAGGTTTTCCGCGTAAGCCGCTAAAGAGTGTCACGGCGCCGCCTCGATTGTCCGTTGGCGGCGAGCCCAAAGTCTGGCTGAAGGACATTTCCTTGACCTACACGGCCAACGGTGTTCGGCCATTGACCGCCTTGCAATCCATCAATTTGAAAGTCGGCCAGGGCGAGTTTCTCTGCGTCGTTGGGCCTTCAGGTTGCGGAAAATCTACGCTTTTGCATTTGATCGCGGGCCTGCAAAGCCCGACCTCGGGCCAGATTTTGGTGGATGGCAAATCCACGGAGGGAGCCGGTCCAGACCGCATTCTCATTTTTCAGGAGCTCGGCCTGTTTCCCTGGCTGACCGTGGGCCAAAACATCGAGTTTGGCATGAAGATGAAGAATGTACCGCGCCAGGAACGCGAGGAGAAGGTTGAGCACTACCTGCGCCTCGTGCATCTCGCGCAATTTCGCAAGAGCTATATCCACCAACTTTCGGGGGGGATGAGGCAGCGCGTGGCTCTGGCGCGCGCCTTGGCCACTGAGCCTGACGTTTTGTTGATGGATGAGCCTTTCGCTGCCCTGGACGCCCAAACCCGCGACCTGCTGCACGATGAACTCGAAAGGATCTGGGCTGAGACTGGGCGCACCATCATTTTTGTGACTCACAACGTGCGCGAAGCCGTGCGCTTGGGCGACCGCGTGGTGTTACTTACCTTTCGGCCTGGCCGGGTAAAACGGGAATATGAAATCCATCTTCAGCGGCCTCGCCACCTCGAGGATGTCAGCGTGGCCCAGGCTGCGCGCGCGATTCTCGACAATTTGCGGGAGGAGATTAACAAATCTCTGGAAGCCGAGTACGCCGGAGGGTCGGCGCGATGAAGAAGATTGCTCGCCACGGGATCTTCTATGGGTTACTGCTCGGACTTTGGTTTCTCCTCGCCAACCTGAAGATTTGGCCAACTTATGTTTTCCCCACTCCTGCCGGAGTGGCCCAGTCCCTGATCTCTGGGTTCGCCGATCACAGCTTCTGGATCGCCATTGCGGTCAGCATGAGGCGAATGCTTGTGGGCTACAGCCTCTCAGTGCTCCTGGGAGTCGTCCTGGGCCTGGGTCTCGCCAGCAATAAGTTTTTAGAAGAAACCATGGGCGGTCTTCTGGTGAGCCTGCAAAGTCTGCCAAGCATCTGCTGGCTGCCCCTTGCGGTGCTCTGGTTTGGACTGACGGAGAAAGCGATTCTGTTTGTTGTCGTGATGGGTTCTTTGTTATCGGTGACGATCGCCATGGAAACCGGCCGGCAGCAAATGCCCCGGATCTACGGCATGGCCGGGCGCAACCTGGGCGCACGCGGCTTTCGGCTTTTCTGGCACGTGCTCCTGCCTGCGAGTCTGCCCTACCTCGTCAGCGGGTTGAAGCAAGGCTGGGCCTTCGCCTGGCGCTCGTTGATTTCCGGCGAAATGATCTTTGTGAGCCTCGGGCTGGGACAGCAGCTCATGATGGGTCGCGACCTCAATGACATGAATCTGGTGATCGCGGTCATGATTCTGATTATCGCGATTGGCTACGTTGTGGACGGACTGGTGTTTAAGAGCGTGGAGCGCCGCCTGAAGCAAAAATGGGGTTTAGCCCCCGCGTAGGGAAAGGCGTAGTCGAAGATCCCCCGGTTAGGAATAAAAGCAGCGGCCGTCGCCTGTCCGGAATAACCAGTAAGTCGATGGACATTGTTCTTTATGGTTCAACGGAGAAAAACGATGAAATCATTCGCGACATTCGTTCTCGTGCTATCGGTAGCCGTGGCATGGGCCCAAACCGCATCTGCCGCCGCCAGCACCACAAAAGCGGGCAAGAAAACCGCCGCTACTTCGCAGGAAGTGCAACAGCTCCGCGACGCGTTGGCCGCCCAACAGCAGCAGATGGAGCAGCAGCGCCGGGAAATGGACGAGTTGAAGACGAAACTCCAGAAGCTGCTTGACGCCACACAGCAAGCCAATGCCGCTGCCCAGAAAGCACAAACCGGCGTTGATGAGGCGCAAAACACCGCCGCCGAAGCCCAACAGTCGGCGACGCACGCGCAAGAGGCGGCGGAGCAGGCCTCGACGAGTGCCGGAGAAGCAAAAAATGCGGCTTCTCTGGTCCAAACCACCACCCAGGATCAGGAAAGGAGAATCAGCGCATTGAGCGATTTTGTTGCCCGCTTCCGCCTGAATGGAGACGTCCGGATTCGCGGCGAAAGTTTCATCCAAAATGGCGTTCCCGATCGCAACCGGGCTCGCATGCGCGTCCGTTTTGGCTTCGACGGCAAACTCAACGAAGACTTCATTAGTGGCATTTATCTGGCCACCGGAAGCCTGGCTGATCCATCCACAACGAATGAGACTTTTACCAACAGCTTCGAGCGCAAGACCATCGGGTTGGACCGCGCCTTCATCACCTATAACCCCGTCGCACACAATTGGCTTTCCCTCACCGGAGGCAAGTTCGTGTACCAGTGGCAGCGGACCTCGGTTACGGGCGACCCCGATCTGAATCCTGAGGGCTTCGATGAGAAGTTTGCCTTTAATGTTCAAACTCCGGTGATAAAGAACGTAACCGTGCAAGGAATTCAATTGCTGTACAACGAAATCGCGGGCAGCGCGGGTGGCACAGCCCAATCGGCGCAAGATTCTTACGCCCTGGGGGCACAAATTTCGACCAAATTGCAGGCCGGGCCATGGACGGCCACGCCTTCGTTCCTCAGCTTGAAGTGGAACCGGCCTGATTCGATTTTGTCGTCCAGCGCCTTCGCTGTAGGAGCGACCACCACGGGCGCAACCGGGACAACCCCGGCCGGACCGTTCCCGGTGCCGGGCGAAGGCCAGGGCTGCGCCAAAGGCTCGCCTGGTAACTTCCCCCCTTATGCACCTTGCGTCTTTGCACCGAACGGAATGACCAACGCAACATGGGTCGACTCCAAAGGCAAAGTCCACTTTTGGTCGGGCTTCAATTACGCCGATTTCATCTTGAATAACCAGTTCAAAACCGGTCTGGAGAAACTGCCGCTCAACCTGCTGCTTGAGTTCGAGCAGAACCTGGACGCGGCAGACCATCCGCTGGATAGCAAGGGAAATGTGATCTCGAGCCTGGGACGTCAGGATAAGGAATACGGCGTAGACGTGAGCCTGGGACAAACCCGGAACAAAAACGATATACAAATCGGCTACGCCTGGCTGCGCCAGGAGCAGGACGCCGTCATCGCTTCGTTTGCGGAAAGCGATCAGCGCACTCCGACCAATCTGCTCCAGAACCGCATTTACGTGTTGTGGAAACTGCGCACCAACACGGTGGCCAGTTTTACATGGTGGCATGGCCGGGTCCTCAACTCGAACCTGGAGAACAACGCTGCGCTGGTCCAAGGCACGATCAAGACAGCGGGGCAGGTCGAACCGTTTCTCAACCGCTATCAGTTCGACTTGATCTATACGTTCTAGAGGAAGCAAATCCACTTGCAACTCGTCGCCCTGTC
>Ga0335081_10008690_pt1 | contig 16291 bp, 13 predicted proteins | sample Lox_Sample_35_FD_206713 | JGI IMG/M metagenome (GOLD analysis project Ga0335081, IMG submission 206713) | Soil microbial communities from Loxahatchee National Wildlife Refuge, Florida, United States - Lox_Sample_3.5 | ecosystem: Environmental > Terrestrial > Soil > Wetlands | place: USA... | reverse complement strand
GTCGATTACCGTACCGGCGGTCCGGCACGCTATGTGCATGTGAAGGAAACCGGCGGGCGATTGGGCTTCATTACGCCGATGACCCACAATTTCTGCGAGTCGTGCAATCGGGTGCGGGTCACCTGCACCGGCACGCTCTATATGTGCCTCGGCCAAACCGACGCCGCGGATTTGCGAGCACCGCTACGCGCATCGAAGAGCGACGAGCTGTTGGACACCGCAATCGACGAAGCGATTGCGCGCAAGCCAAAGGGGCACGATTTCCTGATTGACCGGCGTCACCGCCGCCCGGCGCTAGCGCGGCATATGAGTTTGACTGGCGGCTAAGCGGCCCGCTCCGGCGACGTTACCAAATCGCGCAATTCTTCGAGTCGTAGCCGACCAGGCGTGAAGCGTAATCCCAAGCCTTCACCAGACTTGCGCATCACCTCCGCGGCGATCGCTTTCATGCCCGGGAACGTCACCGCAATCTGGTCGCCAACCGCGAGATCGTGTAGGACCTCGATGCGCACGCCGCCCTCACTGATATCCAAGACCTTCGCCTCGATAATTTCATTGCCGTGCTGTAATTGCACCGCGAAAGTCACTTCATAGCGTGGGAATTCGCGCAAATCGGCTTTGACTGCCTTACGGACAATTTCCGGGATCTCGCGGCAGAGAATCTGCGAGGTCGATTGCATGGCTTCCACGACTGTGGAGACATCCTGCGCGGTCCTGCGCGAACGCGATACCATATCGGCAATACCCGACATGCGCCCGACAACGTCCGATGTCGCGGCGGTGGTTTCGCGTGCGCTGTCCGCAAAGTTCGCGGTGGCGTCGCGCTGTTGCTCTATCGCCGCGGAAACCGAGACGGTAACGTTGGATAGCTGATCGACCGCCTCGGCCACATTCGAAAGCGCAATGACGACATCGCGCGTAATGGCTTGGATCTCCGCGACTTTGGCGCCGATCTGTTCGGTCGACTTGCCGGTCTCAGTCGCCAGCGTCTTGACCTCAGAAGCCACCACAGAAAAACCGCGTCCAACCTCGCCCGCCCGTGCCGCTTCGATGGTGGCATTGAGCGCGAGTAGGTTGGTCTGCGACGCAATCGTCTTGATGACGGTGACGATATCACCGATCTGCTCGGCCGCGCGGGTAAGAGCATTGATCGTCGCACGCGAGGCATTGGCGCGGGCGACCGCTTCGCGGCCGAGCTTGCTGCCGATCCGTACCTGTTCGGAGATCTCGCCGATCGCCCCGATGACTTGATCAGACAACTGATACGCCGCGAGATTCATCGCGTGCGAGCCCTCGGCCGCACGTACGGTCTCGTCGAATGCGGCGCGAACGGTCTCAAGCGCTGCCACCATATCGTCGGCTTTCAAATGCAGGGAGACGGCGCCATCGACGATCGGCTGGATGCCGACTTCGGTCGCCGACTCGACTTGCCGCGCCATGTTGGACAGATTGTTACGACGGGCGGCCTGCCAAGCGCGATCGAGGTCGTTGTGTACCAGTTCGCGTCGCTGGCGCTCACCGATGACTTCTGCAAGTTTATCAGTTGCAGCCACCAGCCGCGCTATTTCGCCGCGATCGCTTGCGGACGGTTCTGCGGACTCCAGTTCCGCATAAGCGATGGCGTCAATCGTATCGGTGACTTGCGCGAGAGGGCGCGCTATTCCACGCGCGACGCCGAGGACAACGGCGCCCGCCACAACGACGACAGCCAAATCTATCAGCGCTTCCGCATAGATTGCATGTGCAGCATCGATAAACGGAGCTACAGCCTCGATTAGGTATGGAACCGACAGTAGGGCGGCCAGCGCCGGAATCACGGCCGCGATAAGCCGTTCGGCGATTGTAAGTTGCCGCATCTTGCTCCTCGCGCACCGCATCCATGCGACCGACGGTAGGGTGGGTCCGCGGCCCCCGAAAGGACCGGATGGTACCTTTGTAACGGCACGCTGGTTAACCGACGGTTTAGGGTTCGTTTACCATCGGTTGCAGGAGCTCCCGCCGTTGGCGCTGTGGCCCAATGCCCATACGGTAGGCACAGCCAACCTGGGCAGCCTGCTCACGCTATAATGCTCGATGATCTGCTACCAATTTGGCCATTGACGCCTTATGGCCGCTTCGGATTAAGGTGGCGGGGCTGGCCGCTTGGCCAAGCCGTGGGGACGTAAAGCAAATTACAAAAATAACGGCTGATCCTCGTGTTACGGCCGATCGGAGGGGACATTAAGGTGGGCGTTCTCGACGCAATCCTGAAGACGTTATTGCCCGTGACACGGGCGATCGACGCGGCCAACGCGTGGATCGGCCGACGCCTGGCATGGCTTATCCTGGCTGCCGTTTTGGTATCGGCGGTCAACGCCACGGTTCGCAAGGTTTTCGACACCTCGTCAAATGCCTGGCTTGAACTGCAATGGGTGCTATTCAGCGTTGTGTTCCTGCTTTGCTCGCCTTGGACGCTGCTCGCCAACGAGCACATCCGCATCGATATCGTGAACCAGTTGTTGCCTAAGCGCGTGCGCGACAGCATCGACGTCATCGGTCACGCCTTTTTCCTGCTGCCGCTGTGCGTCGTCATGATCATCACCGGCGTCCCCTTCTTTGTGGGATCCTTCGAGGTCAACGAACAATCGTTGAATGCCGGCGGGCTGCCACAATGGCCATCGAAAGCGCTGATCATGATCGCGTTTGCCTTGCTGTTCCTCCAGGGCTTCTCGGAGCTCATCAAACGTATCGCCGTCATGCGCGATCTCATCGCGGATCCGCATGCCGGCCAGAAGAGCTCGTTGGAGGCTGAAGCCGAGGAATTGATCGAAGCAATGGAAAAGCACTAGGCAACAGCCGGGCAAGCGGACTCTCGCATGGAAGCATTCTTCATCGACAATATGGCGCCAATCATGTTCTTGGCGCTGGTCGTTTTTCTCTTGCTCGGCTATCCGGCGGCCTTCTCGCTCGGCGCTGTCGGCTTAATGTTCGGTCTGATCGGGATCGAGCTCGGCCAATTCCAGCCGGATTTCCTGCAAGCCTTGCCTGATCGCATCTACGGCGTCATGGGCAATGAGACGCTGTTGGCGATTCCATTTTTCACTTTCATGGGATTGGTGCTCGAACGGTCGGGGATGGCGGAAGACCTGCTCGATACCATCGGGCAGTTGTTCGGCACCGTGCGCGGCGGACTTGCCTATGCAGTGGTGTTCGTCGGCGCGCTGCTTGCCGCGACGACCGGCGTGGTCGCCGCTTCGGTCATCTCGATGGGCCTTATCTCACTGCCGATCATGCTGCGCTACGGTTATGACCGGCGGGTTGCCACCGGCGTGATCGCCGCATCCGGCACGCTAGCGCAGATCATTCCGCCCTCGCTAGTGCTCATCGTTATGGCCGACCAACTCGGCCGATCCGTCGGCGACATGTATGAAGGCGCCTTTATCCCGGGCCTTGTGCTCGCGGGACTCTACGCTGGCTACGTATTTCTGGTCACCATGCTGTTCCCGAAAGCGACGCCGGGCCTGCCGCAGGAGGCTGTCGGATTCCGCGAACCCGACGGCAGCCGCGGCTTGATTTCGCTCGGGATATTGACGGCGGTCAGCTCTGTCTTTGCTTGGCTAGTCATGCGTAATTCGGAGACTCACGGCGCCGACTTCGTGGTGTTGTGCATGTTCTTCGGCATCATCTTTGCCTTCTGCGTCGCCATCATCAACTGGCTCACCAGCCGGTTCCTCAATTTCCGTTTCTTGTCGCATATGGCGCAGCAGACCACCTTCGTGATGGTGCCGCCGCTGTTCCTAATCTTCCTGGTGCTTGGCACGATCTTCATCGGCGTTGCCACACCGACCGAAGGCGGCGCCATGGGCGCGACCGGCGCACTTATCCTTGGCGGCCTCAAGCGGCGGCTCTCATTCGATCTCGTGCGTCAGGCCGTCGAAGCGACCGCCAAGCTCTCCGCCTTTGTCGTTTTCATCTTGATCGGGGCCCGCGTGTTTTCGCTCACCTTCTACGGCGTCAGCGGCCACATCTGGGTGGAGAACATGCTGGTGTCGCTGCCCGGCGGGCAGGTCGGCTTCCTGGTCTTCGTCAACGCCTTTGTTTTCGTCCTTGCTTTCTTCCTCGACTTCTTCGAACTCGCCTTCATCGTCATCCCCTTGCTCGGCCCGGCCGCCGAGCACCTCGGCATCGACTTGATCTGGTTCGGCGTCATCCTCGGCGTGAACATGCAAACGTCTTTCATGCATCCGCCGTTCGGGTTCGCACTTTTCTACCTGCGCTCGGTCGCGCCACGAGAAACATTCATCGACCGAGTCACCGGCAAAAAGACCGAGGGTGTAACCACCGGCCAAATCTATTGGGGCGCCGTGCCATTCGTGGTGATCCAGATCATCATGGTGCTGTTGGTCATTTTGTTTCCGGCGATGGTCATGCATTACAAGGGCAGCGGCCCGAAGATCGATCCTAACAAGGTGAAGATCGAATTGCCGCAGATCGAACTGCCGCCGCCCATCGATTTGGGTCCGCCGTCGAAATAGCCGCGACCCGAGGTCAATAAAAAAGCCCCGCAGCTCGCGCTGCGGGGCTCTTTCGTTTCATCCTCTCAGGACAGGTGGCGAATCATAAACGAGTCATAATTGAATTCCGCCACGCGGAACCAAGGATACGCGGCACCCTGGAAGGCCTCCATCGAGTCGTAGACCTTCTTGAAACTGGCGTTTGTCTTGGCGATGTCGTCGTGCAATTCCTTCGCCGCCTTGTAGCAGGCTTCCATGATCGCCGGCGAGAAGGCGCGCAACTGAGCGCCGTTGGCGATCAGCCGCCTGAGCGCCGGCGGATTGACTTGATCGTACTTGGCAACCATCCAGTCATTTGCGTAGGCCGCCGCATTGCGGAGAATTGTTTGGTAGCTCTTCGGCAGTGAGTTCCACTTGTTGATGTTGATGAAAGCGCCAAGCATCGAGCCGCCTTCCCACCAACCCGGTGTGTAGTAATTCTTCGCAACCTTATAGAAGCCCAGCTTCTCATCGTCGTAGGGGCCGACCCATTCGGCCGCGTCGATCACACCCTTCTCCAACGCCGGATAGATATCGGGCGCGCCAAGCAACTGCGGCACGCCACCGAGCTTTTGGATCACCCGTCCCGGGAAGCCGCCGATACGAAACTTGAGGCCTTTGAGGTCGTCGACGGTCTTGATCTCCTTGCGGAACCACCCGCCCATCTGGCAACCGGTGTTACCGCAAAGCAGCATCATAACGTTGTATTTTTTGTAAAACTCGTTGAGCACGTCACCGCCGCCGCCTTGTATGAACCAACCCTGGTTTAGGCGCTGGTTCGGCCCGAAAGCGACCGAAGTGCCGAAGGCGAACGTCGGATCTTTGCCGAAATAATAATAGGAGGCGGTATGCGCGATTTCGACTGTCGCGTTCGATGCCGCGTCGAGCGCCTGCAAGGCCGGCACGATTTCGCCGGCGGCGAATGTCTGAATCTGAAACTTATTGTCGGTTGCTTCGGCGACGGCTTTCGACAGGACTTCGCAGGCGCCGAACAACGTGTCGAGCGACTTTGGCCAGCTCGCTGTCAAACGCCATTTAACTTCCGGCATCGACTGGGCGACCGCCGGCGCGGCGATCGCCGTGGCGGCCAAGCCGACGCTGGCGGCTTTGATGAATTGACGACGCTTCATTGATTTTCCTCCCATATGTTTTTTTGCGCGGGGTTATGCCCCGATAACCCGCGGCTATCCGCGGGCTTGGTCGAAAGCATGGATGAGCGGATCGACCTATTCCAGTATGCCGAACTACGACTAAAGTTGTAAACGATGGGATTCGCATTACAGCGGTATAGAAAAAAACAAAATCGGGGGCCGGCTTCGCGCCGGCCCCCATGTCCACGTTTTCGATTTTGCCTAGCCCTTGGTGCGGCTACGGATCATGAAGCTTTCGAAAGTGTATTCCGCGACTTGCCACCACAGGTTTTCGTCGTTGCGGAACGACGCAATCGAGGCGAGCACCTTCTTATAATTCGGGTTCTTCGCCGACTCTTCCGCGTTCACTTCGTTGGAGGCCTTCAGGCAGGCTTCCATGATCGGCATGCTGAATGGCCGAAGCTGGGTGCCGCCCGCGACCAGACGCTTGAGCGCCTGCGGATTGCGCGCATCGTAGCGGGCCTGCTCTTCGACATTGGCATAGCCGCAAGCAGCTTCAACGATCGCTTTATAGTTCTTCGGCAGCTCGTTCCATTTCGCCAAGTTGATCAGCATGTGATTGGTCGTGCCGCCTTCCCACCAACCCGGGTAGTAGTAATACTTGGCAACCTTGTAGAAGCCGAGCTTTTCATCGTCATAGGGGCCAACCCACTCGGCGGCGTCGATGACGCCTTTCTCCAGCGCCGGATAGATGTCGCCACCGCCGATTAGCTGCGGCACGCCGCCAAGCTTAGCGATGGTCTTGCCGGCCCAGCCACCGATACGGAACTTCAATCCCTTGAGGTCGTCGACGGAGTGGATCTCCTTGCGGAACCAACCGCCCATTTGCGTGCCGGTATTGCCGGCAAGGAGTGCCTTGCAATTGTACTTGGCGGCAAACTCGTCGATCAGTCCCTGGCCCTCGCCATCGTAGAACCAGGCATTTTGCTGACGCGAGTTAAGGCCGAAGGGGAAGGCGCAGAACAGCGCCCATGTCGGGTCCTTGCCGATGTAGTAATACATCGCGGTGTGACCCATCTCAACGGTGCCGTTTTGCACCGCGTCGAGCGCCTGCAGCGGTGGCACGATTTCGCCACCGGCAAAGGTCTGGATTTGGAATTTACCGTCGCTGGCTTCCGAGACGTATTTGGCAACCGTGGTGCAGGCGCCGAACAAGGTGTCGAGCGACTTCGGCCAACTCGCCGTCATACGCCATTTAAGCTCCGGCATGGATTGCGCGATCGCCGGCTTGGCGATAGCGGCGACCGCAGCGCCGGTGCCGAGCGCGGCCAGGAATTTACGTCGTTTCATTAGGGACCTCCCTCCAAAAGCTAGTTGGCTTAGCGAGCAGCTTGTGCGCGCCGCTCCCCCAATGGCGGCACAATGCGGCCCGGACCGGTTGTGCGCAAGTCGCCATGGCGCAAATTGGTACCATGTCAAGCAGTTGGGCGCTATTGGGGCCTGCCATCGAGCGCCGAAAGGAAGGCTCTTTCGGCTGGGACACTCCGCCGCGCACAGCGCCCCCCAATACCACTTCTACGCCTCGATCACGATCTTCGGTGCGGCGCGGGTGGCACCGCCTCTTATTTGTGCGAGGACCTTGCCCGCGATCTCGCGATAGATCTTGGCGTGTGGGCCATCCGGTTCGGTTGCAACCACCGGGAGGCCGGAGTCGGACTTCTCGCGGATGGTCATGTGCAATGGAATCTCGCCAAGGAACGGCACCCCCTGACGCTCGGCTTCTTTGCGCGCGCCCCCATAACCGAAAATATCGGAGCGCGTCCCGCAACTCGGGCACAGGAAGTAGCTCATGTTCTCGACGATGCCGAGCACGGGCACGTTGACCCGCTTGAACATAGCGACGCCGCGCCGTGCGTCGATCAGCGCCAGATCCTGCGGCGTCGAGACGATGACGGCACCTTTGAGCGGCACCTGCTGCGCCATGGTGAGTTGGGCGTCGCCGGTGCCCGGCGGCATGTCGACCACCATGACGTCGAGCCTGCCCCACTCCACCTCGCGCAGCATCTGCGTGAGCGCCGACATCACCATCGGCCCGCGCCAGATCATCGGCGTCTCTTCGTCGATGAGGAAGCCGATTGACATGACCGCGAGGCCGTAGCGGTCGATCGGCTTGAGTCGCGTCCCGCCGATAGTCTGCGGCTTCTCGCGGATGGCGAGGAGCTTGGGCAGCGACGGCCCGTAGATATCGGCATCGAGCATGCCGACCTTTAGCCCGAGGTCGCGCAGGCCGAGCGCCAGATTGACCGCGGTCGTCGATTTGCCGACGCCGCCTTTTCCGGAGGCAACCGCGATCACCGCGTCGACGCCGGGAATGCCGGGCTGCACTTTGTCGGCCGGATGGGCGGGCTGATGCGGGCGCGCGGGCGTTTGCGGCGGGCGCGCGACGCCAGGGCTGCGCTCCGCGGTCAAGGCGATCAGGGCGGACTGCACATCGGCGACAGCGCGCACGGCATCCTCCGCGGCTTTGCGTACCGGCTCCCAAGCCTTCACTGCGGCCGCATCGACGGTGATCGAAAAGAATACCTTGCCGTCGGAAACCACAACATCGGACAGCTTTCCGCTGTCCGGCAGCGGCCGACCGTCGGGGCTCTGCACCGCGGCCAGGGCCGCAAGAATGTCGGACTTGTTGGCGGCCATTGCGAAACCTCCGGGCGGCTACTTTTTAATACCTAATACGCGTTTCCGCAGATGGCGAGTCTGCGTGCTGTTGGCGATCTTTTCCACTCGAAACGCGCTTGACGCAGCCGCCGTGCCCGTCGCAAAGCATCGTTTGCGTTTGCGCAAAGGGAGAAAACGTCATGGCCAAGGTTGCGTTTCTCGGATTGGGCGTCATGGGCTATCCCATGGCCGGGCATCTCAAGAACAAAGGCGGGCACGAGGTGACGGTCTACAACCGTACCGCCGCCAAGGCCGAGCAGTGGGTCAAGCAATTCGGCGGCAAGTCCGCGCCCACCGCGAAAGCCGCTGCCGAAGGCCAAGACTTTGTGATGTGCTGCGTGGGCAACGACAACGATCTGCGAGAGGTCACGCTCGGCGCCAACGGTGCCTTTGCCGCCATGGGCAAAGGCAAGACCTTCGTCGATCACACGACGGCTTCGGCGGAGATCGCGCGCGAACTCTATGCCGCCGCCAAAAAGGGCGGCTTTCAATTCATCGATGCGCCCGTCTCCGGCGGCCAGGCCGGTGCCGAGAACGGCGTGCTCACCGTCATGTGCGGCGGCGACGAGGATCCCTTCCCGCTCGCTAAGGCGGTGATCGATTCCTATGCCCGCGCCTGCAACCTATTGGGCCCGCCGGGCTCCGGCCAACTCGCCAAAATGTGCAACCAGATTTGCATCGCCGGAGTGGTGCAGGGCCTCGCCGAGGCGCTGCATTTCGCCAAAAAAGCCAATCTTGACGTCGAGAAACTGATCGCCACCATCTCCAAAGGCGCCGCGCAAAGCTGGCAGATGGAGAACCGCTACAAGACCATGAGCGCCGGCAAGTTCGATTTCGGCTTCGCCGTCGATTGGATGCGCAAGGACCTGGGCATCTGCATTGGCGAAGCACGCAAGAACGGCGCACGGCTCCCGGTCACTGCGCTGGTCGATCAGTTCTATGCGCAGGTGCAGGCGATGGGCGGCAAGCGTTGGGATACCTCGAGTCTGATCGCGCTGCTCGACCGCTAAAACGCGACCGACAGGCCGTCGGCGGCGACAAGCGCGCCGGCGGCTTTGATCTCATCGGCCTTTGCCAGCATCGTCGGATTCATATGCGTGATCATCACCTGCCGTGCGCGTAGGTCCGACAGCCGTGTTTTGAGGGTTTCCCAGCTCATATGGCCAGTAAGTCTGCCGGCATAGCCGTAGCACTCGCAGATCAACAGATCGGCATCCCGCGCGATCGGCAGCAGCGCGTCAGTCCATTCGGTGTCGCCGGAATAGGCGAAGATTTTATCACCATCAGACAAGCGCAGCGCCGTAGACGGCGCGCCGGACTGGTGGATCACTTCTGCTGTCAGCAGCGAATGGCCAAGCACCTCCGAGCGAACGCCGACCGCGATCTCCTCGACCCACCATTCGAACTTCCACTTCGAGCCGGTGGATTTCGGGAAGAACACTTCGAGCGCCGCATCGAGTCGCGCCCGCGTGCCGGCCGGCCCGGCGATCAACAGTGGTTTTTCACGCCGCGACAGGAATTGAGAGTCGAGCAGCAGGAATGGCAGCCCGCCGAAATGATCGCCATGCAAATGCGATAAGACAATTGCATCAATGCGGTTTGGCTCGAGCGCAAGCGCTTTGAGCGCCGGTAGCGACGATGCGCCAAAATCGACGACCAATGTGCCTTTAGCCGTCTCCAGCCAAAAGCAGGTATTGGCCCGGCCGCCCGAGCCGAAGGCATCGCCCGAACCGATGACCGTCAGCCGCATCAGGCTTTGGCGCTCGGCCGCGCCGAAATGGCAGCGTGCCAGCGTTTCACATGAACGAGATTGTCCGGCATTGCCAGCCGCGCCGGCTTCATGAAATCGACGGCAACCAGCGTGGTGATATCGGCGACCGAAAACCGATCACAAGCGATGAATTCGCGCGTCGCTAGTTCCTTGTCCAGAAGCTCGAGAAACCAGATTGCCCGCGGCCGCATTGCCTCGGCAAAAGCCGGGACCTGGGGGACTTCCAATTCCTTCATCGCCGGATGTAGGTGACGGAATACAGCGGCTACATTAGCGAAGAAATTGATCTCGCAGCGGCGATTCCACATTTCCACCAATGCAATTTCCTTGGCGCCAACGCCAAACAATGGCGGCTCCGGCTGCAGTACCTCGAAATAGCGGCAAATGGCGATTGATTCGGTAATGACTGTGCCATCATCGAGCACCAGGGCTGGCATGCGCTGCAGCGGATTGATCGCCGTATATTCCGGCGTCTTGTGCTGCATGGTCATGATGTCGACCTGCTCGGTCGGGACCGTTATGCCCTTTTCGCTGAGAAAAACGCGTGTGCGCCGCGGATTTGGCGCGGTCTTCGTGTCGTAAAGCTTCACGTTGCCTGCTCCAACTCGTCTCTGACCCTCATCTTGAACCGAACATGGCCGAAAGTTGCTGTCAAACCACACATAACAATTCGTTAACCAGTGTCTTTAGGGTCCTTTTAAGCTTGGCCTTAAGGATTTTGCGGGAGGTTGGCGTATGGGGTGCCGCGTTTAAGCGTCAATTTCAATGCCGATTCCGGGCGAACAGATCGATCTCTCCGCGTTGCCACCGGTGACCTCGCCGGTCAAACGGCGTCTTGCCGCACAATACGTGCGGGAAGCTCGCGACCGGCTAACCTCGTCGAGCGGCACCCGGCCTGCCTTCGACTACGAATTGCTACGCCAATACGCGCAGAACCGCCTGTCGGCGTCGCTCGTGATCCTGCTGCTGGTGGCGACTATCGGCTTTCTGTCGAGCCTATGGACCGGCGCGATCACCGCGGGCGTCTGGACAGCGGCCGTGCTGGTCATCCATGCCGTGATGGTGAATAAGTGCCGGCAATTCCTTGAATTGCCAATGGCGGAAGCGGCGGCGAGCGCGTGGCGGGTGCGCTTCATTATCCTCGACTTGTTCTACGGCCTGGCGTGGATGTTTATTCTCATTCACCCGGTCGGCGCCGATGAAAGCTCCGGAACTTTTATGCTGTTCGTGATGCTGCTGGTAGTCGCCGTTTCTAGCATGTTGGCCTCCAGCCTACCGATGGCGGTGTTCGCCGCCACGTTCCCCGTCACGGCAGCGATTGCGCTCGATTTCATCGTGCAAGGCTCACTGCGCAATTACATTCTCGCTGGTATGGCCGTGACGGCTCAGGGCTATTTCGCTGTGCTCGCTTATCGGCTTTACTCGACCACCCTGCAGACGCTGCATGCGCGCGCCGAAAAAGATGCCTTGATCGGCGAATTGGAGCAGGCGAAGTCGATTTCGGATGAAGCGCGCCAGCGCGCGGAAGCCGCTAACATCTCGAAGTCGCGTTTTCTCGCGCAAATGAGCCACGAATTGCGGACGCCCTTGAATGCCATCCTCGGCTTTTCTGAAGTCATGAAGACCGAAGTCTTCGGCGAGCACGCGGTGCCGGCATACAAGGAGTATTCCGCTGACATTCATAACTCCGGCGTGCATCTGCTCGGACTGATCAATGAGATCCTCGACCTGTCGCGCATCGAAGCAGGCCGTTACGAGCTCAACGAGGAGTCCATCTCACTTGTCGGCATCGTCGAGGATTGCCACCATCTGTTGAAGCTGCGTGCGACCAATCGCGGCATCACCATCCACGAGATGTTCGAGCCCGACCTGCCACGGCTGTGGGCGGACGAGCGCGCGGTGCGCCAGATCTGCCTCAATCTTCTTTCGAATGCTATCAAGTTCACGCCGCAGGGCGGCGAGATCTGGCTGAAGGTCGGCTGGACCGCGTCCGGCGGGCAATACATGAGCGTCAAAGATACCGGGCCGGGAATCCCCGAGGAGGAAATCCCGATTGTACTTGCTTCCTTTGGCCAGGGTTCCAATTCGATCAAATCAGCAGAACAAGGTGCCGGCCTCGGACTGCCGATCGCGAAAAGCCTGGTCGACTTGCACGGCGGCACCTTCGCGCTCAAATCGAAGTTGCGCATTGGCACAGAAGTCGTGGTCACCTTCCCGCCCGAACGTGTAGTGGCTGCGATGGCGCCCATGCCGTCGATGATGGACCACGCGCCGCCGCTGGCTCCGGCGCCGGGCGAGCCGATCCTCACACCGGAAGAAAAGCGCCGGCTCAGTCGCCGTCCGCTGTTCCGCGCGGGGACGTAATGCCATTTTGCGGATTTGCTCGGTTGCGTTCCCTGCGGCACTAGCTATGGTCGCCAAAGTTTCTTTTGTGAAACAGCTCATGATCGACAGTCCTTGCGTCAATATCTGCACGCTCGATGCACGCTCTGGGCTATGTCTCGGCTGCGGCCGAACGCTCGATGAGATTTCCCGCTGGATCGACATGGGCGCTCTCGAGCGCGCTCGCGTCATCGGCGAATTGCCGTGGCGTTTGGCCGCCAGCCGCCGCTCCGAACCGGCCAAAGCGACTGGATGACGCCGTGAGCCGCCGTCTGACCTGGATCTTTGCCCTCGGCGTTGCGCTTTCGCTTTCAGCGCTAATTGCCAGTATGGATCAGGACCCCATCGCCAATCTCCTGCGCCACGACGCCGGCTCGCTTGCCCTCAAGCTCGCGTTGGCGATTTTCGTCGGCGGCCTCATGGTTGGCCTGTTCCGGGATCGGTTTTCTCAGGCCTTCGAAGCTTTGCTGTTCTGGGCGGTGCTTGGTTTGCTGCTCATGGTTGGCTACAGCTACCGTTTCGAATTGCGCGATGTCGGCGACCGCGTCCTTGCCGAACTCATCCCCGGCCATGTCGCCGGTCGCGGTCGTGATGTCGAGGTTGTGCGCGACCATGACGGCGATTTCGCGGTCCGTGCTCAGATCAACGGCGTCCGCGTGCCCATGGTGCTCGATACCGGTGCAACCTCCGTAGTCCTAACACAGCAGGCGGCCAAGGCCGCCGGTCTGCCAATTGAGGTGCTCGAGTACACGGTCAACGTGGACACCGCCAACGGCCGCACCCGCGCCGCCCCAGTGACGCTTGCCCGCCTCGCTATCGGTGGCTTGATCGAGCGCTCGGTACCGGCGCTGGTCGTGCAACCGGGTCAGCTCAAGAACAGCCTGCTCGGCATGACCTTCCTCAACCGGCTGGAAAGCTGGGAGGTCCGCGGCGATCGCTTGCGCATGCGCGGCAATCCATAATGTCGCCTGTCCTACAGCATCGTCAGTAGAAACCTGAAGCCGACCAGATAGACGAAGATGCCAAACGCAATCTCAAGTTTGCGTTTAGGTAGCCAATGCGCCAGGCGCACCCCGAACGTCGCCGTATAGCTCGAAACCGGCGCCATCAGCGCAAATCCGAGCAGCGAGACAAATCCGATCGACAGTGGCGGCAATTCGGCCATGTGCCGCCAGCCCGCGAGGATATAGCCGATGGTGCCGGCGATGGTGATCGGCACCCCGACGCCCGCAGAAGTTGCGACCGCTCGCTGCATCGGCTGCCTGTAGAGCGTGAGTACCGCATTCGAAATCGCACCGCCGCTGACCCCGACCAGCGAGGAAAACAGACCGGTAATAAAGCCGTATGCAGTCAAGGCGCCGCGGCCGGGCAATCCGCTGCCGAAATTCCACCGATCCCGTACGAATAACATCTTGGTGCCAATGAATGCGGTGAAGATCACGAAGGCGGTCTTGAATACAGGCGCAGGAGCGAAGGCGGCCGTCACCGAGCCAATCACTACGCCAGCAATCGCCGGCAAAGCCCACAGATGCACCACCTCGGTAATGGCCGCACCTTTCTTCTTGTGTTCGATATAGGAGCGCACCGTTGTCGGCACTATGATGGCGAGCGAGGTGCCGATGCAGAGCTGCATATGGACGGTTTCCGGCACCTCCATCACGCGGAACACTTCGTAAAGGACCGGCACGATGATGGCACCGCCGCCGATGCCAAACAGGCCGGCAAGAATTCCGACGAGGATGCCGGCAGCGGCGATCCACAGCGCCAGCATGGCGATTTGCCCGATCGGATATCCTAACAGCATCGCACGTTCCCGGATGGCGCGGTCGCTAGGCGGCGATGTGCGCCAAACCGGGTTGCAAGTCCACTACATGCGCAAGCGCATCAGCTATGACTGCAGCGCCCGCGCCGGACTTGACCGCTTCGGTCGCAAGATGGCGGCGAAAGGCGCGCGCACCCGGTACCGCCTGGAACAAGCCGAGCATGTGGCGCGTGACGGCGCTAAGGCGCACCCCCTTGTCGAGTTCACGCTCGATGTACGGGATAAGCGCGAGCGCCGAGGCCTTCGCCGAGACAAACGGCGCCGGCTCACCGAACATCAGCGGATCTACCGCAAGCAGCCGCCACGGCTCCTGATAGGCGGCGCGGCCCATCATCACCCCGTCGACGTGAGCCAGCTCAGCCTGCGCTTGCGCGAGGCTGACAATGCCGCCATTGAGCACGATCGCGAGATCGGGATGTGCGCGCTTGAGTCGACGCACAACCGCGTAATCGAGCGGCGGTACCTCGCGATTTTCGCGCGGGGACAAACCCCTCAGCCACGCCTTGCGCGCGTGCACGATCACCGCGTCGGCGCCGGCCGCCTTGACCGCATCGACAAAGGCGAACAGCGCCTTATTGGGATCTTGCTCATCGACCCCGATCCGGCATTTCACCGTCACAGGAATCGTCACCGCCGCCTTCATCGCCGCAACGCATTCGGCGACCAGCATCGGCTCGGCCATCAGGCAAGCGCCGAAGCGACCCTCCTGCACGCGGTCGGACGGACAGCCGACGTTAAGATTGACCTCGTCGTAGCCAAACGCTTCGCCAATCGCGGCCGATTGGGCAAGCGCCGCCGCCTCACTGCCGCCAAGTTGCAACGCGACCGGATGCTCGAACGGGTCGAAGCCAAGCAACCGGGCGCGGTCGCCGCGCAATATGGCACCGGTCGTGAGCATTTCGGTGTAGATCAGCGCCTTGCGCGTGAGCAGCCGATGGAAGAACCGGCAATGCCGGTCGGTCCAATCCATCATAGGGGCGACACAGAATCGATGGGACCGATCCTCTCGCGTTATAGATGTATTATCAGTGATTTGAATGTCCTCATCCACGGCTGGTTTCGTACGATTTTCGGCTTATTTTGCCCCAATTTTCCTATTTGAAGTACGACATTGCGGTACCGCTCGACCCATACCGGCTTTTTTCTTTGACCGACAGGCACGACAAACACACAAACACGGCTCCAAGGCGCTTATCGCCCAGATTGTCATCAAAATAGTCGGCAGTCGTCCACCGGAGGCGGGGACTCTTGACCGCGAACAGGCCGTCAACACCTGAATAGTGAAGCGCGCGGCTCAAAGCTCCCTGTGGCCTCGAGCGGAAGAAAGTCCCTACTCCGTGAGTTGTTATCGATTGCTACATCACAGAATCAGATAATGTGGTGTTGGGCGCAAAAGCGCAGGTACTCAAGTCTATCAAGCACAGCGGACTCGGCGAGATCAATTGCAGCAAGCTGACCGCTCCCGCACTTATATCATTTCCACGACCTAAATAAAAACGTCGAGCCGCAAATCTGCGGGAATTATTTCTCGCACCTCTCAATCATTTTCACTGTCTCGCGGCCAGCGTGGGGTTACCCGCTGCTTCGACAAGAATTCAACGATGCAATCGCCGTATTGAAAAAGCTCGGACCGATCCCCAAAGGGATGGAACGCAAGCCTCGACCGACGCTTTATGAACTCGATCGCCTGATGGAGTATTTTCGCCGCCCTCCCTGTGCGATTTCTGCGGCGCGGAGTAACCAGGAGCCTCCGTCACAAGGCCAATCCGCGAGATGGCGAGCAGCAAATCCAATTACGGATGCCTTATCGATCGCGCCGCGTCAACTTGGTCTCAGCCCGGCGTTGAGAATTCGCCCTCGAAGCTTGAGGCAGGAATAGACCTTTCCAAGACGGCAGACAGTTTGCAATGCCATAGCGAAACGCCTCGTAGCTGCGGAGAGGATGAATTTCGTTGCCGCGCTTCGCAAAGAGGCG
>Ga0335081_10008689_pt1 | contig 16291 bp, 16 predicted proteins | sample Lox_Sample_35_FD_206713 | JGI IMG/M metagenome (GOLD analysis project Ga0335081, IMG submission 206713) | Soil microbial communities from Loxahatchee National Wildlife Refuge, Florida, United States - Lox_Sample_3.5 | ecosystem: Environmental > Terrestrial > Soil > Wetlands | place: USA... | reverse complement strand
GCGCCGGCATGTTACCCTCCTGAGGAAACCAATGGCTGTATATACAGCAGATAATATACTACATTATTAATATTGCGCGCAAGGCGAAGCGGGCGGAGGGTACGGCACCGCAGGGTTGCTGTGCTGAGTCTCCGATCTCACCAGGGGGCGGCAGGGCCCGCATCCCAGACACCTGTGGCAATGTTTGAGTTACCCTGGGGCGGTTCGTTCGATCCGGAGCGCCGGTATCAACCTCCCCTCAGTCTGGAGAAGGGCTTTCGAGCGGATTTAGAGTGGTTCGCAGGAGGCTGGCTCTGCCGAAAACAACGCAGGAGTAGTCGGGGAGCGGACGCCTCGGCCTGGACGTGCGATCGAACCACTGAGTGCGGAGCGGCCACGACATCAAAGGCCATGTCGTCGCCACCCTCGAAAAGGCAGGAACGAGGTTGAGGCTTACAAGCCGGGAGGGGGGCCAGCCGCACGGACAGAGTAGCCCGGCTGAACCATTCCGGCAAAGCCCACCACATCTTGCGGGAACGGATGCCTGCCGAGCTCCGGCACGGCGGAGCATAACCGCGGAAGGCACCTGCTTTCAGAACGCACACCGCCAAGGGAGGGAGGTGGCGCGGACCTGCAGAGGCAGGCCCGCATCACCCGGTTTGGCTTGAGGCTAGTGTACTGTTACAGTGACCCGATTCGATGCGATGCCGTTCACCACCACTTCCAGCCGGTACGTTCCGGCAGGCATCGCCGGCAAATCAAACTTCGTACCCTCGGAAGAGTGCGCCCCGATGGTGTGCGTGGCATCGTCGTGGGTAAACGCGTAGTAAACGTTACCGGTGCTACTCGTGAGGCGAACGAGGGGATAGTTCGTCTCAGCCTGGTAGTCGTCGCCGTAGGCATTGTTTCCGGACAGACCGTTGAGCCGGAGGCCGCGGACAATGTTGTTCGTCGAACCGCTGGCAAGATCGGTGGAATTAAGCTTGATCAACGGCGCCACGCCGGAAACAACTCCTGCAGCCGGCGTGTAGACTTCCACCAAACCGCTGAAATCAGTGAACATGATCTGGCCGTTGGGCAGCATCATGAGGTGACCGACGAACGACGAGTCGCTCGGGCAATTCGTCGGATTGGCAGTGTTGGAGAGAGTGTTGGCGGTAGGGTCGTACTCGACAAACTGGCATCCGGATCCGAATAACCCCGGGCTGAGCATGGCCAGTACTTTCCCGTTCGGCTCCAGTGCCGCCGGACCGTCAGCCTGATCCAGTCCGCCGGCAGGAGTGGGACCGGCAGACCAGGTGTTGCTGGCTACGTCGTAGATGGCGGTGGCCACTACGTTGCCTCCGAACTGGAAAACCTTGTTGTTGTACATCATGACCGCGGCGCCCAATTCTTCGTCGCTGGCATTATAGAGCTGGACGGGAGTTGAGGGTCCGCACGACCATACGCCGGTGGTCTGATTGTACAGCTCCGAGCCTTTGGAGGTGCTGCAAGCCGGATCGTTCTTGGCATCCACCGTAAGCACCATGTCGTTGGACAACAGAGTAAATCCGGACTCGTCGTTGCTGGACTGCTTGACCGAGCCCGTCGCGGTCCAGGAATTCGGGCCATTGAAAAGGGCGTTCTGCGAAGTGCAGCAGTCCGCCTGCATATACACTCCATCGGCGAGGATGACGCTCTCGGCATCGCCGATATTGGCCCAGCCGGTAGGTGGACTGTTTGCCGTCCAAGTGACGCCCCCGAAAGGCGTTAGGGTTCCGAGCGAGCCCAAATTGGTCCAGACCCCTGAGCCCTGGTTGTATTCCCCGCCTTCGACGGCTATTTGAGTACCATTCAGCAGCACTTGCGAACCGAAATAGATAGGCTGGTAACCGGTTTGCATATGCCCGGTCTGGGCCCACGTACCGTTCACGTAGCTCCCGGTTGAGTCGGGCGTGAGGATGTACCAGGCCCCGGTATCGGGACCCTGGCTCTCGTTCACAAGAATTCTCCCATCCCTGAGCTGGAGCATGGGACCAACGTTTACTCCCGGCTGGTGAGTGAGAGCGGTCCACGATTGGGCGCTGGCGGATCCCACCAAGGCCAGCACTACAATCGATGTTATTCCCAGTGTTCGAAACAGTTTCATCTTTCCTCCTCTAATTTGTCTACGAGACTGCGGTCTCGGCTGGCAAAGCCGACGCCCACAGTGCTCGCCCTGGCAAGCCTCCGACTGACGAGTCGCTTTTTATCTGATCTGGATGGCAGGGTTAAACGGCCGCCCGGCGACGTCCAAGTCTCTCCCGGCCACATGCCCCCAGAGCCGGATAGAGTACCCGGGCCCCCGAGCATGGGCTCATGGCCCGGGAGCGCTATCCGAGACTTCTATCTAGGCCGGAGTATGCTAATTCGGTCGTTTCGCAGTGTCAAGCAAAAAGCGGACCGCGACTATCACCTTCGGGGTGATTACTAGTCGTGATGATATTCTATTGCATACCTACTCGCAGGTTATCCTAGGTATCAAGAAGCTTTTCTTTGTAATGATCGGCTTGAGGCGAGGTCCAGGTGGGATTCCGGTGGCTATCGTGGTAGCCGGTCCAGCCCAGGATTGCTGCTGCGAAAAGACGCGGGCTGTCCGGCAGGGCCGCCCTACCGGCCGGTGCCGGAGCTAAGGCTTCGAAAAGTAATCCGGGGCGTTGCCGTGCTTCCACTTGATATTGCAGCCCACGCTGGGCCTCTGGTCTGCGGCCACCGGGCGCCCGGCCAGCACCGCATCCACCGCGGCGCTGAGATCGTCGCCAGTAACGGGCCGGCCGCTGCCCGGGCGGCTGTCGTCGAACTGCCCGCGGTAGACCAGGCGGCGGTCCCGATCGAAGAGAAAAAAGTCCGGAGTGCAGGCCGCGTGGTAAGCCTTGGCGACCTCCTGGGTTTCGTCGTACAGATAAGGGAACGTGTAGCCCGCCAGCGCAGTCTCCTCGGCCATTTTCTCTGGACGGTCGTCCGGGTAGGCGCCGGCGTCGTTGGAACTGATGGCCACCACGCCAACGCCCCGCGCCTGGTAGTCGCGTGCGAGTTCGGCGAATTTTGGACGGATGTGCTTAACGTAGGGACAGTGATTGCAGATGAACGCCACCAGCAGCGCCGGAGCCTGCTTGAAGTCGTCGAGCGAAACCCATTGGCCGGAAGGGCCGTGCAGGCGGAAGGGTGGCGCTTCGGTGCCGATAGCGAGCATGGTGGAGGGCGTTTCTGCCATTGGGGTGTGTCCTTTCGAAAATGAAGAGTCGGGCTGGGGCTCAAACCGGCCGGGCCCAGCCGGGGCAAACCGCGCCACGCCGTGGGCGATCCCGCGGCACGCCGCGGCCGATCCCGCCCCAGGAACTTTAGATTGGCCACCCAGCCGAAAAGGTGCGCCGGGTGCGGCCGGGGTATGATGGTATCCCGGCGGGGTGCAGCGGTGAACCTACTGTTGAACGAAGTTGAAACGAGGGTGCTGGGAGCCCTGGTGGAGAAGGAGATCACCACCCCCGATTACTACCCGCTGTCGCTGAACGCGCTCGTCAACGCGTGCAACCAGCGATCCAACCGCGATCCGGTGATGAACCTGGACGAGGACGCGGTGCGGCAAGCTCTCGACGATCTCAACGCCAAAGGCCTCGCCGGCGCCCGCAGCGGCGCCGAGAGCCGCGTGACCAAATACGAGCACCGGCTGCAGGAGGCGTTCAACTTCAGCCGCCCCGAGACTGCGGTGCTGTGCGTGCTGCTGGTGCGCGGGCCGCAAACGCCAGGCGAGCTCCGCAGCCGCTCGGAGCGCATGCATCGGTTCGAGGACCTCGACGGGGTGCAATCGGCCTTGCACCACCTCATGAAGCGCGAGCCGCCGCTGGTGAAAATGCTGCCGCGGCAGCCCGGCACCAAGGAGGCGCGATACGCGCACTTGCTCTCGGGAGACGTCGCCGCCTGGGAGCCGGCCGTAGCGACCGAGTCGAGCGCCGGCACCTCCGCCGACGCCGAGCGGATCACGCGTCTGGAGGCCGAATTGGCGCGCCTCCAGGCCGAGGTTGCCGAGTTGAGGCAGCAACTGGCTGATTTCCGCAAGCAGTTCGAGTGAAGATGAGCAGCGCTCTTTCAAGGTTCGGCGGTAGTGGGATCAATGACCGTCTTGATTTCTGCGATCCGGTTGGCCGGGAAGCCACCCTGCACGGCATGTTCGCGTACCAGTTCCGCACTGGGCGCGATGTAGACGCAATAGAGCTTGTCATCGGTGACAAAGCTTTCCAGCCACTGGATCTGCGGCCCGAGCCCGCGCAGCACCCCGCACGACTTCTGCGAAATGTCGCGCAGGTCGCCCGGAGAGAGCTTGCCAAGGCCGGGGATCTCTCGCTCGATCAGATATTTCGGCATTCGATGGTTCCTCCATCAACTCATTTTCCGCTTGCGGCGTTCCGAGACCACTTAGCATTCTACCAGCATCGCGAGTGCGCTGGGCTGTCCCTCTGTGACGGATAGGGTGTGCATCGAGGTTCTGAGCACCGGCCATGTTCACCATCGTGCAGGCGGCATCCGCAGAACAAATCATCGAGGCGCGCCAACTCTTCGAGGAATACGCCGCTGGGCTGGGCGTTGATCTTTGCTTTCAGAACTTCGAGCAGGAGCTCGCGCGCCTGCCTGGGGATTACTCTGCGCCCGCCGGCCGCTTGCTGCTGGCCTTGGATGGGGAGCGCGTGGCCGGCTGCGTGGCCCTGCGCCGGCTTGCGGACGGCATCTGCGAAATGAAGCGGTTGTACGCGCGTCCCGAGTTTCGCGGCGCGGGGCTCGGGCGTCGGCTGGCGGAAGCGATCCTGACGGAGGCGCGCAGAATCGGGTACGAGCGGATGCGGCTCGACACGCTTCCGGCGATGGCCGAGGCGATTACGCTCTACCGTTCCTTGGGCTTTCGCGAGATCGGGCCCTACCGGCGGAACCCTGTGGCTGGGGCGCTCTTCATGGAGGCCGAGCTCGGCGGGCGCATCCCCGCCGCGGGCGCTGAATCACATCAGCCTGCGCAAGCCACGCTGCACGGTCGAAATCGAGAAGGGAACTGATGGGAATCCAAATCGTTCAAGTGGACGCGTTCACGGATGTACCCTTTCACGGCAACCCCGCGGCGGTCTGCTTCCTGGATGAAACCCGCGACGACGCCTGGATGCAGAGCGTCGCCCGGGAGATGAATCTCTCCGAGACGGCGTTTCTGCGCGCGCGGGGGGACGGGCCCGGCGAGATTGACCTGCGATGGTTCACGCCAGCGGCTGAGGTGGACCTTTGCGGGCACGCCACGCTTGCCAGCGCCCACGCCTTGTGGGAAAGCGGCCGGCTGGCGGCGGAGGTGGCGGCGCATTTCCACACCCGCAGCGGCGTGTTGATTGCGGAGCGGCGGGGCGATTGGATCGAGCTGGATTTCCCTTCGCTGCCCGAGCAGCCCGCCACGCCGCCGCCGGAGCTCCGCTCCGCGCTGAGCGTCACGCCGGTATACGTGGGTCTGAGCCGGTTCGATTACCTCGTGGAACTGGGCTCCGAGGCCAGCTTGCGCGCGCTTCGCCCGGACTTTGCCGGGCTGCGCCGGGTGCCGGGCCGGGGCGTGATCGTCACCAGCCAGTCGGAGTCGCCTGAGTACGACTTCGTCTCCCGTTACTTCGCGCCGAATTATGGCATTGACGAGGATCCGGTCACCGGCTCCGCGCACTGCGTGCTGGCACCCTACTGGGCGCGCAAGCTGGGGCGCCCTACGCTGACCGGGTATCAAGCCTCAGCGCGCGGCGGGGTAGTGCTGGTGCGGCTCGACGGCGACCGTGTGCGCCTGGGCGGCAGGGCGGTCACTGTGCTGCGGGGCGAATTGGTGTAGCGAATTGCCGCCCAACCGGCAACGACGATATCCCAGCCTCAGCTTACGATCTCGAGCTTACACCTGGTAAGTCTTGAGATCCCGACTCACGATGAGCGCGGCTTCGGTGGCCCGCCGGACATCGTCCACGCTAACGCCGGGCGCGATTTCGCTGAGCTGCAAGCCTTCAGGCGTCACGTCGATCACCGCGAGCTCGGTGACGATGGTATCCACCACGCTGGCGCCGGTGAGGGGAAGGGTGCAGCGCCGCAGTATTTTGGGCCGGCCATCCTTGGTGGTATGCTCCATGGCGACAATTACTCGGTTGGCGCCCGCCACCAGATCCATGCTGCCGCCCATGCCCTTCACCATTTTGCCCGGGATCATCCAGCTCGCGAGATTCCCTGCCTCGTCCACTTCCATGGCCCCGAGCACGGTCAGATCCACGTGGCCGCCGCGGATCATGGCGAAAGAGTCTGCGCTCGAAAAATAAGACGTGCCCGGAATCTCAGTCACCGTCTCCTTGCCGGCGTTGATGAGGTCCGGGTCTTCTTCACCCTCATAAGGGAACGGCCCCACGCCGAGCATGCCGTTTTCCGACTGCAAGATCACCTCAATGGCGGGCGGCACGTAGTTCGAGACCAGGGTGGGAATACCGATTCCGAGGTTGACGTAGTAGCCGTCTTGCAGCTCCAGCGCGATGCGGCGTGCGATTTGTTCACGTTTGTCCATAGCAGCGTCGAGTGCGCGCAGCCTCCCGCGGCTTGCGGGAATACGCTACGACCGCGGCCTGACGGTCCTCTTCTCAATGCGCTTCTCGTAATCCGTCCCCTGAAGAATACGCTTCACGTAAATGCCGGGCGTTACGATGCAGTTCGCATCGAGCTCTCCCAGCTCAACGAGCTTCTCCACCTCGGCGATGGTGATGCGCGCCGCGGTGGCCATCACGGGATTGAAATTGCGGGCCGTCTTGCGGTAGATCAGGTTGCCCCAGCGGTCGCCCTGCCACGCCTTGACGAAGGCGAAGTCCGCGGTGAGGGCGCGTTCGAGTAGATACGTCCGGCCATCAAACTCGCGCAACTCTTTGTTCCCGCCGACGACCGTGCCGACGCCCGTCGGCGTATAGAACCCGGCGATGCCCGCGCCGCCGGCGCGAATGCGCTCGGCGAAGGTGCCCTGCGGATTGAGCTCCAGATCGATCTCGCCCTTCAGCGCCTGCTCTTCGAGACGCTTGTTTTCGCCCACGTAGGTTCCGATCACTTTGCGGATCTGGCGGGTCTCCAGCAGCTTGCCGAGGCCGAAGTCGCCCACGCCCGCGTTGTTGCTGATCACCGTGAGGTTGCGGATGCCCTTGCGGCGCACGGCGTCGATGAGGTTTTCCGGAATGCCGCACAGCCCGAAGCCGCCCACCATGAGGGTGGCGCCGTCGCCGACGTCCGCCACGGCGGCGTCCGCATGGGGAAAAACCTTGTTCACAAGTCTTCTCCGAGAGCGCTGATCCCGTCCGCACGCGGCCGCCGAGCCCAGCGAAGCGCGCGGGCTCGTCAAGGGCCGAAGTGGTAAAACTTCTGCATGTTTCCCATCTTTGGGAACAAGGCGTAGCGCTTGACCTCCAGAATCTGCTTCAAATGACCGAGGTCGTGAAAGGCCCACTCGTGAAGAAAATCGAGCGCGCTCACCTCACCCACTTGCCGATGAACACCCACCCGCCGCAGTTGTGCCGGCCGCAGCGTTCGCAACCACTTGAGGTTGGCGCGGCGCTGGCTCGCCAGCGAAGCCAGCGACTTGCGCGGGTCGATGCGATCGTAATGCAGTTCGAGCGCGCGCTTTTCCTGGTCGAAGGGTTCGAAGACGGGCCGATGCTCGTTGACGATCGGCTCCACGCGCGCCCGCATGCCGTATTGCTCCACGTCGGCGAGGTGGGCCAGGATCTCCTGCACCGACCATTTCCCGGGAGCGGGCCGCCGTTTCATCTCACCGGGCCGGAAATCCCGCAGCTCACGCCGCAATTTGTCCGGCGTCGAACCGAGAATGGCGAAGACGTTTTCAAGCACGAAGGACTCCTGTGGAGGCCGCGATTTGAGCGGCTGGCGGCTTCCAATCTACGAAGAGTAACACGTGGTTCCGCGCGCCCGGCCGGAATTCTTGCCAGCGGCGCCGCGCGCCCGGTGCATCGGCTAGAATATCCAGCGCAGCCGGAGTGAAAGGGGAACGCGAATGCCACGAAACGGACCCAGGGTTTTCGGCACGTTGTTGCTGTCCCTGGTGATGGCCTCGGGAGCCTACGCTCAACGCCTGCCGCACACCGTTGTGCCGGACCACTACGACCTCACCTTCAGACCCGACTTCGAAAAGGACAACTTCACCGGCGACGCGACGATCAGCGTGAGGGTGCTCGTGCCGGTCCACCGCATCACCCTGAATGCGCTCGACCTCGAATTTCACTCGGCGAAGATCACCTCGGCGGGCGTGACGCAGGAGGCGCGCGTGACGCTCGATGCGGAGAAGCAGATGGCCACACTCGCGGTCGACAGGCCGCTCGCCGCCGGTCCCGCCGAGATCCACATCAACTTCACCGGTATATTGAACGACAAGCTGCGCGGATTGTATCTGGCGCGTTCGGGCGGCCGCAAGTATGCCATTACCCAGTTTGAGGCCACCGATGCGCGCCGCGCCTTCCCATCGTTCGACGAGCCCGCTTACAAGGCCACGTTCTCCATTTCGTTGGAGGTGGACCGCGACGATACGGCGATTTCCAACGGACGCCTGGTCTCCGACAACCCTGGCCCGGGCCCGCGCATGCACACCCTGACGTTCGCCACCACGCCCAAAATGTCGTCGTACCTCGTCGCTATGGCGGTCGGCGATTTTAAGTGCCTGAAAGGCGCGGTCGAGGGCACGCCGATCCGCGTCTGCGCCACGCCGGACAAGAAGGACCTGGGCTCCTTCGCGCTCGAAGCTGCGGAACACGTCTTGCAATACTACGACCAGTACTTCGCCATTCGATATCCCTTTGGGAAGCTCGATCTGGTGGCCGCGCCCGACTTCGAAGCCGGCGCCATGGAGAACACCGGGTGCATCATCTTCCGCGAGTCAGCCCTCCTGATTGACGATCGTCACGCCTCGCCCGACGCTCATCGCAACGTTGCCGACGTGATCGCCCACGAGATGGCCCACCAATGGTTCGGTGATCTCGTCACCATGGACTGGTGGAACAACATCTGGCTGAACGAAGGCTTCGCCACCTGGATGTCGTCCAAGCCGCTCGAAGCCTGGCACCCGGAGTGGAACGTCGGCATCAGCCAGGCCTCGGCCACCGGAAACGCCCTGGACGACGATTCCCTCGACGCCTCCCGGCCCATCCGCGCCCGCCATGCCGAGACGCCGGACGAGATCAACGGGCTCTTCGACGGCATCGCCTACGGCAAGACTGCTGCTGTGCTGCGCATGCTTGAGGCCTACGAAGGGCAGGAGTCCTTCCGCTCTGGCGTCAACGCCTACCTCGCCAAGCATGCCTACGCTAACGCCACCCCCTCCGACTTCTGGGACGCACAAACGCAGGTTTCCAAACTTCCGATCAGCCAGATCATGCCGACTTTCGTCAATCAGCCCGGTGCGCCCCTGGTGAACGTGAGCGCCTCCTGCCGGGGCAGCCAGGAGGACGTGACGCTGTCGCAGCAGCGCTACTTTTACGATCGCGCCGCCTTCGAGAAGGGCACCGATGATCTCTGGCAAGTGCCCGTGTGCCTGAAGTGGCCGGACGGCAAGGGCGGTTTCGGCAGCCGATGCGAGCTGCTGAAGCAGAAGCAGCAGACCTTCGCTCTGCCAAGCTGCGCACCCTGGGTTTTCGGCAACGCGGGCGCGCACGGTTACTACCATAGCGCCTACGACCGCCAGGACCTGCACGAGCTCGCCCGGAACGCGGAGGCGGACCTGACGCCGGCGGAGCGCATTGCCCTGACGAACGACGAGTGGGCGTTGGTGAAAGTCGGCAAGGATTCGATCACGGACTTCATGGGCCTGGCCGAAACCCTGCGCAACGATAAGACGCCTGACGTAACGGAACTGATGCTGGGCCAACTTGACGACATTGGCGAGCGCCTGGTGAGCGACTCCGATCGCGAGACCTACCGGGCCTGGGTGCGCAGGTATCTGGCGCCGCAGGCGGCGCAGCTCGGCTGGCAGCCTGCACCCGGCGAGAGCGTCGAGGTGCGCAGGCTGCGCGCCGCCGTGTTGGTCACCCTGGCCTACACGGGGCGCGATCCGGGGGCGCTGGCCGAAGCCGGCGGGCTCACGGAGCGCTATCTCGCCGACCCCTCGTCGGTGGATCCGGCCATGGCGGACGTGGCGATCAGCCTGGCCGCGATAAACGGCAACGCGCCGCTTTACAACGAACTGCTCGCTCGTGCCAAGGCGGCGAAGAGTCCTGAGCAGTACTATCGGTGCCTGTTTGCCCTGACCTCTTTCAGCGATCCCGGCCTGCTCGGGCGCACGCTGGACCATGCCTTGACGCCGGAGGTCCGCAGCCAGGATTTCCTCGGGCTTATCGATGGGGTGATCCGCAACCCGGCGGGCCGCGAGCTGGGCTGGGACTTCGTGAAGAGTCACTGGGCCGAGATTCAAAAGAAGGTATCCTTTGGAGGCCCCACAGGCGTCATCTACTCCGCCGGAGGGTTCTGCGACATCCGGCACGAAGCGGAGGTGAAACAGTTTTTTTCCCAGCACCCCGTGCCCGGCGCCGCCCGGCCGCTCGAGCAGACGATGGAAAACATCAGGTACTGCATCGACCTGAGGTCGCAGCAGGGCCCGAGCCTCTCGGCCTGGCTTGCCGGGCAGGCCGCGGGCGGGGCCCGGTAGGCCGCCCGGCGCGCTGCCCAGGCGCGACCGCACGCCTCCCGGCGCGGCTAACGTGACACTCTCCATTGAGCGCGCAGCCGCTGCGCGCCCTCGAACTCGGCCTCCAGCCCGCCGTTGTCAAGCTGCCCCTTCATCGCTTCCAACTTTCGAATCAGAGCCTCCAGTGCCGGTCTGAGGTTATCCGCATTGGTGGCGCAGACGTCGCGCCACACGCCGAAGGGGCTCTCGGCCAGACGCGTCATGTCGCGAAAGCCGGCGGCTGCGAGCTCGAGCGGCAAAGCGTGCCGGCCGCTCTCCTCGGCCACGACGCCGGCGAGCGAGGTGGCGAGCAACTGCGGCAGGTGGCTCAGAAAGGCGAGGACGCGATCGTGGGCGTCCGCGCCGATCACGAAGGGCTCGGCGCCCACACCCTTCACCAGCCGCCGGAACGCCTCCACCCGTTCGTCCTCGAGGTGCTCCGGCGAGAGCGGCGTGAGGACGTAGCGAGTCGCTTCAAACAGTGTCGCGCTCGAGTTCTCGATCCCGGACCTCTCCTTGCCGGCCACCGGATGCCCGCCGAGAAACAGCGGCGCCTCCCCGAAGATCTCGCGAGCCCGTTCCACAATCGCGCGCTTGGTACTTCCGGTGTCCGTGACGAGGGCGCGGGTCCCGGCCGCGGCCTTCACCTGAGGGAGTTGATCCACGATCGCGCCGACGGGCGCCGCCAGGATGACAAGATCCGCACCTTTCACCGCCGCCGCCAGGTCCGGCGAGCTTTCGTCGATGGCGCCGAGCACGAGGGCGCGATCCAGCACCTGCGGCAGGTCGTAGGCCACGATGCGCCCGGAAAAGCCGCTCCGCTTGAGCGCCAGACCCCAGGAGCCGCCGATTAGACCGGCGCCCACCAGGCATACGCGACGATAGGAGGTGTTCATGGAATCCCTGCCGCAACCCGGCACGCGAAGGGGCGCGCCTTCGTCAAGGGGTAAATTCGATTAAAGCGTCCGGTCGACAGCCACCGCGATCAGGCGCAACTGTTTCATGAGCTGCTCGAACTGCTCGGGGAAGAGCGCCTGCGGGCCGTCGCTCAAGGCGCGCTCGGGGTCGTGGTGAACTTCCACCAGGATGCCGTCGGCGCCCGCCGCCACGGCCGCCCGCGCCATGGGCAGCACCTTGTCGCGCCGGCCGGTGGCATGCGAGGGGTCCGCGATGATGGGCAGGTGGGAAAGTTTCTTGACCACGGGGATGGCGGAGACGTCGAGCGTGTTGCGGGTCGAGCTTTCGAAGGTGCGAATGCCCCGCTCGCAGAGAATCACGTTGTAATTGCCGCCCGACATGATGTATTCCGCAGACAGCAGCAGCTCCTCGAGGGTGGCGGCGATGCCGCGCTTCAGCAGCACGGGCCGCGACACCTTGCCGAGCTCTTTGAGCAGGTTGTAGTTCTGCATGTTGCGCGCGCCCACCTGCAGTACGTCCACATAATCGAGCATGAGCGGAATCTGGGTGTGGTCCATGACTTCCGAAACCACCACCATGCCGTACTTGTCCGCGACCTGGCGGAAGACCTCCAGGCCCTGCCGGCCGAGGCCCTGGAACGAATAGGGCGAGGTGCGGGGCTTAAAGGCGCCGCCGCGCATTACGCGCACGCCCTGGCGGGAAACGATGGCGGCGATGGCTTCCATCTGTTCCAGGCTTTCCACGCTGCAGGGCCCGGCCATCACCACCACCTCGCGGCCGCCCACTTTCACGCCCCGGCCGAGATCCACCACCGTCCCCTCGGGGCGAAACTGGCGGCTGGCGAGCTTGTAGGGCGCGAAAACCGGGTGGACTTCCTGCACGGCCTCCATCAGCTCCACTTCGCGGGTGTCGAAATCGGCCTTGGCGCCCACTCCGCCCAGCACCGTCTGCACCGCCCCGGTGGAGCGATGGACGTCGAACCCCAGATCCGTCAACTTGTGAATGACGGACTGGATCTGCTCCTCGCTCGCGCCTTCTTGCATCACCACAATCATTCCGTCTTACTCCTTTGCGCTTCCGGGCCGGAGGCAGAGTCCGCCTCGGAACGGGCCTCGCTCATCACGTGGCGCTCGAGCGACCGCGCCTCATCGACGATGCGTTCGAAGAGCCGCCGAATGGCGGCATCGTCCAGCGGCCCGGGGTTCGATTGCACCGCGTGGCGCAGGATTTCCAGCTCGCGCTCAGGTTGCCACACGGGCTGATTCAGTTGCTTCTTGAGATGCCCCACTTCGACCGCGCACTGCGCGCGCTCGTTCAGCAGCTTGAGCAACTGCTCATCGATTTCGTCAATCCTTTTGCGCCAGCGCTCGATTTCGTTCATCTTCCCGTTCTGATCCACAGATTACGCAGATTACACAGAAGCACAGAGCCAAAGACCAAGGCTAGAAAGCCTGGTGGAATTTCCGAGACTGTTGGCTCTGTGGGCGCCGCACAGGCGGAGCCCAATCACCAGTTCCTGCCATCTGAGGAATCCGTGCCATCTGTGGATCTTCCCTTCAACCAAGATACGAAGTCGCGCACGGCTGTGGCGCCGCCCCGCGGGTAGCGTTCCTCAATCGCGTGCACCACCGCACTGCCCACCACCGCCGCGTCGGCCAGCGATTGCACCTCGCGCACTTGCTCGGGCGTGGACACCCCGAAGCCGACGGCCAGCGGTAGCCGGGTGAAGCGCCGCGCCCGCTCCGCGAGCGGCCCGATCGCCGCCGAGAGCGTCTGGCGCTCACCCGTCACACCGGTGCGCGAGATCAGGTAGAGAAACCCGCTGGAGGCTTCGGCCACACGCTGCAAGCGTTCATCCGGCGAGGTCGGCGAAGCCAAAAAGACGGTGTCGAGGTTGTGAGCGCGCATGGCGGCCAGATAGTCGCCCGCTTCCTCCGGGGTGAGGTCCACCACGAGCGCTCCGTCCGCGCCGGCGCGGCTCGCGTCGTGGGCGAAAGCTTCCAGGCCGTACTGCAACACCGGGTTGAAATACGTGAAGAGCACGATGGGCGCGCTCAGCTTCTCCCGCCAGAGCGGCAGATGACCCAGCACCTTGCGCAGCGTGGCGCCAGCGCGTAGGGCCCGCTCCGAAGCTCGCTGGATCACAGGGCCGTCCGCCAGCGGGTCGGAAAAAGGAATCCCGAGCTCGATCACGTCTGCGCCCCCCTGCTCGATCGCTTTAAGCAACCTGCCGGTGGCTTCGAGCGAGGGGTCGCCGGCCGTCAGATACACAACCAAGGCCTTCTCGCCGAGCTGCCGCAGGTCGCGGAAGCACGATTCGAGACGGCTTGTGACGGCGGCCGGGCTCATCAGATCATCCATTTGCTGATTCTAAAGCGCATAGTGGCTTCGTTCTGCGGTTTGGGCCCCCTTTCCGGCGTCGGGCCCCAGGGCCGAACGGGGGACGGTCATTATGACGGGGCCTCGCGTCGCCGGCCGCCGCCGAACTGGGGATCGTTGGCGGCTGCAAATCTGTCAGCATGGTCATCCGTGGCTGAGAACACCACAATTCAGGGTATATAGTTTTTACACTCTCTCTGATTCTAAAGCACATAGTGGCTTCGTTCCGCGATTTGGGCCCTTTTTTGCCGGGCGCCCTCCGAGGAACCTTCGGCCGCGCCGTCACAGGCGATCCGAAAAATTCGATTTGTTGATTCTAAACCACATAGTGGCTTCGTTCCGCGATTTCGGCAGCTTTTCATACGAGCCCCAGGTAGCCCTCAACGTCTGACCAAAGGCGAGCAACAGTTGACCGCTTGACGGGGCGATGCCTCGGAAGCGTGACCTTCAGCAGCCCGTCAACTGTCCTTTTGTGCAGGCGAAGATGATTTGTGGTTTGACGAACCAGCGTCCATCCGTCAGCCTGCAGAGTTCGCACAATCCGGTCGTAGGGAAGAATTGGGGCCTTGTTCACAGTTCAACCTCGTGAACGATCGCGTGCTCAGAGACGACGAGATCGTCCTCGACCGGCTCGACGTAAAGGCCGATGGCTTCGCGAATGTTCATCAGGGCCTCCTGAACCGATTCACCTTCGCTCGCGCAACCCGGAAGAGACGGAACGAATACCGTGAATCCCCCTTCATCGCTCGGTTCGAGCACCACGCGGATCTTCATGGCCCCAGGTCCTCGGCTTTGAGTCTAGCACGCGGGTCGCGCAGTCGATTACAGCGCTCCGGCGGACTGAAAAATCCCCAGGTCTTTATCGCCGCGGCCCGACAGACTGACGATCACAATGGCCTCGGGTGGCATTCTGGGCGCGCGCTTGATCACTTCCGCCAGCGCGTGGGCGGATTCGAGCGCCGGAATGATGCCCTCGCGGCGGGCCAGGAGCTTCGCGGCCTCGAGCGCTTCGGCGTCGCTCGCCGGCACGTATTCCACCCGCCCGGCGCGGAAGAGCGCGGCATGCTCGGGGCCTATGGCGGGGTAATCGAGCCCGGCAGAAACGGAGTGGGTGGTCGAGACCAGTCCGTCTTCCGTTTGCAGTACGTAGGTGTAGGTGCCGTGCAGAACCCCGGGACGCCCTCCGGCGAAGCGCGCCGCATGCTCGCCCAGGCGAAGGCTGCGGCCGCCGGCCTCCACCCCAACCATTTTGACGCCCACGTCGCTTAGGAAATCGTAGAAAAGGCCGATGGAGTTGCTGCCTCCGCCCACGCAAGCGAAGAGCCAGTCGGGCAGCCGCCCGGCCGACTCCAGAATCTGCCGGCGCGACTCCTGCCCGATCACGCGATGGAACTCGCGCACCATCTCGGGGTAAGGGTGCGGGCCGAGCACCGATCCGAGCAAATAATGGGTGCTTTCCACGTTCGTCACCCAGTCGCGCATGGCTTCGTTGATGGCGTCCTTGAGCGTGCGCGAGCCGGCGCTCACACCTACCACCCCGGCGCCGAGCAATCGCATGCGGAAGACGTTGGGCGCCTGGCGGGCCATATCCTCTTCGCCCATATACACCACACACTCGAGGCCCAGCAGAGCCGCCACCGTAGCCGTGGCCACGCCGTGCTGGCCGGCGCCGGTCTCCGCCACCAGCCGCCGCTTGCCCATGCGGCGCGCCAGCAGCCCCTGGCCGAGGGCGTTGTTGATCTTGTGCGCGCCAGTGTGCAACAAGTCTTCGCGCTTGAGGTAGATTTGCGCGCCGCCCAGATGCTCCGTCAATCGCCGCGCGTGGAAGAGCGGAGTCGGCCGGCCGGCGAAGTCTTTGAGCAGGCGGTTGAGCTCGGCCTGAAAGGCCGGGTCGCGGCGCGCGGCTTCCCAGGCGCGCTCCAGCTCCTCGACCGGGTGCACGAGGGTCTCGGGCACGTAGCGCCCGCCAAATTCGCCGAAGCGCCCGCGGGCGTTGGGCCAGGGATTAGGCATAGCCGCGCTCTCGGGCGGTGAAGAGGCATTCGTCATAGCACGGCGTCCTTCGCTTTGACCAAAAGGCCGACAACTCCGAACTCGAAGTCCGATATTGGATTACCTGCGAAGTGAGCCTCCGTAGAAAAACTGTAGTACCGCGTCCGGTCCGGCGAAAGCTGAAGGAAGTGCGTGAGATCTTCCACCCAGGGCTTGACTTGGTTCTCGGGGCACTGAGTGAATACCAGCAGAAACTGTCCGCAGCTAGCTGGTGCCAGTCGTCTCAGCTTGCTCACGTCGCCCATTACCCCG
>Ga0335081_10008688_pt1 | contig 16294 bp, 14 predicted proteins | sample Lox_Sample_35_FD_206713 | JGI IMG/M metagenome (GOLD analysis project Ga0335081, IMG submission 206713) | Soil microbial communities from Loxahatchee National Wildlife Refuge, Florida, United States - Lox_Sample_3.5 | ecosystem: Environmental > Terrestrial > Soil > Wetlands | place: USA... | reverse complement strand
CTTCGTGTTGCGCTTCCAACTTCTGCGGCTTCGAGTCGGGACCATGGCACTCCAGGCACAACTTGTTGACCGATCCCGTCCAAAGCAGATGCTCGTTGTCGCTTCCATGTGCGTCGTGGCAGCTCGAGCATCCCTGCTCAAACACTGGCTGATGGAGATCCGCTTTCTTATGCAGATCAGCGATATCCGTGTGGCAGCCGAGGCAGATGTTGACCGCGTCCGTCTTCGGCAGATACGGTTGCGCGCTCGCATGCGGATTGTGGCAGTCGAGGCAATCGCTGGCCTGCGCTCCCGGATGCGGGACTTTCGCGTTGTCGATCTTCTTTGCCTGCTCGTCGTGGCAGGTCACGCAGAGATCCTTTGCCGTCGCCTGCGTCAGCACGACCTTCCCGTCTTTCGCCGGGGCGTGGCAGATTTCGCAGGTCTTATCTGCAAACGGCGGATGGAGGAACTTCGCCATCAGCTTCGGGGCCGCCGACTGATGCGGATCGTGGCATTGCAGGCAATTCGCCGTTCCGAACGGCTGTCCCTGATGCGCCTTCTGCAGATCCGCCTCTTTGGGATCGTGGCAATCGATGCACAGCGCCGGAGCCGCTTTCGTCAGATGGAACCGATTCTCTAGAGTCGGTTCAGCGCCCGTCTTGTGCGTAACGTGGCAGGTCTCGCAGCCCATGTCGAGCGCGGCGTGCCGGCTGCCCTTTTCAGGAACATCCACGCCCTGGTTGTGGCAGGTGAGGCAGAGATTATCTTTTTTATCTCCCGACGTGGGCTTCAGCAGTTGAAATTTATTGTCGGAAGTGTGCGGATCATGACAGGTCAGGCAGTCGCGAACCGCCGGCTCGTGTACGTGGCCTTTTATCTGAGCTGCGTCCTTGTCCTGGTGACAGGTGAGGCAGAGCTTATAGGGGACGGCGGTATTCAGCGTTACCCGGGTCACATCCCTGTAGACCCGCACTTCGTGGCAGCTCAGGCATCCGGTGGCAATCGCCGAATGAACGAACTTTCCTTTGGACTTGTCTTCGTGACACTCGAGGCACTTCGCCGAATCAACATTCTTGTCGAGCGGAACAGGATGAATCTTAGCGGCGGCTGGCAGAACTGTAATCGCCAGCACATAAGCAAGGACTGAAAGAAACCTGGGGAGGGCTTGCCTCACTCGTGCCGGGCGATTTGTGACATCTAGGACCATGCCAACATTGCTTGTGCACGACCGATTCCTAATTTCGGAAAGACTCAACTACCCCCGACGCTAGTTGTAAGTACTTGCAACACAGCCACTTCAGACTCCCTTCAAATACTGTTGCGTTTTTCCACAGAACTTTGGTCACTCCAAGTTGGGCTTTCTCCCGCAGTGGCACTGGTGAAATAACGCATGTCCCAATGTGTGATTTGTGATTGAAATCACGCACTTATGAGTGGGTGAAATCGCAGCCCGCCTCTTAATAAATGAGTGTTATGGCTCAACAACGTAGGCCTCCGAAATCTGCATGCGCGTGCCAAGTCATTCACTTTGAGGCGGTTGCAGATCTTCGCCCGAGTTGGCGCAGAACGTGCATTGGTCCATGCGAGGAAACGGAACGATATGGCCCTGTCACTTCACTCTGCGTCGCGGAAAGTTTGGAAGACGCTCAGTTCCATCAAGACCGGTGTCATCCTGATTATTCTCGTCGTTATTTTTTCTGCCGCAGGTACCATCATTCTGCAGCGCCCGATGACCGACCCGGACGATATGCAGCGCGCCTATTCTCCCGGCATGCTGCGATTCCTCGACATCACCGGCCTGACCGATGTCTTCCACACGCGCTGGTTCCTTGCGCTGATGATCCTCGTCAGCCTCAGCATCATCGCGGCATCCGTTGAGCGCTTCCCCAACGCGTGGCGATTCTTCGCGCGTCCATATAAAAGCCCCGATAAAGCGTTCCGACGAGCTCTGCCGACCCAGGCGCACATCCCGATCAAGAATGAGGAACAAGCCCTCAGCGCCGCCGAACGTGCACTGCACCGGATGCACTTCAAGCCCGAGCATATCGTCCGCACGAACAGCTTCTCCTTGTTCTCGGAGAAGCACCGCATTTCCGAGATGGCCGTCTACATCGTTCACGCCAGCCTGCTGCTGATCTTTCTTGGTTGGATCGTCGACTCACTTTATGGCTGGCGCGGATTCGTCACTCTCAATCCCGGTACCCAGAGCAACCAGATCGAAATGCGCGTTGGGTCCGCGCGCACGCTGCCCTTTTCTGTCCGTTGCGACGCCACAGGAGAAGAGACATACAAAGACGGCACGCCGAAGCGATGGTGGTCGAAGCTCGCAATTGTCGACAACGGACGCGAAGTCCTCCGCAAAGAAATCGCCGTCAACGATCCGTTGGTTTATCGCGGAATTCGTTTCTACCAGGCCAGCTATGGACGCACCGGCAAGCTTGACGCGCTGATTCTCGATGCTGCTCCAGTCAATGGCGCGGGTAAGACCCAGGAAATCTCTCTGGCGATGAATCAAGTCGTCGCGCTCGATCCCGATACCCGCGTCCAGCTTGTCGAATTCATCCCCGATTATGTTGTCGAAGACGGTCACGTCTACACGCGCAGCAACGATATCCAGAATCCCGCCGTGCACATGATCGTGACCTCAAAAAAAGCGAAGGCACCAATCAACGTCTGGCTGCCGGAGATTCCCGGCATTGCCGAGAACGCGTCCTCCCCCTACACATTCGATCCCAAGGATCTGAAGACCGGACTCTTCACAGGACTGCAGGTCTCGCACGAACCCGGCCAGTGGGAAGTTTGGGCCGGGGTAATCCTGATGGCCATCGGCCTGACGTTCGTCTTCTACGTCGTTCACGTGCGCTTCTGGGCGGTCCCGGCGCGAGACGCTGAGGGCAATCTGATCCTCTGGGTGGGAGGCACCGCAAACCGCAACCGTGACGCCTTCGATCACACATTCAAGAAGCTTATAGAAGAGATTCAGAAAGAGCTAAAAGTCAACGCGGCCACCGCTGACAAGCCAGCCGCATCAATTGCCGGAAGGTGAGTCCGGCCAGGAAAGGAACAATCGAGTATGGCGCGAGCAACTGCAGAACAGCATCCCGCGACTGGAACCACTCTGGTCGTCATGGTCGGCCTCAGCATCGCCTTTCTGCTGTTCATTGCTTTTCTGAATGTCGTAAAAACCGGAAACATTCTGAGCGAGGCCAACCTGCTGTACGCCGCACTGGTTTTCTACGCGGGCGCGGGAGCCTTGTATCTCGGTTTTGGCATCACCGGAACCGATGCTTATGTGAAGTTTGCTTCCCTCGCAACGTGGGCCGGCCTCATCGCCAATACTGGCGCTGTCGCACATCGCTGGTATGAGGCCGGCCATCCTCCTTTTGCGAGCATCTACGAAATGTTGTTGAGTTTCGTCTGGACTCTCGCCGTTCTCACCCTCATCGCCGAGAAGCGTTACGGAGTGAAAGTCATCGGCACGGTCACCATGCCGCTTGCAATCGTCGGCGTCGTTCTGATGGAGCTTTTGCCTAGCGAAGTTCGCCCGCTGGTTCCGGCGTTGCAATCGACCTGGCTACACGTACACGTCACGCTCGCCATGCTGGCGTATGCTGCCTGCGCTCTCAGTTTTGCTCTCGCGATGATGTTCCTGATTCAGGACAAGATGAAGACGGAAACATTCCTTGCTGCCACAAGCATCTTCACCGTCGGAATCTACGCCGCGATTCTGACCCGCTTCGAACGCTGGGGCGGGTTCAACGTCATCGCGTGGGATGCCGAGAACAAAACGGAAGTTTTCATTTCGCGCGGCGTGCGGCTGTTCGTTACGATCCCCGATCTTGGCTGGCTGATGTTGCTCGTGTTTGCCGCTGTTGTAGCCCCGTTGGCGCTCTACATCGTCTCGCTGCTCAAGAAGAACGAAGGACTTCTGGCCACAGCCAACCGCGCCGTTTTCGTCAGCATTCTCTTGCAGTCGCTCGCTTTAATCTTCTTCATTCTTCGCGCGCGCGATGGAAAATATCCTTCACTCGATGCCGAGGGCCTCTACGCCACGACGCTGGCTGCGAGTCCGTTTATTCTCTCCGCGTTGGTTGGCGGCATCTTCGCCAATCTTCTCTACCTGCTTCTTCTGTGGCGCCGCACCGATCTTGAGCGCCTCTTGCCCGATGCCGACGCGCTCGACCGCATCACGTACAAGACGATTTGTATAGCCTTCCCCCTACTCACCCTGATGATCGCTGCCGGAGCCTACTGGGCCAACCGGGCCTGGGGCTCCTATTGGAATTGGGATCCCAAAGAGACGTGGGCGGCGATTACGTGGCTCGTATACGCCGGGTATCTGCATATGCGCATTACGCGCGGATGGCGCGGACGCCGCGCTGCTTACTTCGCAATTCTCGGATTCGCCGTTGTGATGTTCACCTTCTTCGGAGTCACCTACTTGCTGCCGGGACTCCACGCATATGCCTGAGACGATTTCACAATCTATGACGAACCCGGCGCAGTTTCCAGACTCGGACGAGAGCAACGCAGTTCCGCAATCACGCACGAGTTCGTTCAGTACTGGATACGTGGGCGGTGCGGCTTCTGTTCCGGCGCACGAGGAAGGCGCCGCGCGCGAGATGCAGGATACCGAACTACCTTGGCTGCGCATCAACTGGGAGATCAAGGCGCTGCTGCCGATCGCTCTTGTGCTGCTCGGCGGCATGTTCCTGTTTCTTCTGGCGACGCTTTCCTGGCGCGATCCCGAGCGGCATCTCGTGTTGCTCGTTGCCGGAACCGGCGCGGTCGCGATCTGCGGAGCCTTGCTCGTCGTACTCACCTATACGGTTCAACGGCCTATGGTCGAATTGCAGCAGAAGATCGCCCAGCTCGGCGGCGGCGACCTCAATGTATCGGTGAGTTTCGCCAACCGGAACGACGAAATCGGAGACCTCGGGCGCAACTTCAACCAGATGGTCCGCCAACTGCGTGATAGCCGCGACGAGATCGAGCGCTTGCACCGCACCCAGATGTCCCGCGCCGAGCACCTTGCCACGCTTGGCGAGATGGCGACCGGACTCGCTCACGAGATTCGCAATCCGCTGGCTGGAATTGCCGGAGTCATCGAGATCATCGGGCGCGACCTGCCCGACAGCAGTCCTGCGCGCGCGGTGGTCAAAGACGTTCGCCAGGAGATCTCGCGCATCAATCACATTGTTACCGATCTCTTGCAGACGGCGCGTCCGCATCCGCCGAAAGTCCGCAGAAGCGATCTCAATACGACGGTCGAACATGCCGTGATGCTTGGACGCCAGCAGGCGCTCGCAAAGTCGGTCGAGATCGCTTTGCGCAAGGATCCATCGCTGCCTGAAGTGGAACACGACAGCGATCAGATCCACCAGGTGCTGCTGAATCTGCTTCTGAACGCGCTACAGGCAATCGACAAGAACGGTAAGGTCACGGTTACGGTCGAGAAGCAGGGAAAGAATGCTGTCGTGGAAGTTGTGGACAATGGCCGCGGCATTCCCCCCGAGAATCTCCCCAACATCTTCCGGCCGTTCTTCACGACCAAAGGCGACGGCACTGGCTTGGGCCTATCGCTCGCGCGCCGCATCGTGGAAGATCATCAGGGCCGCATCGACGTTACCAGCACGCTCGGCAAAGGGACGACCTTCGTAGTCTTTCTGCCGCTGCAGCGAGCTGCAACTCCACAATCCCAGAATTAGTTCTTCTGGATGTTTCGCGCGGTTTCGGCACGAAGTGTTCCTGATTCCCTTTACACGACCTTCAGAACGAGTAGAGTTGCGTCATCGCGGAAGTTCCCGCCGCAGAATGCGGTGACTCGCTGCATGATCGTGCGTTGCGTATCGAGAGCACTCGCCGCGCCGTCTTTCGCGGCTTCAATCAGCCGCTGATCTCCGAACTCTTCCAGCTGAGCGTTCTCGGCTTCTGTAATGCCGTCGGTCGAGAGCAATAGCTTGTCTCCGGGCTGAAGTTGCACGGAGAAATCCTGATATCCCCAATCGGCGATAACGCCTAAAACAGCTCCATCTCCTCTCAACGACTCCACGACACCGTTTGCGCGCACAAGCAAACCCGGATTGTGTCCGGCGTTTTCGTAGACGAGCGTTCGCGACTCGGCGTCGAAAACGGCATAAAAGAATGTCACGAATTTCCCGGAGACGATATTCGCGCACAGGAACTTGTTCAGCTTGGTGCAGACTTCGCGCGGAGTCGCGTCCGCAGTCGCGAACGCGCGCACCGATGCCTGCAGGTTCGCCATCAGCAAGGCTGCGGTGATTCCTTTGCCCGCGACGTCTCCCATGCAGATTCCAACTCGCTTCTCATCCAATGGAATGACATCGAAGTAATCACCGCCAACTTCGCGGGCGGGTTGCCAAGCTCCGGCGATCTGCGCGCCCGCGAGCTGCGGCAACTTGCTGGGCAGCAGCATCTGCTGAATCTCTCGCGCGCGCTTGAGTTCTTCCTCCTGCTGCTGAAGCGCGATGGTTCCCTTCTCGACTGTCTGTTCCAGCTGTTCATTGCGTTGCCTCAGTTTCTGCTGGACCTGTTCGACCAAATACATCGTTCCCGACACGACCACTACCACGATGATTGTGAGATTGCCCATGCGGCCATAAACCAGCCAGAATGGTTCGGGATCGATTTTCGTCAACTGCAGCAGAAGAATCGATCCGACGGCACAGACCATGCCAAAGGCAAGCTGAACGGGAAGAAAGATAATCCAATTCCAGGGAAAGGCGCGCGGCACATACAAACGTCGAATCAGAAATGCAATGGGAATGACGCAATTTCCAACCGTGAGGCAAGCAAGCAGGATTACGAACAGGGGCGAAGGCTGATTAAGGGAGACCAGGACTGCGTAGACGACGACGCCGACGAAGACGAGCACCTGCTCGATCTGCAGAACCTGGCGCAACCAGGGAAATCGCTTCTTCAAACTACCAGATCGTTTGCTCACGCGTAACTCGAATCGCAGGATGGAACAGCAAGCTTATCGTGAGGAGAGGCTGGAGGCTAGGGGCTGGTGATTCGTCTTTGTCGCTGGTCGTTCGTCGTTGGTCGTTAGCCATTCGTCGTTGGTCGTTCGCCATCGGTCGTCAGCCCTTGGTTATCAGCGGTCAGCATTCATCCATTCGGTGTGGTTGTGTACACATTTTTTTCAATGACTCGTTTCGCGAGTCCGAGAAGGGTGGATTAACTAAATGGTACATACCCCCCACCCCCCTCCCCCTCGGTCTATTGGAATCATCGTGTTAGCGGAAAATTGAAAATAAAATATCTCGAATCAAGAGCTTAGGGCCAAAATCTTGATTTCAAAGAGCTTCAGGGCTCCGCCCAAGGGCGCCAGTTCCAAAATGGAACTGTTAGCGCGGTGGCGCACCGTCGTGGCCTCGCGCATGATTGCTGGGACTGGCTGTGGAAGGCTAGGTCAGATGTCACAGGAGGGTGTGGAAAAGGAGAGACTCGACAGTTGTATCCAGTTCGACGCTCATACAGCAACTCGGGATCGATCCTGGCCAGCCGCGCCAAGGTCTGCGCATCCAGACGATCGTCTTTCTTGCGGCTCTCGCCAATCAAGCGCACGCGCTGCCGCGCAGAATCCTAACGACGACAGTCCGTCAGATCGTCACTGACGAAATACCCTGATTCGTTTGTTGTGACGTAGAATTCCCGTGTAAACCGCCGGGCCACCCGATGATAGGCAACAAGAGCATAGCCCGCTTTCTTGGGGTGTGGTATGCCGCAGTTTTCGGTAGCGTAATCATGTTTGGCATACACTTTCTTTGGCCAGACGTGAGCGCTGCCGTGTTGCTGCTAGTCTCGGGTGCAGGTTTCGTTGTGTTCTATTTTGTAGGGAGATGGATCGCAGTCAGGACCGAGCTGAACAAAAAACTCCCGACGAGCGGCAAAGAACTCAAGAGAAGAACAAAAGCGTTCTATGAGTGGCTCGACTCGCAAGGCCCCCAGAGTCCCGGTGATAACCGTAGATGACGGAACTTGAGGGTAACCGCCTGTGGGTATCGAAAAACTCCCCTTGAGCCAAAACAGCCGAAATTCCACGGATACAAAATGCCTTGAATCCGAAAAGATCACTTATAACGCATCCTGACGCAATTTTGTTTTTGCCAAGTTTCTGAGAGAGCGTTTTTCATCAGCCACGCCTGATTTTGCCAATACTCCTACACTGCCGTCTATGGTGGACGAAGCCATTCCAGACAAGGCTGCGCCAGGTCGCAAGGTCGGGCTTACCTTTGCTCTAGCAGTTTGGCTGGGCACTTGGGTGTGTTGTGGCTTGGCGATTGTGTATTTCTACAACTTGTGGGGATCAATCCACTACCCGTTCGCGAGCCGTTCGCAACAGATCATCATCGCTTTTAGAACGGCTCTGATTGCCACAATCATTTCATCGGGGATCTCTTGGCTGGTGACTGGTAGCAATCCCCGGTTGGGAATTAGGATGCTACGAGCCGCACTGACCACTCAGGCTACTCTTACCGTGTTCGCGGTGAGTGGGCTTCGATTTGCGATCGCAACACGACAGTTGCCGATAGTGGATTGGGGGTTTCCGGCCACCTTTTTTGCAGAATACAACTGGCTGACCTTCATTCTTGAAGTCGCACCGGCAACCTCCGTTGGGGTGTCGTTCTTGCTGTACCTGTGTTCGAACGTATTACCGGATCGTGCAGCGAGATGATTGCCGCAAAATCCGATTTCACTCGAAAGCCACTTTGCGGCTCAAAGCGTGAAATCGCCTGTTCTCGACACTTGAGGGTACTCTCGTACACGCTCACGAACGAATCTACTTGTCACAGATGCGGCTGCGAACGAGGATACTGACATGGTCTTGCCGATTTGGGAACTGCTTGTCCTCTGCGTGGGTCTTGGCCTTTCGGGCCTGTGGATGGCCTACACGCGCAGCCGCGCAGCCGTCGTTCCCGTGCTGATAGTTCTTATCGTCGCGTTCTTTACGATTTTGCGATTGCGAGACCCGCTTGCGCTGGCCCCGCAGTATCGTCGTGCCACACAGGATTGGTCCTACATCGCCGCGCTGTTCTGGTCGGTCGTTCTGGGACTAACGCTGCCGATTGTCGGGATTTACTTGGGCGCTCGAAAGAGACGCTGATACCCGAATCCGCAACCTGTGCGAAAGATGGAGTTGATGACCAAGCGCTTAATTCGGGGAGCGATAAAGACTGTAGCCATAATCGCGGTGGCCGTGCTCTTTCTTGGACGGATGACAGGCCATGGTGAACTGCTTGTGTCCGTCGGCCCTATTGTCGTGCTTGTCGTTTGCTTAGCGTTGTGGAAATTCATTGAAGACGACGACGTCAATACGGGATACTGGCCACCCAAACCTGAGAAGTCCGTGAAGACTGCCAGCGCCCTTAATGCCACGACGCCGTCAGTGCGCCGACATGGGCGCACACAAGTACATCCTTCTGAACCCTCAACTCTCATCAGATACCACCCCTTGTTGCTTTGGCGGTTTGCGGTGCTCTTCGCTTTGGTGACGGTTGTTGCGTGGCGCTGGATGCTGCCACCTTTGGCACTCGGAGTTGCTGTTGCCTTGTATCTACACTTTTCGCGTCCGCAAGACAGCCTCTAGTCGTCAGTTGACCTAATATCCCCATAGCGCTCAGAACCCCCGCAGGGGTTTTTGAGTCAAGTCGCCGGTTCTTGACAGTTGCCTTTTGGATTGTGGGGCGTTGGCCCGCGATATGGCGCAGCGGTAAGTTTCGAGTTGAAGGGTGGGGCAACGCAATTGTTAGCGCCGCTGCAATCTGGCTCAGTTCTTGTTCCGGCACAGGCCCTTTGGAATCCAGTCATGAATCATGGTGGTAGCGGGCTTCGATGATTGATGGAGGATGAGCACTATGGACCGGCGCTGTTCGGTGCCGGTAGCGGTGAGGTGCATCGCCAATCCCATGGGAACGATCACCGGAGGGCCGCCTGCCCGGCCGATCTGCACGCGGCCATCGGAGGTTTCGAGACAAGTTTCCCCGCCCAGCGCATACCAGGCCTCCGGGCCAGAGTGGATGTGGGCGGCGGCTGTCATCCCGGGCGTGAAGTCCGCCTCCATCAATTGTGCGGAGTACATGTCTCCTGCGACGATGGGAAGCGGGCCAATTTCGGCGACGCGATTCCCATGGGCGGATCTCCACTTCTCGTCTGAAATGGTCATCAACCAGACCTTACCAAAAGACTCGACAACTATGCCCTGCGGCCCCTTGTCTGCCTGCGCGGCGCTCGGTGTCGGGTAGGTATCCAGGTGCCAGAACACCTGTGCTTTGGTGAGTTGACCCATGGACTCGTCGGCCAGGATCCAGCACCCGATTTCATGCGTTCGCTCACTCACCGGCTTGCACCTATCGCCCGGAACGGCAACACCTTGCGCGAGCAGTTGATTGCATGGGAGCAGGCGAGAGCAGAGGAAGAGCGTGCCGATGAGCAGCGCGCGTCGAATCATTATTCTGGCCTCGGATTCATTCGGAATTGCCGGTGGGATATTGTACCCGGACAGCGCGGGTTACAAGTGGTTCGGTTCAAGGAAAGGATGGCCGGCGGCTCTGAAGGTGGGATCAGCTCATAGTTGGCGTAAAATCGCGGGTTTCAGTCAAAACCGCGCATCCGTACTAAAATCTTTCGCCGGCAGAGCATGGGTATTTTCAAGGAAATCCACGCGGTGAAGGTGGTCAACCCGGGGTTGGACCACACTGAGTTGCTTCGCAGGCTTTCAGAAGCAATCTCCTGCGGATATGTCGAACAGATACCGGTGACGAGGCCGCATCCACGTGCGCCAAGTCGAGCTTGGTATCGGGATAAAAAAACCGGACAGATATATTCGCTCGATCCACCCGACCAGCTCCCCGGATGGTGGACGGAGGTTAACTCGGGTGACCGTGATTTCACTGATGTTCAGACGGCGGAAGCAGAAACGAGCAATAGCACGGATGAGCGAAGGGCAAGCGTGAAGACCTTCTGGGGGCTTCTGCTTTTAATCCTGACCCCGGTGCTTTTGTTCGTGAAGCCCATAACCAAAGCGGCCGTTCTTCGCGATCTTCTGCTTGTATTTTGGTGGGCCTTTATATTCTGGCTTTTGATTACTGGCATGAGGGAATCGAGGCCGACGGATTCAAAATAGCCGCCAACCTGCTAAGAAAGCTCCTCAGGGTGTGTCTTGAGCGCAATCGTTGATTCTTCGCGCTGATTCTTTTTCGTACCCGGAATGCCCGATTGACCGGTACGATAGACTGCCGAAGGATTCATTGAATGTGTCAAGTCCTGCAGGAGGTTGTTATGCATCCCCGAAATGGCCTTAGGCTTTCGATTGCAGTCGCGTTTTTTGCAGTTCTCTACTCCATGCCTGCCGCGGCGCAGCGATATACGATTCTGCACGCGGAGTACGGCACCGAGCATCATCACGTAGACGTTACCCAGCGCTTGCGCGAAGTCGCGAGGACCCATCCCAGATTCCGCATGGGCAACAGCACGTTCGGGATAGATCCGGCGCCCGGGCGGAGGAAAGTGCTCCGCATATATGCCCGCGGTCCGGAAGGCCACCGGCGCATGTTCGAGTTCCCCGAGAGCAGCACGATCGACGGAGCGATGTTCTCCGGATGGGGCCGGGGGGAGTGGGGGAACGGCGAGTGGCATGGCGGCTGGAATGGCGATGACGATGACCGGAGATAGGTGAGCAGCAGCCACGAGTCTGTCTGGCAGTTTCGAGTCGCGGCATCGACCTAGTGGAGCGCGGCCGTTTCTTTCCGAGCGGCCGTCGCCGCTACTGGAGGGCGTCTCGTGAAACGCATATATCGATTGCTCTATCCGAGAGCGAACGGGGGCGTGGGCGACGGTTGTAGCCGTGCTGATTGTCGTGCTCGCCAGCGCTGCCACGGTCGCGGCTTGGCCGGCGAAAACTCCTCAATCAAGCACGGCCGCGGTGCAGGCGGAAGCAGAACGAGGTCTCGATCCCGAGTACTCGAAATGGTTGAATGAGGACGTTGCGTACATTATTACCCAGTCCGAGCGGACTGCTTTCCTGCGCCTGACGACGAACGAGGAACGCGATAAGTTCGTCGTGGAGTTCTGGGAGCACCGGAATCCGAATCCTGGCGCGCCGAATAAGTTTAAGGAAGAACACTATCGCCGCCTCGCTCACGCCAACAAACATTTCGCGTCAGGGGTGCCAGGCTGGCAGACGGACATGGGCCACATCTACATTGTTTACGGGCCGCCGGAGGAGATAGAAGCGCATCCTCGCGCCGGAGGCGGCATGACGGAGATCTGGCTCTACCACCACGTGGAGGGCGTTGGCGACAACGCGACGATTACTTTTGTGGACAGCACCGGGCGAGGAGATTACCGGCTTTCGCCGGGCGCGCCGTTTGTGCCGACGCCGGGGCCAGAGTGAGTTCCCGCTCGAATTGAAGGCCGATCGGCGAACAACCCACTTAAGCCATCCCCTCGCTTGAATGGGAGTCGCGGAGAGAGCCAGAGTTGAGATATAGATCTCTGTGACCCTCGTCACATTCCGATCTGTCGGGCGAGCTTCGCGCTCCGGACGGCCAAGGCGGCCGTCGCACCGCGGCGTCTTTCCTAACTCCCCCTGCAGGGTGCCCTTGCCGCCCCTCCCGTAGTAAGCTAAGGCAAGCATGCCTGCCGAGAAGATTCTGGTGGTTGATGACGAGCGCCTGGTGCGCTGGTCACTGCGCCAGAAATGCGAAGAATGGGGATATCAAGTCGTCGAAGCGCCCGCCGGAGATCCCGGCCTGCGGCTCTCCCAGAGCGAGTCTCCGGATCTCGTTCTGCTCGATGTCCGCATGCCCGACATGAACGGCATACAGGTGCTCGAGCAGATCAAGAAGGCTCCGGACCCACCGCCGGTCATCATGATCACAGCCGATCCGCAGCTCGATGACGTGAAGAACGCCCTTAAACTGGGCGCGTATGATTTCGTCGGCAAGCCGCTCGATTTTGAAGAGTTACGCGTCACCATTCAGAACGCGCTTGAAGCTACCCGGCTCCGTACTGAGGTGCAGTCGCTGCGCGGAGAAGTGCGGCGTCACACGGGATATCACGAACTGGTCGCGGTCTCGCCCAAGAGCGTCGAGTTAATGAACTTCGTGCAGAAAGTGGCGGCTAGCGAAGCCACGACGATCTTGATTCAGGGCGAGAGTGGCACGGGCAAAGACCTGGTTGCCAAGACAATCCACTACGAAAGCTCGCGACAGAATGGGCCGTTTGTGGCCATCAATTGCTCGGCGATCCCCGAGACACTGATGGAAGCCGAGTTGTTCGGCCACGAAAAGGGCGCGTTCACCGACGCCAAGCAGATGAAGAAGGGCCTTTTCGAAACGGCGAACGGCGGCACGTTGTTTCTGGACGAGATTGGAGAATTGTCTCCACTGCTACAGGCGAAGCTGTTGCGGGTGCTCGAAGATCAAGTGATCCGGCGGATCGGCGGCGTGCGTGATATGCAGGTGGACGTGCGTGTAATCGCCGCCTCGAATCGCGATCTGGAAAAGGCGGTGCGCGAGGGACAGTTCCGCCAGGATCTTTATTACCGGCTGGCGATTATTGCAATTTTCATTCCTCCGCTGCGCGAGCGCGCGGATGACATTCTGCCGCTGGTCGACTTTTTCGTCGACTGGTACAACCGGAAGTTCAAGAAATCGATCAAGGGCATCAGTCCTGAGACGCGGCGTCTGTTGCTTGCGCATAGCTGGCCGGGCAACGTGCGCGAACTGAAGAATTCGATCGAGCGCGCGATGATTCTTGAAGATGAATCGATCCTGCGGCCGGTGTACCTGCCCTTCGCTGTGGGACAAGCCGCGCGCACCGGATTGACCGCGTTCGAAGCCAGCAGCGCGCCGGGAGATAGTACCGGCAAACAGCTGCCCAATGGACGCATGCTTCCCCGACTGTATATTCCGGAAGAAGGCACGTCTCTCGAAGAAGTCGAGCGCGCGATGGTGGAGCTCGCCATGCGCCAGGCGAACAATAATCAGACGCACGCCGCGAGGTTGCTCGATATCAGCCGTGACGCTCTGCGCTACAAGCTGAAAAAATTCGATCTCGTGGGTGCGGGTGAAGAAGATGCGGCGGACTCTGTGACGTCGGAAAACTCGGCGAGCTAACTCCGTTCTCACCACGGGGGCGCTGAGTCACTGAGATTACGAAAAAAAGAATAGTAAAGGCGCCGCTATCCATCTTCTCCGTGTCTCTGTGCCTCCGTGGTGGAGAATCAATTCTGTAACGTCCTACTTCCCTTTCATATTGCTGCTCTTGGCGATGAATGCGGCCACGTTTTCGTGGATCTGCTTCAAAGAAGCCTCGTGCGCGTAGACCATGTGGCCGGATTCGTAGAACTGAAATTCGATGTTCTTCTGCAGGTCGGCCGGGATCGGCAGATGCTGCATCTCGTAGACGCCTTCATAGAAAGGAGTCGCGAGATCGAAGTATCCGGCATTCAGCAGGACCTTGAGCTGCGGATTGTATTTCATCGCGGTAGCGAGATCGGTCATGACATTGGTGGCGCCAGGGAAGGCGAATCCCATGCCGGGCTGCCTATGCTGGAAACTCCACCACCGGAAGACTTCAACTTCAGGTTTGTACTCGCGATTCTCGCCAAACTTTAAATCTTTCCGAACATAGTCGTTGAAGGCGGAAACGTAGGCTGAAGAAATGGCCGCCGATTGCGGATCGTATCCCGCCTCTTTACTCAGCGGATCGAAGGTCGGTCCCGAGAAGCGGGTATCGAGACGGCCGGTGGTTAGGCCAGTTTCATCCTGCAGGTTCTTTTCAAATTCTCCGCCGTTGATGCGAAGGTTTGCCTTCTCGATATAAGACGTGGGAAGGCCTGTGTATTGATGGAGCTTTTCCACGATGACTCGGCGTTGATCGGCAGGAAGCGACGCTCCGGCTTCGAGTGCGAGCGCGTAATCGTTCATGGCGAAGTGCTCGACCTCGGCGATGAGCGCCTTCAAATCCGGATGAGACTCGGGCAGCTTGTGGTGATACCACGCAGTCGCGGCGTAGGTTGGAAGGTTGAGCTGGTAGGCGATGTCGACGCCGGGATTTCCGTCCGGAAAATCGGAGTCCAGCGAAAAGTTCAGGATCTGCGACAGCAGGATGACGCCGTTGAAGTCGGTGTCGCGCTCGGTTTCGAGAAGATTCGCGAGGACGGCGGAGCGAGTCGTGCCGTAGCTTTCTCCGAAGAGAAATTTGGGAGAATTCCAGCGGCCATACTTCGCGAGGAACTGCACGATGAAGTCGGAGAAAGCCCAGGCATCCTGATCGACACCATAGAAGGCCTTCTCTTTATCTTTGCCGCTGAGACGGCTAAAGCCGGTTCCGGGGGCGTCGACGAAAACGAGATCAGTGGCATCGAGCAAACTGTATTCATTGTTGACGACGTTGTACGGAGCGGCCGGAGTGTGCGTATCGTCGGCGGTGACGACGCGGCGGGGGCCGAAGGCTCCCATGTGCAGCCACACTGTGGAAGAGCCGGGACCGCCGTTATAGAAGAATGTCACGGGCCGCGGCGTGCCTTTCGCGTCGGACTTGAAATAGGCGACGTAAAACATGCTGGCTTCGGGAGTCTTGTTCTTGGGATCGGGATCGGCGTTTTGCGGGACATCGTCCCAGCCCTTGGGATGAACGACTAGCGTGCCGGCGTAAGCGTCGTAGTCGATCGTCTTTCCGGCGATCGTGACAGATCCCTTCGACTGCTGCTGTTCGGGCTTGAATTGGTCAGACTTCGAGGATTCCGTCTTGGTCGCTTCCACCTTGACGGAAGTTTCTTCTTTCGACTGGGCGATAAGGGACGCGGCGGACAGAAATGCAACGACTACGGTTACTGCGACCAATCTGAATTGGCGCATTGGGGCGGTTCTCCTTGTAGGCGGTGCTGACTTAGTTTCTAGACTGTGCGGGACAATGTAACACGGCGTTTGGGGAATGTGCTTTGGTAAACCCACGCGATACAATTCTGAGAAAGTCGAACGAGCACTGGGGAATCATGCGGCGGATCACGGCCCTGTTACATACTAAAGACGACGAGCGGCGGATTGGACGATGTCTGGAGACACTCTATCCATGCGACGAGATTGTCGTCGTCGATCACGGCTCAAGCGATCAGACTTTGCGCGTGGCGCGGGAGTACGGAGCCAGGATTGTCGCGGGGAAAAATGGCGCGGCTGCGAATGAATACGCGCGGGACGCGGGGACCGAGTGGATTCTGTGCCTCGATCCGCGGGAGTCGCTGACCGAGGGGCTCGCGGCGGCTCTATATGATTGGAAGTCG
>Ga0335081_10008687_pt1 | contig 16294 bp, 13 predicted proteins | sample Lox_Sample_35_FD_206713 | JGI IMG/M metagenome (GOLD analysis project Ga0335081, IMG submission 206713) | Soil microbial communities from Loxahatchee National Wildlife Refuge, Florida, United States - Lox_Sample_3.5 | ecosystem: Environmental > Terrestrial > Soil > Wetlands | place: USA... | reverse complement strand
CAGGAAGCTGCGGCCCATGATGATGGACCCGGCCAGCAGGACCAGCGTGAACGCCGCCTGAAGAACCACCAGCGCCGCGCGCATCCGCCCCGCGCCGGAGCCTCGCGATCCGGGCTGGCTGCGCAGCGGATCCATTGCAAGTTGGAGCCGGCCGATGAGAAGCGCGGGCAGCACGCCGAAGACTAGGCCGGTAATCAGCGCGACTCCGACGCTGAACAACAAAACGCGGGTGTCGAGGACGGTATAGACCTGTGAGGCCAGCTTGCCCGGTTGGGTCATCGCGGCCAGCCGCGCGGCCCAGTGTGCGACCCCGAGTCCGGCGGCAGCCGACGCGGCGGTCAGCAGCGTGCTTTCGGTAATCAACTGCTGCACCAGGCGGGCGCGGCTGGCGCCAAGCGCGCCGCGAATCATCAGCTCCCGCCGGCGCTCGGCAACACGCGAGAGCAGTAAGTGGGCCACGTTGGCGCAGGCGATCAAAAGCACAAAAGCCACCACACCAAGCAACACAAGGGACGCCTGCCGGACCGTGCCCGCCAGTCTCTCCTGCAGGGGGATCAGGCTGGGGCGCAGTCTGCCCGCCCGAGTGAAGGAATCGGGGATAAGGCGGCGTGCCTCGGCCTCGAACATCGTGCGGGCCTGCGGCAAAGAGAGGCCGGGTTTGAGCCGCCCAACCGTGTCCCCGTAGAAGACGCCTTGCAAGGGCACGCGTTGGAAGTCGAAGACCGTGGGTGTCCAGACCGCGGTCTTGCCGGGAAAGTCGAAGGCCGGTGGAGCGACGCCGATCACCGTGAGCGGCGCACCATTCAGGTGGATGGTCTGACCGAGCACACGCGGGTCGCCCCCGAAGAACTGCTGCCACACGGAGAAGGCGATGACGGCGACTCCATCGCGGCCCTCCATATCCTCATCGGCGGCGAAACCACGGCCGAATTGTGGCTCGCCTCCTAGAAGTGCGAAGAAGTTGGCCGAGGTTTCCGCTATGGGGAGACGCGCGGATTGCCCGGCCAGCCCGAGGTTCATCTCGGTGGGGAAGTACGCCGCCACGTCGGCCAGGGAGGGATTGCTGTCGCGCCAGGCGTAGAACTGCGGCCGGCCGGCGAGCGGTGGGACGGAGGGAGTCTGTACCTGCACGATGCGCTCCGGCTCGCGGAAAGGCAGCGAACGGAGCAGCAACGCGTTGACCACGCTAAACACGCCGGTGGTCGCGCCGATCGCCAAGGCCAGCGCTGTCAACGCCAGCCCCGTAACCACGGCTCTCCGGCGATACACCCGCGCAGCGTAACTGAGGTCCTGGCGCACCTCACGGCCGATCTCCGGGGGCAGCGTCAAGGCGAAATCGGCAAGCGCGCGGAGCAGGAACGCGGCGCGCGCTGAGCGCGTCGAGGCCTCGCGGTATTCGTCGGCAAACTGGCGCTCCAACGGCCCTTCGAACTCCTCGCGGAACCGCGCGGGGTAGAGTTTCAAGAGGACACGATAGAAGCGGCTGAGATCCACCATGGCGCGGCCTCAGGCAAGTTCCGGGAGTCCGAGCGTGTCTTCGGCCAGCCGAACCAGGTGCTGTAATCGAACAGCCTCAGCCTGCACCACGCGGCGGCCGAGCGCAGTGATGCGATAGTAGCGGCGCCGCTCGTCGTCGAGATGGAAGTCCGGCCGTTCCTCGGATTCCTCGATTAGCCCCTGCTCGATCATGCGGCTGATCGAGCCGTAGAGCGCGCCCGAGCCGAGATTGAGCTTGCCGTTGGTGCGCCGCAGTATCTCGCGCTTGAGACCGTAACCGTGCCGCTCGCCCTCCGAGAGAGCAAGGAGCATATGGAAGACCGGAAGCGGCAGCGGGAGATAGTCTTGAATCGCGGGCTCTGTCAGTTTCGCCATACTAGGTCATATTATGACATACTAGTACAGGTAGTTCAATAGATATTGACGCGCATGGCTTCCTGGGCGCAGATATTTCTTGGCGGAGGTGCGCCGCTGGCCTGCCGGCCCTTATATGGTGTAACCGGTCACATGACGAGCGGCACGCCTGTCAGACTCAAGTGCCGGTCGGTGGACCAGCAGACCCTGGTGTGCTCTTCAGCCATGATTGCCAGTCCGTGGCCATCCGCGAGCGTGAGCCGCTGATCGGCGAACTTCCGCGCGAACCGGGCCGCCTTCGCTAACGCCGCGGAATCGAATGGCTGAATGGACAGGGCGGTCAATTCATGGATGAAATTGAGGAATTGCACGCCGCGATTCTGGTCGTAGCGCCGCAAGAACCAGCCATGGCCCTCGGCGATGACCAGGACTGACCAACTTAGCCGATGCCGAGCTCGTCGATCCGCTCCAGCGGCGTGCCGCACTCCCGGCAAATCACCGCGCGGCAGTCGCCGCACACCAGCGGATCGGCGACGGGTTTGCCGCAGGTCGGGCAGTAAAACTCTGGCGCTGGTTGGGCGGCATCGGACATTCGAGATATCTCACCGTTTCGTCAGCAATCACCATGACCGCTTCCTCACAGCCCTGGCCCCGACTCGAGTCCGCCGAGCCGCGACCGTCAGGGAGCGGTTGTTCTGGCCTTCGACAGCAAACTCCAGTTTACCTGTCACCAGCACAACCCGCGACGAATGAGTTCGGCTACTATCGAAACATGCGTACTATATTCGCGGCACTTTTCTTGTCCTCGGCCCTGCTCGGCCAGCAGGACATCAAGACCTACACGCTGGCGAATGGAATGAAGGTCATCGTCCAGGAGGACCACGGGGTTCCCAATGTGGCGATGTACTTCTTCTACAAGATCGGCTCGCGCAACGAGCATCCCGGCGCCACCGGGGTCTCCCACTTCTTCGAGCACATGATGTTCAACGGCGCGAAGAAATACGGGCCCAAGGAGTTCGACCGCGTGATGGAGAAAAACGGCGGAGGCAATAACGCCTACACCTCCAACGACGTCACGGTGTATACCGACTGGTTCCCCACTTCGGCCCTGGAGCTGATGTTCGACATGGAGGCGGACCGCATCCGCGACCTTGCTTTCGACCCGAAAATGATCGAATCCGAACGCGGCGTGGTCTATTCGGAACGCCGCTCCTCGGTGGACAACAGCAACGGAGGCATGCTCTCGGAACTGGCCGAAGCCACGGCGTTCGAAGCCCATCCCTACCATTGGCCGGTCCTGGGGTGGCCCTCGGATATCGAATCGTGGACCATGGAAGACCTGAAAAATCACTGGAGCATGGGCTACGCGCCGAACAACTGCGTGATGGTGATTGTCGGCGATGTGAAGTTCGATCAGGTGCTGGAGCTGTCGAAAAAGTACCTGGAACCGATTCCGCGGCGCGAACCGCCTCCCCCGGTGCGCACCAAGGAGCCGGAACAGATGGGGGAGCGGCGGGTCACGCTGAGCAAGCCGGCGCTTTTGCCCATCCAGATATTCCTGTACCACGTGCCGAACGCGAAAGATCCTGACACCCGTGTGCTGGACGTGGTTTCCACGCTGCTTTCCAGCGGGCAGAGTTCGCGCCTCTACAAGCGGCTGGTGGATTCGCAACTGGCGCTCTCGGCGGGCGGATATTCGGGTGACGCCTTCGATCCCACGCTGTTCCAGGTCTACATACAGCCGCGCACGGGCGTGGATCCGGCAGCAACCGAGAAGGCCTTGTTCGACGAGCTGACTCGCCTGCAAACCGAAACGGTGCCGGAGGCGGAACTGCGTAAGGCCAAGAACCAGATGCTGGCCAGCCTGTACCGCCGGCTCAAGACCATCGCCGGGCGGGCCGACTTGCTGGGCACTTACGAAGTGTTCCGCGGAGACTACTCCAGGCTCTTTACAGAGGATAAAGAAATCGAAGCCGTGACGGCGGCGGACATTCAACGCGTGGCGCAAAAGTATTTCACTGCCAGGAACCGGACCGTGGCCACGCTCATTCCCGAAAAGCCGGAGGTGAAACAATGAAACGCCTGCTGATGGCCCTGGTGTTGTGCGCGTCGCTGAACGCGCAGGTGAAGCTGCCGCCCTACACCCGCGAGGTGCTGCCCAACGGGACGGTGGTCTACATGATGCAGCGGACGGGCCTTCCGCTTGTGAGCTTCCGGGTGCTGGTGAAAGGTGGAACGGAATCGGACCCGGTTGCGCTTCCCGGACTGGCTTCGGTGACCGCGGAACTGCTGCGCCGCGGAACGGCCCAGCATACCGCCGCCCAATTCTCCGAGGAGATCGACGGCTTGGGAGGTACATTCGGCGCGGGCCCGAACGATCAGGCCACCACCATTAACGCCGAATTCCTCAGCAAAGATTTCGACCGCGGACTGGCGCTGGTGGCCGATGCGGTGCTGCATCCGACTTTTCCCGACGAGGAAGTACGCAAGACCGTGGCGCGCCGCGTGGACGGGCTCAAGTCGACCAAGGACAGTCCGGGCGCGGCCATCAATTCCTACTACCGGACTTTCTTCTTCGGCGGCGGGCACCCGTACGGGCGCGTGCCCGATGAGGCGTCGTATGACCGCATCCGCCGCGACAATATCGCCGACTACCACAAGAGCATGTACGTCGGGCGCAATCTGGTTGTGATCGTCGCCGGTGATTTCGACCCAGCCAAAGCCAAGGCGCGGGTGACCGAGACCTTTGGCGCGGCGCCCGCCGGCAATGCGTACCCGTTTGTAGCCGACGCTCCGGTTCCCAAGAACAACGCGCCGCGCGTGTTGTTGGTGGACAAGCCTGATGCCACGCAAACGTATTTCGTGATCGCGCAGCCGGGCGTTCGGCGCTCCACGCCGGACCGCGTGCCGCTGACCCTGGTCAACACTCTGTTCGGCGGCCGCTTCACTTCCATGATCAATGATGCGCTGCGCATTACCAGCGGGCTGACGTACGGCGCCAGTTCGTCGGTGCAGATGTCGCGGCTGGACGGCGCCATCACCATCAACTCTTACACCAAGACGGATACGACGGCGCAGGCCATCGACCTGGCGTTGCAGGTCCTCAAGAACCTTACCGACAAGGGAATCTCAGCCGATCAACTCGCCTCGGTCAAGGCTTATGTAAAGGGCTTTTATCCGACCAATACCGTGGAGACCGCCGACCAGATCGCCAGCGTTCTCGGCGAGATGGAGATCTTCGGCTTGGGACGCGACGAGGTCGACCAGTTCTTTACCCGCGTAGATGCCGTCACGCTGGACCAGGCCAACGCCGTGGCGCGCAAGTATTACCGCTCCGACAACCTGACCTTTGTGCTGCTGGGTAACGCGGCGAAGATCCGGGACGTGGCCAAGAAGTACGGCCCGCAACTAATAGAGCGCAAGGCGAAGGACCCCGGCTGGGCGTCGATGTAGGGCAGGTAGTTAACCTGCGGACCGATTGCCAATCGGTCCAAGTACGCACAAGCTTTAGCTTGTGCAAGGCGAGCGCAGCTCGCCTCCTGTTGACATTCAAAAGGAAAAGCGCGATACTCATTTTGGATGTCTATAGGAAGCGCGAAAGCCGATATTCTCCAGGGCACGCTGGACCTGATGGTGTTGCGGACGCTTGAAGCCATGGGGCCGCAGCACGGGTTCGGCCTGGCCAAGCGGATTCAACAGATTTCAGAAGGCGTCCTCGACCTCAACCAGGGAACGCTCTACCCGGCGTTGCTGCGCCTGGAACAGCGCGGCTGGATCCGGTCCAAATGGGGCACCTCCGACAGCAACCGGCGGGCGAAATTCTATGAGCTGACGGCAGCCGGCCGCCGCCAGGTGACGCAGGAGTCCGAAGACTGGGAGCGCACCGTGGCGCTCATGGAACGGTTTCTGCGAAGAGCCGAATAGAGGACGCCATGCGCACCCTGTGGAAACGGATGGCGGCGCTGTTCCGCAGCAGGCGACTGGATCGCGACCTCGACGACGAGATCGCCAACCACCTGGCCATGCAGGCGGATGAGTTTCGGCAGCGTGGCATGAGCCCGGCCGAAGCGCGGGCGGCGGCGCGCCGCGAATTCGGCGGCGTAACACAGACGGCCGAAGCCTATCGTGAACAACGCGGCCTGCCTTGGCTGGAGACGGCGGCCAAGGATATCCGCCACGCTCTGCGCGGGCTGGCGCACAACCCGGGGTTCACTGCGGCGGCGGTGCTGTCGCTGGCGTTGGGGATCGGCGCCAACACGGCCATCTTCTCCATGATTCGCACCCTCATGCTGCGCCTGCTGCCGGTGGCGCGGCCGGAGCAACTCGTCTACCTCTACCGGACGGGCGGATGGGGCCAGGGATACGTTTCGTACCCTCTATACCTCGAACTGGCGAAGCGCGGCGATGTGTTCGAAGGCGTAGCCGCGCGCACCGGCGTAGTCCGGGGACGTTTCGGCCGTGAGGGCGCGGATGCGGTGGAATTCGCCGGGATCGAGTACGTGAGCGGCAATTACTTCAGCCTTCTGGGCGTGACGCCGGCTCTGGGCCGGCTGTTCACGGACGACGACAATCGGACCCCGGGCGCGCACCCCGTTGCCGTGCTCAGCTACGACTTCTGGCGCAACCGTTTCAACGGCGATCCCAGCGTGCTGGGCCGAACGGTGGTAGCCAACAATCGGCCCCTGCAAGTGATCGGCATCGCGCGCTCCGGATTCCGCGGGGTCGAGGTGGAACATCATCCCGACGTCTGGGTGCCTTGCATGATGTACGACGGCGCCATCATGACTCCGGGCATGCATTGGGTGTGGGTGCTGGCGCGGCAGCGGCCGGAAGTATCGCGGCAACGATTGCAGGCCGTGGTGGACGCGGTCATGCAGCGGCACCTGGAGCAACGTTACGGGAAAAATCCCAACGCGGCTTTTCGGAAGACCGCTTTCGACCAGCGGCTGGAGGTTTTCGCGGCGGACGCGGGGATTTCGGCGCTTCGGTTTCTGTTCGGCAAGGCGCTGCTGGTGCTGATGGCGGCGGTGGGGCTGGTGCTGCTGGCGGCCTGCGCCAACCTGGCGAACCTGTTGCTGGCGCGCGGCGCGGCGCGGCAGCGAGAGATCGCGCTGCGGTCTTCGCTGGGAGCGACGCGCACGCGGCTGGTTCGACAGGCATTGACGGAGAGCCTGCTGCTCAGCGCCATAGGCAGTGCGCTGGGAATTCTATTCGCCTTATGGGGCGAACGCCTGATCCTGGGATTCCTGCCGGTGGAAGCGAGCGAGCCGTTGGCGGCGGCGCCCGACCCGGCGGTGCTGGCCTTCACAGCGGGTATCGCGCTCGCCGCAACACTGCTGTTCGGGTTGACGCCGGCGTGGCGCTCGACGGCCGTCGATCCGGCAGTGGGGCTGCGCAGCGGCACGCAGCGCGTGACCCGGCGGCCGGTGCTGCGCCGCGCGCTGGTGGTGGCGCAGGTCGCGTTGTCGGTGGTTCTGGTGGCGCTGGCAGGCCTGCTCGGCGGCAGCCTGGCAGCGCTACGCGCGGTGGATCTGGGCTTCCACAACCAGAGCGCGGTCACGTTTAGTCTGGACTGTCCCGTGTCCTGGACCCGCGCCCAGAGAGAACGGTTCCGGGACGAGTTTGTGGATCGCGTGTCGCGCCTGCCGGGTGTCGCCTCGGTGAGCTACGGATTTCCCGGGCCATTCGAGATGGGAAAGGCCAGCGCGACGATCCGCGTACCGGGCTCGGCTGCGACCGCGCGGGAGCCGGTCGAAGTGGCCATCGCCAGCATCGCGCCGCGGTACTTCGAGACCATCGGAACGCATCTGCTCCTCGGCCGCGATTTCGACCGCAACGATACCGCCGCTTCCCGCAGCGTAGCGATCGTGGACGAAGCGTCTGCGCGTCTGTTCTTCCCGGGAGTGCGCGACCCGGTAGGCCGTGTCCTGAGCTTTGACGATAGCAAGCCGGAGGGCGGAGCCCCGACGTACATCGTGGGCGTCGTGAACAACGTACGGCACGAGGGGCTGCGCCAACCGACGAAACCGACCGTATATTCACCCGCGACGCAGCCGCTGGCGATGGGCGGCCCGGCGATATTAGTGCGCACCCAAGCACCCGCAGCCGCGGTGGTGCCTGTGTTGCGGCGGGAGTTGGCAAAGCTGGGCACGGCTGTTGTGTTGACTGAGCCGCAGACCATCCGCCAGCACATCGACGAATCGATTTTCCAGGAACGCATTCTGGCGACGCTGAGCGGATTCTTCGGTCTGTTGGCGCTGTTGCTGGCGGCCATAGGGCTGTACGGAGTGGTGGCCTACGGAACGGCACAGCGGACCGGCGAGATCGGTGTGCGGATCGCGCTCGGAGCGCGGAGGGCCGGGGTGTTGTGGATGGTGCTGAAGGATGCCCTGCTCCTGGTGTCGGCGGGGCTGTTGGTTGGGCTGCCGGCGTCGGTTGCTGCCGCGCGGGCGGTTGCATCCACGCTGGTGGGCACGCCGTCGGCCGCACCTTCGATGTTCGTAACAACGGGATGCGCGCTGCTGGCAGTGGGAGTGGCGGCGGCGCTGGTACCCGCGCGCCGCGCGGCGAAAATTGACCCGATGCAGGCGCTGCGGCAGGAATAAGGATAGCTATGGGCAGCCTTTGGACGCGGATCATTGCGCAGCTTCGAAGAGAGCATCTCGACCGGGAGCTGAACGAGGAGTTGGAAGCCCACCTGGCGATGCAAGAGGAAGAATTCCGCCAGCGCGGCATGAACGCGGCTGAAGCGCGGGCGGCGGCGCGCCGCGAGTTCGGCGGCGTGGCGCAGACGGCCGAAGCCTACCGTGAACGCCGCGGGCTGCCCTGGCTGGAGACCGCGGCAAAAGATGTACGCTACGCGCTGCGCGGCCTGGCACGCAACCCCGGGTTCACGGCCGCCGCGGTGCTGTCTCTCGCATTAGGGATCGGGGCGAACACGGCCATCTTTTCGATGTTTCACACCCTGATGCTGCGCATGTTGCCGGTCGCGCACCCCGAACAGCTAGTGACTCTCTACCGCACCGGCCCATGGGGCCGGGGTTTCTCTTCTTATCCGCTGTACCTGGAAGTCCGCAAGCGCAGTGACCTGTTCAGCGGCGTGATGGGGCGGAGCGGCCCGGACGATGTTCCCTTTCGCTCCGGCAGCAGTGATCGGCCGGAGACTGCGCAGCGCGAACTGGTGACCGGCAATTATTTCGCAGTGCTGGGCGTGCCGCCAGCCATCGGCAGACTCTTCACCGACGGCGACAACCGCACGCCGCACGCGCACCCATTGGCGGTGCTGAGCTACGACTTCTGGCGAAGCCGGTTTGCGGCGGACCCGGCGGTGCTGGGCCGAAACATCGAGGTGGACAAAGACCTGTTGACCGTGATTGGCGTGGCGGCGCGCGGATTCCACGGAGTGGACGTGGATCATCGCACCGATCTGTGGGAGCCGGCCATGATGTATCACGGCGATTCCGCGCAACCTGGCTCTTTCTGGATCTGGATCATGGCGCGGCGCAGGCCGGACGTGTCCCGGCAGCAGGTCCAGGCCGCCGTCGGCGTGCTCTTCCAGCAGCACCTGAACTCACTCTACGGAACGTTCTCCAACGCAGGCTTTCGCAAGACGGCGCTTGCACAACACATCGAGGTGCGGGAAGGCGGAGTGGGGGTTTCGCTGTTGCGCGAAAGCTTCGGCACGGCGCTCACCGTGTTGATGGCGGCGGTGGTGCTGGTCCTGCTGGCGGCCTGCGCCAATGTGGCCAACCTGCTGCTGGCGCGCGGAGCGGCTCGGCAGCGGGAGACCGCCATCCGCCTTTCCTTGGGAGCGACACGCGGAAGACTGGTGCGCCTGGCGCTCGCCGAGAGCCTGTTGCTGGCAGGCTGCGGCGGCCTGTTGGGAGTGGGATTGGCGTACTTTGGCGAGCGCGGGGTGATGGGATTCCTGCCGGCGTCGTTCGGCGATCCGTTCTCCGCAGGCCCGGACCCAACCGTGTTGGCATTCCTGGTGGGAACTTCTCTGCTGTCGGTAGTGCTTTTTGGGCTGGCGCCGGCACTGCGATCCACGTCCGTGGACCCCGCCGAGAGTATCAAGACGGGGACGGGCCAGGCCGGCTCGCGGCGGCCTCTGCTGCGCCGGGCGCTGGTGGTGGCGCAGGTGGCATTCTCGGTGATGCTGGTGGCTCTGGCCGCGCTGTTCGCACACAGCCTGGCGGCGCTGCGTTCGCAGGACCTTGGTTTCCGCAATCAGAACCTGATCGCAGTATCACTAGAGACCCCAACTCCGTGGGAACCCTCGCTGGCGAATGCTCTCCTCGAGAGATTTCAGGCGCGGATGGCGGCCTTGCCCGGAGTTTCGATGGTCAGCTTCGGCTGCCCAGGCCCTTTCGTGGGCGGATATTCCAGCATGAGCCTGCGGGTTCCGGGTTCGGAAGCCACGGCCAAAGAAACGGCTTGGGTCGCCGTGCAGCGCGTGGCGCCGCGGTACTTCGAGATTCTCGGCAGCCCCCTGGTGACGGGCCGGGAGTTCGACCGCCACGACACTCCGGGCGCGCGCAAGGTGGCGCTCGTGAACCAGGCCTTCGTGCGCGCGTTCCTGCCGGGCGAACCGCATCCCACCGACCGCGTGATGAACTTCGATGACGCGAAATACGATCCCACCTACATCGTGGGCGTCGTCCGCGACATTCCGCACCAGGGCCTGCGAGAGAAGGTGTCGCCGACCGTCTATCTGCCAGTGGACCAAATGCCCGCCGGTTTCGGCATGGTCCTGCTGCAGTCCACGCGCCCACTGAAGGCGCTCCTGCCCGCCATCCGCCGCGAAACGGCCAAGCTGGGTCCGGACATCACGGCCTCGGAACCACGGACCATTCGGCAGCGCATCGACGAATCCATCTTTCGCGACCGGATGGTGGCGACGGTAGGCGGCTTTTTCGGAGGGCTGGCCCTGCTGCTGGCGGCCATCGGCCTGTACGGAGTGATGGCATACGCAACCGCGCGGCGCGCGCGAGAGATCGGGATCCGGATCGCCATGGGCGCGCGGCGCACCGCTGTGCTGTGGATGGTGCTGCGCGGCGCGCTCGTGCTGGTGGCCGGCGGGTTGGCGATCGGGCTGCCGGCATCGCTGGCGGCCTCGCAGAACTTGGTGCCGCTGTTGTTCGGCATCCAGCCGAACGACTCGCTGACCTATGTGACCACGACTGCCGTGCTACTGGCGACAGGCCTTGCGGCCGCGTTCATCCCCGCGCGGCGAGCAGCGCGGATGGAGCCGATGCAGATGCTGCGGCAGGACTAGGCTTACCTTGTTCCCTTCGTGGAATTCGAACCTGCCTGGCCTCTGTCAAACCCCACTCCGCTGATGCAGATTACACTCCGGGCGGTCCGGTCGAACTTCAGCCGCACCGTGCGGAGTTCCCGCGCGTCAAAGTGGCCATCACCGTGAAAGGCCGCCAGTGGCGCGCGCACCGTTTGGAAAACGGGCTCCCAGTCCTTTTCATAAGCCTGGCTGTCCAGAATGCCGAGCTTGGTGAACTTCTCTTTGAGCGGCGGCGGGATGGCCGCGAAGCCGCTTGCCAAAGCCGTGACAGTCGCCCCGGCGCTGGTCCCGAGCTCGATCGTGAAGTCCGGCGATTCGCGCTCCTTCTTGGTCTTTTCCTTGGTCTTCTTCGTTTCTTCCTTCTTCTTGCCGGGGAGCGGCGCATCTTCGTCCATTACCGCCACCGAGAGTTGCAGAGCCGACGCCGGGCTTAACCCCCACCCCGCCGCGGCGCCCTCCGGCAGCGCGATCGTGTAAGCTGCTGCCGGCGCTCCCGCTGCGCGGTTCCAGCCGAGAAATACGCCGTTGTAGTCCCGATCCCCCTGGCGCCATGGGATGCGCCCTTCGCGCCAGATCGAGAGATTGTCGCCGGCGATCCGCGCGCCCGGAAACGTGGCGGTCGTGAGATCGGCATCCTCCTCGAACGAGGCCAGCGGCACATAGGACGCATCCTGGTACCGGTTCACATACAGCGTGTCCGGCAACCACTGACGGCCCGCGCGCCAGTCTTGAAACAGCGGGATGTACTCGCGGCGGTTGTGCAACGTGGCTTCCAAAAATGCCGAAATATATGCTTTCGAAATGCGGCGCTGCTCCTCGCCGGGCATCAACGGTTTCAGATTCAGAAACCAGCTCAGCGGCTCGCCCGCATCGGTGCGGCCCCAGACCGTGTTGAATTGGCCGTGATTGGCGCGATAGGCGTAGATCTCGGCCTTGAACCATGGCCCCGGTTGAGTGTAACGCACGTGTTCCCATTGACGGCTGCCCATGAACGAGGAAACATCCGCGTCGTGCGCGCCTTGCAGGGTCAGATAGCTGACGTCCTCGATCCATCGGTGTTGGCCCGCGGGCTTGTATTGCCCGTCCGCGGGCGCGATGGCGACTACTGCCTGAATGGCGAATCCATAATCGAATCGAATGTTGGCGTCCTCGGGGTCATATCGCAGGCGATTGAACGCGGCCGCGGTGGCGGCGGCCTCCCCGCCGCGTGAATGTCCCATCAGGGCGATGCGTGTGAGATCCACTTTGCCCTGGAACGGATTTCCCTGCGTCTGATTCCATTCCCGCCACAGCTTTAGGTGCTCCAGCAGCAGCCAGCCGCGGACCGCCTGCTGCTTGGGCGGATCATGAAAAAGGCCGCCGTTGAGAAAGTTCTCGTCCACGGATGCCAGGATGAAACCGCGGCTGGCGAGCAACTCCCCCAGATACGCGTAGCCCGGATCCGAGAATTCCACCATGTTGTGATTTCCATGCACGATCAACACCAGCGGAAAGGGCCCCGAACCATCGGGATACCAGACGCGCGCGTTCAGCGGCTGCTTGTCCACGTCAAAGCCCCAATACTTCTTCCTCGCCCATCGCTTCCAGCCTTTGAAGTCTTTGAAGAAGTCGGACGCGTCCACCGTGCGCGTGCGAATGGCTACTTTCGAACCGTACTCGGGCCGGCGGATGTCCGTGCCCGAACCATAGAACAGCATCTTGACCGCATAGGGTCCTTGGTCCGATGGATTCGGCGCGTCCAGCTTCAGCGGCAGCGAGGCTGTGGGAGGACGCCAGGCCACCAGATTCTCCATCGATCCCTGGTGCACAAACAGCCACACCAGTCCGGCATTGAGTCCCACGGACAACAGGCAAAGCAGCACCGTGATGACTTTCTTGCTGAGGGCCGCGCCGGCAAACGCGCCTGTGACAAATGCCGCGATCGTGGCGCCCAGGAATCCTTCGGCCAACCCCAGCACGATGGCCATGATGAATCCCAACTGCGGCGGTCCCCAGGCCGCCATCACGATCACGCCCGATCCCACCATCATTCCGGTGGCGAGGCGCGGCAGCCTGCGGGCGATAGTCAACAACAAAGCGACCAGCAGCGCGATAAGAGGGATGGCCACCGCGGCGATGACGGTAGCGAATGTGAAATCGAAGGCGTAGCCGAATCCGGTGCGGAGATATAGGCCCGCGATAACGACGCAGGCGAGCGCCGCCGCCAGCATACCCCAGGTGCCGCCCCGGCGCTCCACGCGGCCCGGACGGATCGCCGCCCACTGTCTGGCGCGCCAGGCGCACACCGCTCGCCAAACCGATTTCACGCCTGAAAAAAGACGTTCTAATGGCATAGGCATAAGGACCCTGTTTATTATTACAGGCCCGGGCCGTTGGCTTGTATCAGTCGGAGTGATGAAGGAGGCCTTCATCCACAAGGATGAAAATGCCTCGACGTGGCGCAGGCACTCCTGCCTGCCGCGCCCCCACACGTCGGGGCGCATGGTTTCTTCAGCCGGCGATCGTTCCGTGATCTAGGCCTCATACACCTTCCAAAACACTTCCCTGAACTTCATCATTTCCTGATCAGTGCCGATCGACACGCGCAGCATGTTGTCCAGCGGCGGGAACGGACGGCCCGGCGCTACGCCCAGCTTCGGCATCGTGTTGATGAACTCGCGGGCGTTGCGGCGGCAGTCGATCATGATGAAATTGGCGTGCGGCTCGATGTATTTCACTTCGCGCTCGCGCAGCCACGCGCACAGCTCGCGGCGGGTCCTCGAAAGGATCGCACGCCGTTCCGGCAAAATGCGCTGCCGGTCGGCCAGCGCCGCCGTTACGCCGCGCGCGCTCACGATCGAGATCACATTCAGGCGCAGCGGTGTCAATCGTTGGATGATCTCCGGCTTGGCGGCGGCGAACCCCACCCGCAGCCCGGCCATCCCGTAGATCTTCGAGAACGTTCGCGCCACGATGACGTCCTTGCCCTGCCGCACATAAGGCAGCGCGCTGCCAACCTCCGGCGTCTCGACAAAGTGCAGGTAGGCCTCATCCACCAGCAGCGTAGTGTTGGCGGGCAGGTTGTTGACCAGCCAGTCCACGTCCTTGCTCTTGGTGACCGCCGAGGTCGGATTGTTGGGATTGCAAAGGTAGATCAGCCCGCCGTGCGCCTTGTCCGCCTCTTCCGCCATCTTCTTCACATCGGCGGTGAAGTCCTCGCGCAACTTGGTCAGCACCACCGGCCGCCCCAGCGCGCGCGCCAGCTCGATCGGACCTTCGTACGCCGGCGTCACGCTGATCAACGGCCGCGTCGCCGACGTGAAAGCGTCCACCGACGTATGCAAGACCTCGCTCGATCCCGACCCGGTAATGATCTGTTCCGGCGCGAGCTCTTCGCTCTTCGCCATGGTGACGTAGATATCGTGGAAATCGTTGTAGTGATACCGCCCCGATCCGGGCAGCGCCTCGCGCATGGCGTCCAGCGACACCTGCGGAGGGCCTAGCGGATTCTCGTTGGCGTTGAGCCACACCATGTCCTTGGGAAGGTCGGCGACGTTCACCGTGGCGCGCTGAGCGTACGCCATCTCCGGCAGCAGCCGGGCCGCGGCCGCCGCGAGCCCGACCCGCGTGGCGAATCCTCTTCTGGTCAGCATGAGTTGTTCCTCGCTGTTGCAGCCATCATAGCTCCGAGGGCGCTGGGTTGTCGCGGTGGGGCAGGCGGTGCCGGTCTTCCTCGGGCCGAGAGTCCGGCTTGCACCGCGATGGAATTTGCCCCACTGTCCGCAGTATCCCATCCTGCAGGATTTGGCCCGTGATCGCGGAGGCGCCTTTGTTGAGCACAACACCCATGGAACAGTTATCGATGGTTCGCATCGCATAGCCTCCTTTCTGCGTTGGCTTAGTGTTTGGCCGCCGTCGGCAGGAAATTCTCGAGCACCCAGGTCTCGTTGTTAATGATCTGGGGCATGGAGATGGTGAGTATCTTGTGCCCGTCCGCCGGCATCTTGAGGCTTCCGGCGAGATTGGCACTGGGAAAGTCTCCCAGGCGCTGCGGCTGGCCTCCTGAAACCGGCACCCGGCACAATCCCCGCCGGCCCGCGGCATCGACTCCATGGAACAGGACAGCGCTGCTGTCGGCCGTGAACTGAAGCTGCTCCCAGCCGTCTTTGCGAGGTGCTCCCACTCGCCACCGGCCAGGGGACGGATCGCGATTCCGCTATCGTCGAGCCGAAGCAGCCATCGCCCGTCGGGCGAAGGGAGCCGGTCGATTTCGTCACCCGAGGGCGCTGTATTCGGGGTCGTTTCGAGGATGGTCTCCCGCTGGGACTGGATATCGAAACGCAGGGTTGTCGCCGTCGATGGAGTGGTGTTTTCCAGCCGAACCAGGTAAAGAGCCTGGTCATCGTGGCTCGTCTGAAGAATGAACGCGGTGGACGCGAGGGAACCGAGCTTTTCGACTTCTCCGGAAGCCACCTGCACCGCGAACAGGTCGCTCCTCCGGGTTGTCATTTCATTGCAGAACAGCTTGGGGTGCTGCGCCGCCCAGCGGCAGAACACTCCCGCGGTCCCGCGATAGACCTCGTGTTCCTTACCGGTCGAAAAACTGCAATTTCGTTGAACGAAAACCCACAAAAGAACTTGAGATCGACAACTTGGGCTAGTGACGGGTCTACTGCACGTCGTCGGAGAGTGCCGTGATCTCAAACTGCCCCCCTCGCCGCAGGGCCTTGCGCTGGCGTGCATAGTCGATGATAAGGCCGCGCATCACGCGCGAAGCGTAGGCCATGAACCGTCCGCGATCCGGGAATTCCACTCTCTCCCGGCCGGACATGTTGAGGTATGCTTCGTGCAATAGGGTCGTCGCGCTGAGAGTCACACCGCCGCCCCGCTTTGCCAATTCGTGCCCCGCAAGCCGATGGAGTTCGTCGTACAGGGAGCAGGCCGAACTCCGGGATCAGGTAATCGCAACACCTCGCACATCCAGACCAGGTATCCGCCGGCCGCGCTCAACACATGCCGTCCCAATGCGCCCAGCGAGGCATAGTTAGGATCGGCGGTCGGCGGGAGGCTCACCGGCAACGCCATGGCCCGCCGCCATGTCTGGACGAACCGGCGCAGATGTTCCTCGTGCAACAGCACCATAGCGCGTACGGCGCGAGAGCGGTA
>Ga0335081_10008686_pt1 | contig 16295 bp, 14 predicted proteins | sample Lox_Sample_35_FD_206713 | JGI IMG/M metagenome (GOLD analysis project Ga0335081, IMG submission 206713) | Soil microbial communities from Loxahatchee National Wildlife Refuge, Florida, United States - Lox_Sample_3.5 | ecosystem: Environmental > Terrestrial > Soil > Wetlands | place: USA... | reverse complement strand
GCCGCGGGCTCTCCCGCTCATCCCCGGCAAACCAAGACAGCATTCTAACCCGAATCGCGTTAGCTCACTTGGGCGCGCTCCCTCCCGCTCAAGGCTGCCGTTACAGCAGCCGCCCTCTGGCTCGGGTCGTGAAAAAATTACTCGGTGACGGATGGCACGAAACCATCGCAAACACCCTTATGGCCCGCCGCTTGACCGACTTGCCGGTGTTTGGCTAACCGGCTGCATCTTTAACTGCGGAATCGCAAATGAACATGGACGCAAAATCACAGTCCCGCACATCGACCGCTCTGCGCAGCGGCCCACGCGGAGCCGACGATTCGTTCCAAGCAGGAGGTATAAGTCACATGCTCGCAAAAACCGCGCTCATCCTCACGATTGCGCTTGCATTGGCCGGATGTGGCCGGCAACACAACCAGCCAGGAGCCTCCGCTGCCGGCACAGTCCAGGCCGCGAATACGACGGCTCCGCCCTCCGGACAAGTCGCCGCGGGGAATCCCGAGCCCGTGGATCAGCTCCCGCCCGCGGCCCAATCCGCGGCTAATCAGTCCGCGCAGCCTTTGCCCGCATCGGCGGCTGTATCGGGAAACACCGCAATGAACCCATACCAGGCTGCAGCGGCCGCGCAACCCGTATCGCCGCCCTCATCGTTCCAAGGGTCGCAGCCCGCAGCCGCGGAAATTCAGCCGGCGGTGGTGACCATCCCCGCCAGGGCGCGCATCCACGTGCGCCTTGCCGAAACGCTCGACACGCGGCACAGCTATGCGGGGGAGCGCTTCGTCGCTCACCTCTCTGAGCCAATCGTCTTCGGCGACCGCGTCGTGGTTCCGAAAGGTACCGCATTCCAAGGCCACGTCATCGAGGCAAAGCCTTCCGGCCGATGGAAGGGGCGCGCATTCCTGGGCGTGACGTTGGATTCGTTCCGCCTGCGCGGCGTCCGGTACGCGGTGACCACCGCTCCAGATTTCCGCTCCAGCCGGTCCCATAAGCGGCGGGACATCGAATTTGTCGGCGGAGGATCCGGCACTGGCGCTACCGTCGGCGCGGTTGCCGGCGGTGGAGTAGGCGCGCTGGTCGGGGCCGGCGCCGGCGCAGTGGCCGGCACCGCCGGCGCGCTCTTCACCGGCAGAAAGAACGTCACGCTGCCTGTCGAAACTCCCCTCGTCTTTTCCTTGCGAAGCGACGTTACTCTCCACGGCTGACGAACCGTGGCACAGACGCTCCTGTCTCTCCTGCCGGCGCATAGCCAGCGCGCTTTTTGGTTAGAAGCTCGCCGTGCCGCGCGCCCCGCGTCCGCGGCGCATGGGCGCGCGCAAGGCACGGCACGAAACCGGCAATGGCCCTCCCGCCACCCGGTTCCGGGGCCTCAGGCTCACACGGCTCGCCGCTGGTGAGCCTGCAAACCGGCAGTCCGCGCCGCGTTACGGCAGCCCGAACTGCTTGGTATCAATCCACTCGCTCTTGACCAGCGTCCACCAATCCACCGCCAACCCCCGCAGCACGTATTCGTAGGGCAGCCAGCCGTAACCCGCGGCGCCCCATGCGGTGCCCCACGAGTTGCGGATCAGCAGCGCGCCGATCGTCGTCGCAGCGCCGGCATTGGTGTTCGTGATCTGCATCGTATCGTCGTATCCCACCGCGTCCACGGCATGGCCGCCGACCACCTTCTCGCCGCCGGCCGGGAACGGTATCTTACCCGACGTGGCAGCCTGCGTGTACGAGTTGTAAACCGTGAACCCGAACGTGGAGGGCAATCCCGCCGCCAGCCAGGTTCGAATCGTGTTCAGCACCGTCGATGGCGTGGCGCCTGCCGGGTCGAGCCGGTAGTAGCTGATCGCTTTGTAATTCTCAGCGAAGGCGTAGCAGAACGCCGAGGGCTCCACGTCGAACGCGGCAATGTTGTAGGGGCAATAGCGCTCCGGCGGCACGCCAAACAGCGCCAGCGCCCCCATCGTCGTGCGCAGGTACGCGCCGCTGTCGCCGGTGCATCCGATCAGATCGCGCGTCACCTTGTAGAGGAACAGCCGCGACGCATCGAGGTATGTTCCAAAGGCGCGCCTCTCGAAGTACTCGACCAATCCCACTCCCGCGTTCGCGGTGCAGGAGCCGAGCTGCCCCTGGTCCTCGACCGGCGAGCACCACTGCCGCAGATCCACCGACGGCGCCAGCGTCGCCGGACTGGCGCCGAGCACGCGAGCCTTCATCAGGTTTGCCTTGATCGAACGCTGATTGAACTGCTTCAACCTCAGGGACACCTCGTCACGCTCCATCGTGTGATCCCGGAAGTCCGGAAGGTCGCGCATCCAGCCCATTCCGGGCGGCGCTGCCTGGATTTGGGTCACCGCGAATTGCCTTGCCGCCTCCAGATCGATAACGGGCGCATGCACGTCTGGAACCTCGTGGACCGCGGTCCCGCCATGTTCTATTCGTGGCATATCGATTCTCTCCTCTCTGTAAGTTGTCTTTTTGCCAACGGTCTCACTCAGCGCACCATTTCATAAATGCGGTCTCGAATTCCCACGCGCCCCTGCAAGGGGCCGGGCACTGCCCGGCCCGACCTTGAGACTCACGCGAGTCCGCGTAGAAAAGCTGGAGAACGTATGAAATCGCGTACTTAGTCGAGCACGTCATCGGCACTTAGCCGCAATCCTCACTTCCGGCGTAAGCTCATTCTTGCCGGAATAGAATTGTCTCCTGCTCTGAATTAGGCGTCATTTAAGATCGGAGTTCAAGGGGAGTGCGATAGAATGTCCAGCCCGCCGCCGCGAGTCGGAATTTCCGCCGGGGCATCAGGCCGGCTTGGCGCGCGGAAGCGCCGTATCGGCCTCGCACAGGCTTTCAGGACTTTCGAGAGGTTCTTCCCACTGCGCCCACAACCGCTCCAGCGCGTCCAGGCAGGCGGCTGCTGTCGCGCTGCCGAACGCCCAGTTGCCCACCACGTTCAGCAACCGCCGCACCTGGGGTGAGCATGCTTCCTTCATGCAATCGAGCTCGGTTCGAAGGTCACCGAGTGACTTGCTTCGCCGCGTCCCGCCATTACGGCCGATCCTGGCTGTCTGCAGCCGGTAAGTGGTGCCGCCTCTAGTTACGAGTCGCGCTGTATCTTCGTCGCGTGGCGAAGATACCTTGTTCCGCCAGCGGCGTAAGGTGGCTTCCGGAATGTGCAGATGCTTGGCAATCTGGACATTACTCATCGCGGCGCCGTTCGGATGGCGGAGCGCCAGGCGAATCACTCTCTGGGTTTCCTCCGGCGTGCGCCGGACGCCGTGAGCGCCATTGGCCGCGTAGCTGTCCCACTGCGCTTCACGAAGGGTGCCAAGACGAATTTCCGCCGCCAGTTGTGTCAGCCCCACGCTCTTGGCGGCGGCCACCCTCTGGAAACCGTCCGCCAGCCAGTAGGACTCACCGTCCCACCAGAGCCTCACCGGCGGAAACTCCACTCCGGCGCGCATCAGCGCGGCATACTCGGCTACGATTGCCGGGTTGACCGCCATGCGATGTTGGGTTTGGCCGTCGCCCCGCATCGACGCTATGGGAACCATACGCACGCCCGGCGGCGTAGGGTATCCTTGCCGGGAAAGCGTTGACCGGCTTTCTTGCGCCATTGCGCCCCTAACAGGGGACATCGCGGTTCCTCCCGCGTCAATCTGGCGGATGATGTTGCGGCCGCTTGCGGGACACCACGTCCGGCCGAGACCGGACACGCAACTGCGTTTTGAGAAATGCGCCTGCTCCCGCAGCGCCGGTCGTCTGGCTTTTTGGCGGGTAAGTCCGGTCCTTCCTCCTCTTCCTCCAGGAGCCCCGCGGATAAACCTGCCCCTTGCGGACGTGCGCCCGGCTCGATACCCGTCATCGGCCCGGCGATAGCGGCTCCTCATACCTCATTTATGCCGGATCGAGCACTTTGTCAAGAGTAATAATGGAATTAGAAATCAAAAGATCTCTTTTGGTGTTTTGTGGTCTCGCCGAATGTGCTGAAACTTACAATGGCGTCGGCGAAGCCGCAGGGCGCGGCGCAGCGCGGGCCGTGCGCCTACTTCTTCAGCTCGGCCTGCAACTGCCGGTAGGCTTCTTCGTCATAGTTGGTTTTCACGCGCACCCGGTCCTCCAGATGCGGCTCGCCGGGCCGCGCCCCCTCGTTCTTCACGGCGCGGTCGAGCATTTGCGCCGCCTCCTTGTCGTCCGGGGCGCGCTCCAGCACGGCGCGGAAGCTCTCCGCGGCGGCCTGGAATTGCCCCGCCCGCCACTCCGTGTAGCCGAGGTTGAAGTGATAATCGGGATCCCCGCTGTCGCCCTCGAGCGCCTTTTGAAAACTGGCAACGGCGGCCTGGTAATCGTCGAGCCGCGCCTGGGCCGCGCCCAGGTCGTTGAACACTTCGTTGAGCGGCATCGATCCCGCCACCACCTGGAACGCGCGTTTTGCGCCGGCGTAGTCGTCGACGTGATAGCGGCACAACCCGAGGAAGAACTGCGCCTCCAGGTAGCGCCGGTCGAAAGGATCCACGCGCGCCAGCCATCCCGCCGCCAGTTTGTATTCCCGCTTCTCCCAGTAGCCCTTGCCCAACTGGAAACACGGCGGGGAATAGTGTTCGTCCAGCCGGGCCGCCTGCATGAACAGGTGCTGGCGCTGCTCGGGATCGGTGGCCAGCAGGCCGCGCACATAATTCTCCACCGCGTCGATGCGCACCGCCGGGCGCACCTTCAGGAAATCCTCCTCGGTGCGGGCGCTCGCCGGGTCCAGTTGCCGCAGCGTCTGCCAGGCGAGGCGCGCTTCCAGTTCCGCCAGCCCTTCCAGCGCTCCCACCACGCTGTAGACGGGCCCCTGCCGCGTCTCCTTCAGGTAGAGCACGCGCGCCGTGATGCGCAGCGACCCTTTGCTCGCCGTGCCGCCGCCCTCGGCCGGCAGCAGTTCGTAATACCCGTAGACCACGCGCGCCGCGTCCAGCGCCTCGCCCACTTTGATGATCGAGGCGTGCGTCAGCTCCGCGCCCGGCCGCAGCGAAAGCCGGCGGTAGGCTTCCGCCTTGTCCTCCCTCGCCAGCACCAGCAGCCCTTCGGAAGCCAGCCCGTCCTGCACGGTCTCGGCGATGCTCTCGCCGATCCAATCGAGGCTGGCCAAGTTGGCGTGGTTGAAGAAGCGCAGCACCACCACCGTCTCCGCGCGCAGCGCGGCGCACGCCATCACCGCCAGCAGGAACAAGCGAACCATCGGTTCCAGTGTAACAGCCGGGGCATGCGCCGCCGGTTTGCCCGCCGCCGCGGAGGCGCCTTTGCCCGGAGATCCTCTCCGAAGCGAAGAGCAGCCAGCAATCTCGGCCGCACGCAGCGTAGTACACACGGTAGACGCCCCGCCAGGTGCCAGGACCCACGCGTCGAAGTGAGGCAGGTGGGCATCGGCCCCGGACCGTCGCACGATGTCCCCGTTCTGGATCCGAACCGCTGCCGCGCTACCCCACGAAATCCCGCACGCGCCTGCTGGCCTCCTCCAGAATCGCGGGCTCCTCGCCGAAGCCGCGCAGCCACGCCAGGCCCGGCTCTTTGCGCCACCAGGTGATCTGCCGCTTGGCGTAGTTGCGCGTCTTGCGCTGCGCGTAGAACACCGCCTCGCGCGCATTCAACTCGCCGTGAATGAGTTGCAGCGCCTGTTTGTAGCCGTGCGATTCAAATGGCTTGATCGTCTCCGCGAAGCCCAGCGCCAAGATGTGCCGCGCTTCCTCCACCAGGCCACACGCGAACATCCGCGCGCAGCGCGCGTTCAAGCGGTCGTACAGCGCGTCGCGGTCCGGCAGCAGGCCCAGCTTCAGGACGCGGTAGCCCGCCAGCGCCGCGCGCCCCTGCTCGAACAGTTCCGTCACCGGGCGCCGCGTCAGCAAACAGACTTCGAGCGCCCGCGTCACCTTCGGCACGTCGTTGGGATGGATCTTCGCCGCGGCCGCGCCGTCGAAGCGCCGCAGCAGCCGGTGGAGCGAACCCGGCCGGTGTTTTTCGCGCGCGCTCAGCCGGTCGCGCAGCGCCTGGTCCCGCTCCGGCCCCGCGAACAACCCGTCCACCAGCGCCCGCAGGTAGAAGCCCGTGCCGCCGCACACCACCGGCAGCCGGCCGCGCGCTGAAACCGCGGCCACCACGTCTCGCGCCGCGCGCGCGAATTCGCCCGCCGTGAACAGCGCGTCCGGTTCCAGGATGTCGATCAGATGATGCGGGATCCCGCGCCGCTCCTCCACGCTCAGCTTCGCGGTGCCGATATTGAAATGGCGATACACCTGCAGCGAATCGCAATTCACCACTTCGCCCCCGAATGTTTCGGCGAGATCTAGCGCCAGCGCGCTCTTCCCCGAACCGGTCGGTCCCACGATTGCAACCATCGGCAGGGCGGCGGCGTCTTTTTGTAGTAAGGAAGCACCGGCCGGCTCAGACCGTTCGTTTGTGCGCGGCATTACAGTGGGCGATGAAGGCATCAGCGGCGGGGACCGGAATCGTAGCAAGAGACTACGGCCCGCGCGATCCCCGGACCAACGGCGGCGTTGCAGCACAGGCGCGTTATACAATAAAAAGGTGATCTTCGGCTCTGGGCATGCCAATGGCCGGAATCAAGTAAGGACCCCATGATTTGCTCAGCAAACGTACTCTTTCTGGCCGGTTCGCTGGCTTTTGCCAGCTTCGCTCAGAGCGCGCCGGCCGCCGCGTCTTCCGCCCCAAGTTCCGACGACAAGGCGGGAACCTATTACAATTTTGCCATGGGCCGGCTCTACGCCGAGCTCGCCGCGGCGGAAGGTAGTCCCCAGGATATCGCCAAGGCAATCCACTACTACCAGGAAGCCATCAAGCTCGATCCCAAGGATGGGCTGATTCTGGGGGAGCTGACGGATCTCTATATCAAAACCAATCGTCTGGCCGACGCCGTGGACCAGGCCGAAGCCGTTCTCAAAATCGATCCCGACAACATCGACGCCCGCAAAACCCTGGCCCAGATCTACACTCACCTCGCCATTGGAGACACGCCGAACGCCAAGATCGACGAGAGCTATCTGCACAAGGCCATCGATCAATACCGCAAAGTCACCGAGCAGGCGCCCAATGACGTCGAAAGCTGGACCTATCTCGGCCGCCTCTACCGCGCCGCGAACGATTCGGCGGCCGCGGAGAAGGCATTCGACAGCGCACTCCAGGCTGACCCTGACAACGAGGATGCGCTGACCGGGCTGGCGGACGTCTACTCCGATATGGGCGATTCCGCCAAGGCTCTGGATAAACTCAAGGCGCTGACCGACAAAAGCCCGAACGAACGCACGCTCAGCAAACTGGCCCAGCAATACGAGAGCATGAACGACTACAAGTCAGCCGCCGAAGCTCTCCAGCGCGCCGTCGCGCTGGACCCGGACGACGAACGCCTCGAGCGCGATCTGGGGCGCGACCTGCTCGAGTCCGGCCAGCTCGATGAAGCGCTCAAGGTCTACCAGCAGCTCGCTTCCGACAGCCCGCGCGATCCGAACTACCGCCTGTGGGTGTCGCGCCTCTATCGCCTGAAGCGCGATTTTCCCGCCGCCGAAAAAGCCCTGGCCACCGCCCAAATGCTGGATGCGGACAACCTCGAGGTACGCGACGAACGAGTGGTCCTGCTGGAAGCCGAAGGCAAGATCGACGACGCGCTGACGGCCATGAAATCCCTGATCGATTCACTGCCCCGCCGGAGTTACTCGGCCCGCGAAGCGATTGCCCGCGGCAAGTTGGTGCGACAGTTGGCATTCCTCTACCGCGAGGCCAAGCAGTATCCCGCCGCCGTCGACGCCTTCCGCGAATACGGCACGCTCGATACCGACCCCTCCGATAGCGCGCCGCTCGAATCGGTGGCGCAGATCGTGGAAACCTATCGCGCCTCGGGCGACCTGGCCGCCGCCGAGAAGGAAGCTCAGGCCGGACTGAAGCAGTTCGCCGACAACCGGGAAGCCAACCGCGAGTTGCAGCTCGAGCTGGCCGAAGTCTACGAGCAGGGCAAGCGCTGGAACGACATGATGAAGGCGTGCGATCGCGCCGAACAGTCCTCCACCAAGGACAGCGAACGCGAGGCGGTGTACTTCATGCGCGGCGCCGGCCTGGAGCGCCAGAAAAAATACGATCAGAGCGAGGCCGCCTTCCGCAAGGTGCTCGAGCTCAATCCGAAGAACGCGGGCGCGCTGAACTATCTCGGTTACATGCTGGCCGACCGCAACGTCAGGCTCGACGAGGCCTACGATCTGATCAAGCGCGCGGTCGATCTCGACCCCGAGAACGGCGCCTACCTGGACAGCCTGGGTTGGGTTTATTACCGCCAGGGCAAGCTGGATGACGCGCGCGGCCTGCTCGAGCACGCTCTGGCGCGCATGCAGGATCCCACCGTCCACGATCACCTAGGCGATGTCTACCTGAAGCTGGGCAAGACCAAGGAGGCGATCGCGCAGTGGCAGGATTCGCTGCGCGAATTCCAGAAGGGCACCGAGCAGGACGCCGATCCGGAAGAGATGGCCAGCGTCAAAGGCAAGCTGGACGAAGCCCAAGCCAAGCTGGCCGCTGAAACTCACGGCAAGTAGACTGCGCCCCGTAGGTCCGGGCATGACCGCCGTGTCGCATCGCGCCCGCTCGTGCTTTTGCGCCATCTTCATCGCTCGCGAAAAAGCGGAGTAACCGCACCATGAGCCCCGGCCCCAATGCCGATTTCGACGTCGACGTTCTCTACGCCGCCCTCGACGCCCAGCGCCGGTCGCGCGCCCTGAGTTGGCGAGGCGTCGTTCGCGAGATGGCCGGCCTTCCCCGAAACGCCACCGCCGGAGGAATCAGCGCATCCACGTTGAGCGGGCTGCGGAAACGGCGCGCCGTCGAGGGCGATGGCGTCCTGCAAATGCTTCGCTGGCTCGGCCGCACCCCGGAGAGTTTCGTCCCGGGCCACCCCGCCCCAACCCGGGACGCCGCGTTGCCCGCAGTCGCTCCCGGCCGCATCCTCCGCTTCGATACGCGGGCCATCCACGCGGCGCTCGACGCCCGGCGCATCGCGCGCGGCATCGCGTGGTCGGACGTCGCGCGTGAGATCGGCGGCATCGCGCCCGCCTGCCTCACTCGTCTGTCGAAAGGAGGACGGACCGGCTTCCCCCATGTGATGCGGATCGTCAGGTGGCTGGGTCGCCCCGCCGCCAGTTTCACTCGCGCGTCCCTCCGATAACGGGCGCGCCGCTCCGGGTGGGCCCCATCGGCGCTCGCTCCGGCGCCTTGTTAGAGTGGAGTAGCCATGTCGCGCATGATCGAAGAAATCCGCCAGCAGCCCGCCGCGCTGGCCCACACCCTGCGCGCGGGCATCCCCAGCGCGCGGCGCTTCCATCGCCTCCTCGAAGGGAGGCGCCCCCAGTTGGTCGTGCTCGCCGCGCGCGGCACCTCCGATAACGCCGCCCTCTTCGGACGCTATCTGCTCGAAATCGCCGCCGGAATCCCGGTCTCGCTGGCCGCCCCTTCCATCGCCACGCTCTACCGCGCCAAGGTGGATTATTCGCGGGCGCTGGTTGTCGCCATCTCCCAGTCCGGCGAATCCACCGACACCAACATGCTCCTCGAATGGGCGCGCGCCCGCGGCGCCATGACCCTCGGCATCACCAACGAGCGCTCCAGCACGTTGGCCCGCCTCGCCGAGCACGTCTGGCTGGTCCGCGCCGGCAAGGAACGCAGTGTCGCCGCCACCAAAACCTATACCGGCCAGATGCTGCTGCTCTACCTCCTGGCGTACGCGCTCGGCGGGCGCATCCGCCTCGTCGACCTCGAGCGCCTGCCCGCCATGGTCGACGATGCCCTCGGCCTGGAAAGCGAGGTCGCCGAGTTGGCCGCGCGCTACCGCTTCATGAATCGCGCCGTGGTGGTCGGCCGCGGCCTGAATTACTCGAACGCCTTCGAGTTCGCCCTGAAGCTGATGGAAACCTGCTACGTCGTCGCCGAACGATTCTCCTCGGCCGATTTCCTGCACGGCCCCATCGCGCTCGCCGAGCCCAATTTCCCGGTGTTCGCCTTCGCCCCCGCCGGCGTAACCTGGAATTCCATCGGGCAGACCATCGACAAGCTGACGCAAATGCGCGCCGAGGTGCTGGCCATCACCGATCCCGCCAACCGCGAAGCCGCCGCCCGCGCCACCCGCGTGATCCGCCTGCCGCACCGCATCCCCGAGGCGCTCACGCCCATCCCCTACATCGTCCCCGCGCAAATCTTCGCCGCCTGCCTCGCCGTCGAAAAGGGCCTCGACCCCGACCGCCCCCGCACCCTCAGCAAAGTCACGCGAACAATGTAACCGCGCACCCGCGGCGCAGGCTGTCCGGTCCCGATCCGGCGGGACCTTCGCGTCTCCCCCCAAAACGCGAAACGCTCGCGGCGTAAGCACCATCCGTGCTTCCACCGCGAGCGTTCGTGAAACCGAGTGTTCTGTTTAGGCCTCTACTTCGCCGGTTCGCTGACGATGCCGCCGCCCGACTGCTTGGCCTTCCTCTCTTCTTTCTGCTTCTTGGTCGTCATGGCCTTGTCGAGCCAGTTGTCGGCGATCTTCACCTGCTGGTCGTACTCTTCCTTCGTGTCCGCCAGGTAAGCCCGCTCGCGGATCAGCAGGTTCTCGTACGACATGGCGTCGTCGAACTCAGGGTCGATCTCGAGCGCCTTGTCCAGGTCCTTCAACCCGTCCTCGATCACCGGATCCCACTTCTCCCTGAGCTCCGCCTTCACCTTCTTGTCCTTGATCGGTCCCGGATCTTCCTGCCTCATGCCCAGGCTGGCCAGCGCTTGGCCGAATGCGGGGAACCACCTCGACCAGGCGATGAATCCCAGGCTGTAGTAGGCGTCCTTGTTGTTCGGCGCCACGGCGATCGCTTTCTCGAACCACTGCTTGGCGTCGTCCCATTTCTGCTGGTTCAGAAACAGGCTCGCAATCGACACAATGGCCAGTTGGTTCTTCGGATCCTGTTCGAGGACTTTCTGGAACTGCTCGTAGGCCGCGTCCGCCATCTGCGTGTTTTCCGGCGACACCGCGCCCGGAATGTACTGCTGGTAGTACGCCGTGGCCAGGTACACGCGGGCCGCGATAAACGTCGGGTCCAGATCCACCGCCCGCTTGAAGCACTCGACGGCCTGCGGGTATTGACCGCCTTTGAACGCCGCCACGCCCTCGTTCACCTGGGAGCGCGATTTCAGCTTGTTACAGCCCGTGGCCGCGAGAGCCAGCGCAACCGCGGCGAGAACGATTGTCAGTTTGCGCATCGCCTATCTGATCTCCTTATTGCCCGAGGTCCTTGTACGGCATCAGGCCGACCTTGTCGATCTGCGCTCCGTGCGCGATGTCAATGACCTTGGCTACCGAATTGAACTCCAGGTTCGGATCTCCCTTGACAAATACCACCCGTTCGGCGCGCGTCTTGAAAATATCCACCAGGCGGTTCTGCAGGTCCGCTTCCGTGATCGGGTCCTGGTTGATCATCATGCTGTGGTCCTGGTTGATGCTGATCACCACGGTGCGGATGTCGCTTGCCGGCGGCGTTCCCGGCGGCGGAGGTTGCGGTATCAGGGCCTCCAGCCCTTTCGGCGTCAGCGGCGTGATCACCATGAAAATGATGATCAGCACCAGCAGCACGTCGATCATCGGCGTCATGTTGATGTCGGATTTCGGGCCGCCCGCCCCGCCCACTGCCATTGACATAAGATTGCTCCTTTCGAAAAACTCCTCTTGCCCTACCTCGCCACACCCTTCTTCTGCTCAATCTGTTCGGTGAGGAGGCCCAGCTGGTCAACGCCGGCCGATTGCAGGTTCTGCACCACGTCGAGCACCGTCTGGTACTTCGCTCGCTGATCGGCGCGCACAAAGCACTCCTTGTCCAGCCGGTTCGTGAGCATGTCCTTTACCTTCGGCGCCAGGTCCTCGGGCTTCAACTGCGTGTTGTTGAGGAACACCTTGCCGTCGCGTGTAATGGCCACCAGCACCGCATCGCTTTTGTCGGCCGCCTGCATCGGGATCGGGTTGTGCGTCCTCACCATGTTTACGCTGACGCCGTGCGTCAACATAGGCGTGATCACCATGAAGATGATGAGCAGCACGAGCATCACGTCCACCATCGGCGTGACGTTGATGTCGGCTACCGGCGGCGGAGCCGTGTGTACTCTATATTCGTCCTTCGCCATTGCTCTTTCTCCTGGGAAACCGGCTGCGCTCGCCGGGGAGCCGTCTCCGGCTCCCCGCGCGCATTCAACTCGCCGGGAAATCCCGACTCTTCAATCGCTCGGACGCTCCGCTACTTGTGAGCGGCGCCGCGCTGTGTGCGCTTCAGGAAGTAGTCGATGAGTTCGGAACTGGAGTTGCCCATTTCCACATCGAATGCTTCGATCTTGTTCGTGAAATAGTTGTACATCCACACTGCCGGGATGGCCACGAACAGGCCGATGGCGGTCGTCACCAGAGCTTCGGAAATACCGCCCGCCACCGCGCCCAAACCGGTCGACTTTTCGGTCGATATGCCGCGGAATGCGTTGATGATGCCTGCCACCGTTCCGAACAGGCCGACGAACGGAGCCGTGGATCCGATGGTCGCCAGGCCCGATACGCCGCGTTTCAGTTCGGCGTGCACGATGGCCTGCGCGCGGTCCAGAGCCCGCTTCGATGCTTCGATTTCCTCACCCGGAATCTCGGAGCTGATCTGATGCGCCTGGAATTCCTGCAAACCGGCAACCACTACCTTCGCCAGGTGGCTCTTCTTGTAGCGGTCGGCGATTTTTACGGCTTCTTCCAGTTTCCCTTCCCGCAGCGCGCCGGCCACCGCCGGGGCGAACTGCCGGGACTGTTTACGGGCGGCGCTGTACGCCAGCAACCTGTCGATCATCACGCCGATCGAATACGCGGACATGATGAACATCAGGATTACGACGGCCTTGGCCAGCGTGCCCATCTGGCTCCAAAGGTGCGGCAGGTCCCAGCCCACCGACTCCTGGAGCAGATACAAATACGCGACATGCACATGGGCGAACATTCTGATTTTCTCTCCTGCGAGTTGAAATGTTACTGCTCTACCGGCATCCGCTTTCGCGCCGCCGGGGTACTACTGCAACGTAAAGTTCACGTCAATCGTGGTCGCTACTTCCACCGGCTCTCCATTCAACAGCGTCGGCCGGTAAACCCAATTCTTCACCGCATCCAGCGCCGATTGCACCAGCAGCGGATGGCCTCTTACCACTTTCAGGTCCTGCACCCGGCCGTCCTTGCCGATGATCGCGCTCAACTCCACCGTTCCCTGAATACGTGCCTGCTTCGCCAGCGGCGGATACACCGGTGTGATCCTGGTGATCAGGTTCGCCTGCTGCACGTTGCCGCCGACGCGGATGCGCGTCGGACCCTGCGCCTTGGGAGGAGGAGGCGGCGGCGGCGCGGCCGAAGGAACCGATCCGATAATGCCGCCCAGCACGCCACCAACCTGTCCGCCGACCATGCCGCCCGCGACGCCGCCGACCACGCCCACGCCCGCCGAGGGAGGCGGCAGCTCGTCTTCTTTAATCTGCGCGATCTCTTTCGGAATCGTCTTCGGCGCCATCAGCTTGCCGGCATCGAACTGCCGCGGAATAATCTTGATCTGCTGGATCTTGGGCGCCGGCGGCGGCGGCGGCGGCGGGGGTGGAGGGGGTGGCGGCGCCACCAGGAAACTTTGCAGCGTCGCCGCGGGAAGCACGTCGAAGTAGATCATCGGCAGGATTATGAACACGCCGAGCACGACCAACTGAGCGATGCTCGATATCACGATCGTCCAGCCTTTGTTCGTCTTCCCCGTCTGTACGAATGTCTGTTCAAACATGAGGCACTTCCTTTCCTGCTCTCGAGCGCCGCCCGCGCCCCGCGGACGGCCGGAATTTTGTCCCAACCTTGCTGACTGCTATTTCACCGCCTTGGCAACGTTCTTGCGCGGCGCATCCGGCCTGGGCGCCGACGCGATCACTGGCGCCGTTCGCGCCCCGCCCCGCTTGTCCACCCACCCGTGCCAGAACAATACAATCGGACTGGCTATGAACACCGAAGAGTACGTTCCCACAATGATCCCGCATACCAGCGCGAACGAAAACCCGTTCAGCACCGGGCCGCCGAACAGGAACAGCGCAATCACCGTCAGGAACGTCAGCCCCGAAGTCATGATCGTCCGGCTCAACGTCTGGTTCACCGCCCGGTTCATCACCGCTTCCAGCGGCTCCCGCCGCGAAATCTTCAGGTTCTCCCGTATGCGGTCGAAAATCACGATCGTGTCGTTCATCGAATAGCCCACCAGCGTCAGCAGGGCCGCGATCACGGTCATCGTGATGTCTTTATTAAACAGCGAGAACAGACCGATCGTGATGATGGTGTCGTGGAAGCAGGCGATCACCGCGCCCAGCCCATAAATCCACTCGAACCGGAAGGCGATGTAGGCCAGCATTCCGCCCAGCGCGTACAACGTCGCCAGCACGGCCTTCTTGCGCAGTTCCGCGCCCACCTTCGGTCCCACCATTTCCACTCCCCCTATGTGGAAGGGAGCCAAGTAACACTCCTCGCGAAGAGTGTTCATAATACCAGCATTCATGCCTGGTACGGAAGACAATTGGCTAAAATTCGTGATCAACCCGGAATGCTGGCTGTCGCGCGCCCCGAGCAGCGCCGTCACCAGGTTCTGCAAGTCCTGTTCGCTCGCCGCCACGCTGTTGCGCGCCAGCGCGTCGCGCAGCCGTTCCGCCAGCGCGTCGTGCCCTACATTATTGAAGTCCAGCTTCCCCCCCCCGCCTTGCCCGAAGGTCGCCGTCAGCACTTCCGCCATGTCCTCGCGGTTTACGTTCATCTGCCCTTCGGTGGCCGCCTCGGTGCCGATCTCCACCATGTTCTGCGCGCCGATCGATGTGACATCCTGCACGGATACTTCGCCCTTGATCTTGGGGGAGTGCGACATCGCGGAGCGTATCTTGTCGAGCGGCGGGGCGTATGCGAATTTGACCGTCATCATCACGCCCTCCTTGAAGTCGATCCCATACTTCAGTCCGCCCTTGGCCGCGATGCTCGTCAGGCCCGCCGCCGTCAGTACCAGGCTGGCGATGATAAAAGGCCACTTCTTGCCCAGAAAGTCGTAGTTTGTGTTCTTAAATAATTCCATCGACACTTGCCATGCCGGTGTCTGACGTAATATTGGACACCAGCCTTTTCCGTTTTGTTCCCACTTGAGTGGGACCGGCGCCCCGGTCCGTGAATCCGCCCCGGATGCCGCCCGTCAACCTCGTCTTCGAGTCCGTCTTCCGCTCGGCCATTGTACTAAATCCCCGGCGCCTCCACGCGCCGCCCGCCAACGTGGGACAGGCGCCCTCGCCTGTCAACCCACCGCGACCCACCTTAAATACTCAGCGCCTCCATGCGCCGCCGCCCGGACAACTCCCAGTTGAAAATTGTCCGCGATACGAACACCGCCGTGAACACGTTCGCCGCCAGGCCGATCGTCAGCGTCACCGCGAATCCTTTCACCGGCCCTTCCCCGAACAGGAACAGGAACGCGCACGACACGATCGTCGTTACGTGCGTATCCACAATCGTCCACCAGGCTTTGTTGAAGCCGTTCTCCACCGCGGCCACCACCGCCTTGCCCGCCCGCAACTCCTCGCGGATTCTCTCGAAAATCAGCACGTTCGAATCCACCGCCATACCGATCGTCAGGATCACGCCCGCGATTCCCGGCAGCGTGAGCGCCGCATGGAAATACGAGATCGCCGCCAGCAGAATCACCGTGTTCAGCAGCAGCGCCAGCACCGCGTTCACCCCGCTGCGCTTGTAGTACAGCAGCATGACGAACACCACCGCGATCATGCCCCACACCGCCGCCTGGATTCCTTCCCGGATCGAGTCCGCGCCCAGCGACGGCCCCACGCTCCGCTCCTCCACCGGCGTCACGCTCGCCGGCAACGAGCCCGATCGCAGGTACCGCGACAGGTCTTCGGCTTCCTCTTCGCTGCCCAGACCCGTGATGCGCCCGGAGTCTTCAATCCGGCTTTGAATCGTCGCTACGCTGACAATCTGGTTGTCCAGCACCACGGCTAGCTTGTTGCCGATGTTCTTCTCCGTGAACATACCGAACCGCCGCCCGCCCTCGGGCGAGAGCGTGAAGCTGGTTTCCCACTTGCGGTATTCGTCCTGCCCCGGGTGCGCGTTGCGCATTTCGCTGCCCATCAGCACCGCCGGCCGCCCCAGCAGGTACCACTCGTCGCCCGGCGCCGTGCCGCGCGGCTTGGCCTTCGCCAGCTTGGTGTTCAGCGGCAGC
>Ga0335081_10008684_pt1 | contig 16296 bp, 17 predicted proteins | sample Lox_Sample_35_FD_206713 | JGI IMG/M metagenome (GOLD analysis project Ga0335081, IMG submission 206713) | Soil microbial communities from Loxahatchee National Wildlife Refuge, Florida, United States - Lox_Sample_3.5 | ecosystem: Environmental > Terrestrial > Soil > Wetlands | place: USA... | reverse complement strand
TTAGAGTGGGAGGCGGACGATCTGACCGCACCCCTCACATCTAAGAAACTCGTATTCATCAGTTCTGAACAGGTAACGGATCCTCTTCAGGTGGTTGCAGACTTTAGTAACAGTGGATTTCAAATCAAATCACCAAAACGCCAATTCTCCTCCCCGAAGGATATTCCAGAGACATGCGTGAAACTGTTCAGATACAGAGAGAGGAGCGTCCCCCTTACGGGGGTGAAGACGCAATGAGTCAAATGGCAGGGCAACGGCCATGCGTAATTAGACTGAGGAGAGCATTAGAAATGGCATGCTTGTGTCTATGCGCAGCCGATACAGAATCCACTAAATTTTCTCACTTACAGCCAGGTCTGGTTGAGTGAAAGTAATCCTCTGTTCCAGCTGCACGATCGGAGGTTACTACTTCCTGACCGGGTTTCGAAGAACCCCAATCCGCTCTATCGTCGCTTCGACTACATCCCCATCCCTCAAGTATGATCCGTCCGTGTATGCGGCAACGCCCTCAGGGGTCCCAGTCGAGATCACGTCTCCCGCCTTCAAGGTCATCCCTGCGGAGGCGTATTCGATTGTGGAATCGATCTTGAAGATCATCTCGGCGGTGTTGGATTTCTGTTTGACGTTGCCGTTGACTGATAATGAGATTCCTAACTCGTGCGGGTCGGGTATTTCGTCGCGGGTTATGATCCAAGGACCGAGCGGAAAGGAGGAATCAAGGCCTTTCCCCTTTACCCAATTCATACCGAGCATCGTCTTTCCATCAGGCAAGCGTGTTGAATACTGCAAATCTCGGAAGCTAACGTCGTTCGAGACAGCGTAACCAGCAACATAGTTCATGGCATCTTGCTTCGCGATGTTCTTACCTGCTCTTCCGATGACAACTGCCAGCTCAACCTCCCAGTCCACTCGGTTCGAGTTGTGAGGAATGAGAATGGGCTCTCCTGACCCAATTAGGGTGTTTCTGAATTTCGTAAACAAATAGGGCTCTCGTGGCGGTTCACTCTTTTTCTCTTTGCTGTGCGAGAGGTAGTTTACCGCGAGGAGAAGAATCTTCTCCGGGTTGAGGATTGGACTTCGCAGTGCCACGTCCGAGAGCGCTCTTCCTGGGACGCTCTCAATAATTTTTGACTCTGATTTTTGAAGAGACGGGAGACTGTCCGTCGAGAGAATTGCATCGATTGTTGCTAGCGAGCTTGAATGGGGTAACTGTAATTTCTTTTGGGCCTCTTGCAGATCGAAAACCCGATCGTTGTCTACGATGCCGACGTGGGTTCTGTCATTCGCGACATAGTGTGCGAGCTTCAAACTCGACGCCGGTTCCTGACGAGGGCTGGTAACGTTAATATTTACTACGCATCCTCAGCCTTGCACCATCACACACGCGTAGTGGATTTAGAGTATGGAGCAGACGCTAATCCTGGTCAACAACAACGATAGAATTCTTGGATACGCTCCCAGAAGCGTCTGTCATACGGGGAAGGGGAAGCGTCACAGAGCCTTCGTGATTGCACTCTACAACAGTAAGGGCGAGCTGCTACTGCAAAGGAGGAAGCACGCGCTCTTCACGGACATGTGGGACCTCACAGGCGCAAGCCACCCCCTCCGGTTGCGAACGAGGAAGGAGTCCTATTCCGAAGCCGCAGCACGCTGTGTGCGCGACGAGTTTGGAATCCGGGGCGTCAGGTTCAGGAGAATCGGCGCTTTCAATTACTTCGCGCCTCACGGAAAGAAATGTGAAAACGAACACTGCGCTCTTATCATAGGCAAGTACGACGGAAAAGTAAAACCCAACGCAAAGGTAGCTTACGGGTACAAGTGGGCAGGGCTCAAAGAAACCCTAGCCGAGATCCGCCGCAGTCCGGATTCGTTCGTTATGTGGGCAAGGTTGGGTGCTAGGATGCTGCGAAGGGACAAGATTGGGGCATACCTCTTCAAGCTGCACGCCCAAGCCGCATAGGCGGCGTCGATTCGCCTCCACTCATCGATTCCACGACCCCCCCTTCGCGCATGGGCCACGCGTCGTGAACTTTCACGGAGATTTGCGCGCTAACGACCAACACCAGAAGGACAGCAAAGACAGTATGCGACCACCGCAATGGCCTAGTTGCATGGTGACGCAGTTAAGGCTCGACAAATCATGGTGTACCCCACGGTGTAGCACACCGCGTTAGAAGTGCACTTGACCACTTGGTCGCGCCTAATGGGCAGGTCCCAAGTGAGTTGGACTCTGATTTTGTGGTGGATGGAACAAAATTTAGGGCACAAACATACTCATTGACGACCAGTCATTGAGGGGGATTAGGTGAGTTGGAGAAGCATCGAGACATTGACCCGGCCGTATTCAGAAAGGAAGGTCATGAGGTGATTGACTGGATAGCTGAATACCTCGAGAACATGGATCCATACCCAGTCTTAGCGGCTACGAAACCGGGACAGATCAAAGCGAGTTTGCCGAAATCCCCTCCCGCAAAACCCGACCCTCTACCCGACATCATGAACGACTTTCGAAGCATCATCCTTCCTGGCATGACTCATTGGAACCACCCGCGATTCTTCGCCTACTTCTCCACAACCAGCCCCTATGCAGGAATCCTTGGAGAGACGCTCAGCAGCGCGTTGAACGTCAATGCCATGCTTTGGAGAACCTCCCCTTCCGCAACAGAGTTGGAGGAGGTCGCTACCGATTGGTTGCGGCAGATGCTCGGCCTCCCCAATCAGTTCGAAGGTGTAATCAACGACACCGCTTCTGTTGGAAGCCTATGCGCCATGGCGGCCGCACGCGAACACGCAGGATTGAAGATTAGAGAGAAGGGTCTGGCGGGCAGAAATGACTTACCGAAACTGAGAGTATACGCGTCAGAGGAAGCGCATTCATCCATCGAAAAGGCCGCAATAGTCTTAGGATTCGGCCAGGAGGGATTGCGCAAGATTCCAACCGACGACGCATTCCAGATACAACCAGCCGCACTTGAACAGGCAGTGAGGGAGGATATGGATGCGGGAGTCAAACCGATTTGCATCATTCCCACCATTGGAACAACTTCAACAACCAGCATCGACCCTGTCAAGGAGATCGCTGAAATTTCACAACGCTACGGCATATGGTTGCACGTGGACGCGGCTTACGGCGGAGCAGCCGCTACCGTTGAGGAGATAAGAAATCGCTTCGCTGGTTGGGAAGTTGCAGATTCTATTGTCGTTAACCCGCATAAGTGGCTCTTCACAACGTTCGACTGCAACATCCTCTACTGCCGCCGCCCAGAAGTACTACGGCAGGCTTTCAGCCTCACCCCAGAATACCTGCGCACCCCGGAAGAAGCCCAAGTGAAGAATTACAATTCGTACGGCGTAGCTCTGGGCCGCCGCTTCCGCGCATTGAAGCTATGGATGATTATTCGGTCATTAGGGACGGAGGGCATCAGCAACGCGATCCGAGACCACATGTCCTACGCCCAACAACTTGGCGAGAGCATTCGTCAAAATCCGAACTTCGAACTCATCGCTCCGATCCCCTTCAGCACCGTCGTCTTTCGCTACAATCCACCCAATATGAAAGGCCATCAAAATGAGTTGGTAGTGAACGAGATCAACGAAGGGTTGCTGAACAGTGTGAATGAGACTGGTAAGGCGTTCCTCTCGCACACTAAACTTCGAGGAAAGTACTGCCTAAGGTTAACAATAGGTAACCTCAAAACGAATTGGGAAGACGTGCAACTAACGTGGGACCTGATTCAAGAAAAGGCGGTTAGACAATTAGTAGCCTGAGTGGCCTATTCAGAACCCTTCTTCTTTCTCGGTCGTGGGCTTGCGTCGGTTTCGATTTCAGTCTCTATCTCGGTCTCAGTATCCGGTTCCGCTCCAGACTCCTCTTCAGCTTCCCTTTCGGCTTCGTCATCTCGTTCGTGGCGCAACGCGACCTTTTGGCCGTCAGGCGTCACATACGCCTTGATGTTCACAACCGCCCCGCCACCCTGTGTGTCCGTGATTAGGCGAAAGCCACATTTGCACTGCCAGTTGTCGTCGTACTCGTGCATGTGCACCTTCCCTTCCTTCTCTCTCTTAGCCATGGAAGACGCTTCTACGGAGTATCCATACTCCGCGCATTCGCGACGCAACCCCGATCTATTGTACCCTTCCCACGGTTTCGCAAAAAACCCGAAGACGCGAACACAATCGTGTACATAATCAGATGACAAGCATCATCCAGCTTGACTACTTGCCAATAACCTCCATTTGCCATCAGATCAAACTCAGTCGGATTGGCCCGAAGATTTTTGGAGAGAAAGAATTCAACATCGGCACGGAACGTCAACGTTTCATATTCGGCACGTTCATATACCGTCGCCCATGCATGTGATTGTTTGAGGAAGAAAACATGAACCGAATCGGTATGATTAACAAGCTGTTCAAGAGACACCAGATGGCAGACGAACAGGCATTCTACGTGCACGGTAGCGGCTTGATTCGGATTCCGATTGGACGATTGAATGAGATTCCGAGAGTGATTCGGGAATTTCACGAATACCACGCCGCCATGATGAAACTCGCGATAAGCGCCAGACACTAAGTGAGATTATGAAGATGAGCGCGCTAGCTAGTTGTCCATTCTGCGGTCACATGAACAGATACCATTCACTTCGACTAGGAGACATACACTGCGCCCTCTGTGCTGGAAACTGCGCACTAATCCAAGAAGACCATACACCGATTTTACAATCAGCCTAAGTCTCTTCTAACCTCGATTGAACGATAGTTGAGCTGAAAATACATGTGTTCGAAATCAGAGCGCATTGGTTGCGCGTTTCTATTTCTGGTAGGAGTCATCGCGTTGACAACGCCCTTCGTCTCCGTCTTTGCCGCAACAACCTACGGTGATGCGAATATTGAACCAGTCACGAGTATTCTTGTTCCACAATTCGTGATGGCGTTAACGAAGATCTACGTGACTCACTCTACGACCATTAGCTCCGTGTCAATGTATCTACAATACTCAGATTCGGATGGTAGTCAATGCCTCAAATTCGGCGTGTACGGAGATAATGGTGCCGCTTATGCTCAAAGCAGCCCGATGAATCAACCTCTGATAGCAGCTACTAGGAATGGTTACTGCCTACGGCAGGGAGATTTTGACCCCGCGTGGGAGACCTGGAGCCTTGCCTCGTCAGATTACTTGACTATTCGGAACGCTGGAACTTATTGGTTAGCAGTATTGGCGAAAGAGGCTTACGGCACGGTCTATCATTTCACTTATACCGGCGCTTATGGCGGCCAATTCCTGTACCAATTCGGGTACTTCTATTACGGCTTCCCAGCATCCTATACGCTTGGCTTTCCACCAACAGTCTTCGGGAATACGACCTACAGCAACGCTAACCTCATCCTACCCTTCAACCAGAACAACGTAGGCGAATACAATGCACCCTTCAGCTTCTACGTAACAGGAACATGACCACCCGCTTTTCAGAAGAAGAAATCAAACGAGCATGGATTTCACGCCTAAACCCAGTACGATGCCAATTCTGCAACGGTAAGACGCAAAATAAATCACAATACTATGTAGTCCGCGGGCACCTCCTTGGATTACGAAATAGAAGTTAGTTGCCAAGGTCAAGTGAGTGGAGTAGGTGAGCGATGGTGCTCCGGGCGGGATTCGAACCCGCGATCAGTGACTTTGGGGCACTGTTTCCCCGGCACTAAGCCTCGATTGACCTCCGCTGTTAGCGGATAAGGCCACTATGCTTAACCGGGCTACACCACCGGAGCATCGCGCCAATGACCGTCAAGCCCTGCATTAAGTTCTTTCGTGTCGAATTTTCTTAAGGACTAATATCGAGTTTCAACTGCTTCCGAAACTATAGAACGATTTGGGTTCAGGTTTTCCTAGGGTTTTCAATATCCTATTGCGAAGCTTCGATATTTGTCGGTCCACTCTTCCCATTTTATTTCGATGTTGCTGACTCGCGCGTTTGGTGGTCCGTGGCGGCAATATTCAACTGCCTCCTCAACCTTCTCCTTTTCACCTTCGAAAACTGCTTCTACTCGTTCGTCGTACAAGTTACGAACCCAACCCGAAAGCCCCAAGCGTTGAGCCATTCTTGCGGTATAGTATCTGAAGGAAACGCCTTGAACGAGACCGCTGACGAAAACGTGAGCTCGGACATTCATACCGGCTCCAACAGCATGGCTCATCCTAAATAATTGCCTCTGAAGGTTATGGGTCAAGACAAACAACCCTCAGGGTGAATGAGACCAAGTTGCGCGCAATCGTCGTTGAGCTGAAACTTCCAGCCCTGCCTCCGTTGTCAGAGGAGACTCGGATGATGGCGGAGAGCATTGGGTATGAGGTTGTTGGAATGTTCCTTCAACGACGAAAGAGCGTGCACCACTCCTATACAATTGGGCCTGGTCGCCTCAACGATTTGGAGCGGATGGTGCAGGAAGAGGAGGCAGATACTGTCATATTCGCCAACCCACTCACCAGTAGCCACGTCTTCAATCTAACCCAACGCCTAGGTGGCGATATTCGAGTTATCGACCGAAACCTACTGATTCTCGAGGTTTTCGATAAACGAGCTTTCACCAGCGAAGCGAAACTCCAGATCCGCCTCGCCAAATTGAAATACACACTTTCGTGGGGACGCGAATTCATCAAACTGCGTGGTATCATGGGCGAGCAGTTGGGGTGGATGGGGCCAGGTGATTACCCCTACCAGGAGTATTACCGAGCTGCGAGAAACCGCATCAGTCGCCTCGAGGATGAGCTTGAGGATATTTACAAGAAGAAGATGTTGAAACGAGACCGCAGACATGAACTTGGGTTTCCAATAGTGGCGTTGGCCGGTTACACGCAATCGGGCAAGACGAGCTTCTTCAACCATGTAACCCATGAGTCGAAAGAGGTCGGTCTAGGACCATTCACGACCCTAACGACATTCGCGAGAAAAGCCGACATGACTGCGACACCGGGTTCCACAGATTTCATCATAATCGACTCGATCGGATTCATTGAGGACATGCACCCAATAATATTGAAAGCCTTCCACGCAACGCTCGGAGAACTCGCAACCGCGGACCTTGTCCTCTTGTTCATTGATACTAACGACGACAAGTTTCCGTTAGAGCGAAAGGTTAGGTCATGCAGCCAAATCCTTCGCGAGGTGGACATAACCGCACCAACCATCATCTGCGCCAACAAGATCGATCGAATCTCCCCCGAACAGCTGGACCAGTCGATCTCAGTCATTCGCAAATACTTCACAACGGAAGAACTCATTCCTATGAGTGTGAAAACAGGAGAAAACCTAGACCGAGTCCTAGGACTGATTGAGGAAAAACTTCGAAAGGAAGCCGTCACAGTGAATCCTAGAAAACCTCAAGCGCACAATTGAATTCCCGATGCCCCTCTAACATAACGCTATGACCCGCATCGAGTGTACCTCGAGTATCGGATGCTGCATGGAGTGATGCTTGATGTAATTGGACACTATTCGAGCGTAGTCATCTACGCCTCCAAGGTCTTTGCCGAGTGGATAACCGGGCAGTTCGAGCGCTGTTGAGCACTTGAAGTGTCTGAGTTGAAGCCGCGAAACTGCTGAGCCTGCTCCAACACCATGAATGAATAGTAGCGCCATTCCGTACCGTCTCTATATGCACGGATTAGCTTGGAAATAATATACAATAAGCGGAGCAAACCGAGCGTGTAGCGGAATCAATTGAACGTTCGCTGCCTGTTTTTTCACGGAATCGTGCTGGCTCTCCTAATTCTCGCTCTAACCCTGCCCCCCTCCGTCTTTGCGGCGAAAACGATGTTCATGCAGGCAACCCTCAATCCGATTCAAACGGACCAAGGAGTTTCCGTTACCATTATTGGCAGAGTCTTCAACGCCTCGGATGTTTCTGTTCCAAACGCAATCATCTCAATCCAAGTCAACGACCCCCAAACTACGAGCATACACCTAGCCGTAGCCTACACCAGACAGGATGGGTCATTCTCTGACTCCTTCCTCATCAGTCCAAAAGCGATTGGCGGAAACTATTCCATCTTCCTAGTAGCTGACAAGCCGGGTTACGACAGTGCTCGAGTCACGCTGACACTCATCTACTTATCCCCCGACTTCTCCCTCCAATCCTCCACCTCCACAATCCCGCTACACCAAGGAGATACAGCCAACTTCACCGTAACTGTGCTCTCGCTTCGAAACTTCAAACAACCCGTCAACATAACCGCACTTAACCTACCGACCGGCGTAACCGCACACTTCAACCCCACATCCGTCATTGCAAGCGGCAACATAACAGTCACCTTGACAGCATCGCAATCCGCAGCTCTCGGAAACTTCACAATTACCCTGCTAGGCGTCTCCCCATCAAGAACACATTCCATCGGAATTCAACTTACCATTGGACGCGGTCCACTTCAAACCTACTACACAATCGTGGCTATCGGCGTAGTTCTTCTTCTGATCTGCGGGTTGCTATTGCAGAGGCGTAATAGGCGGGTTAGAAGGTTGGCCGCGGCCGAAGCGATGCTAAGACTCGGTTCGGCTGACAAGGGATATGTTACAGCCGCGGCAGCGATTGCGCGACTTGAGGAGCTAAGAGCGAACAGTCAGATCGATTCGGCGACGTATGAGAAACTCAAACGGGAATATGAACGGCGATTGGAGAGGTCGAAGTAACTACATCCTGTTTAAGGAGTCAGCGATATCAACTATCGACTTCGTGAAAGTGTGCTCGGGTTTCTCCAGGGCGTAGATGATTTTCCCACCATACGCCATGAGTTCACACATGCATGGAATCATACCAACTAGCGGTAGGCCTACCTCGGACTCGATTTGCTTAACGAACTTGTCTCGTCCGCCTGCGCCCGCTACCTGTTCTAATGGGATCTTGTTCAGCACAATGCCTGACTTGCGTCCTAGGGCCTCATACACGCCCTTGGCCAGCTCCTTCGTACCCTCCAAATCAAATTCATCTGCCTTCATCACCAAGGAGATGAGGTCCGCGCCTGCGAGAGCGTTGATTGATGAATATTGTGCGCCGGGGCTAGTGTCGAAGATGAGGTAGTCCACCTGTTGTTCTTGCAGAATCTCTTTCTTACCGGCTAAAGTCTTCGAGAGCGCTTTTACCTCCCACTTTCTATCCTTGCTCATTATTTCCTTCAATGCTTCTAGGGTTGGGTTCGCGAATCCCACCCAGAGCTTTCCTTGCAGGTGAAGTCGATCAGACACATCCACTAGCGTGTCGATGATACCGCACTTGTCTTCGAGATAGTCGTTCAACCAGAATTCGGGCTTAGTCTTGAAGAGGACGTTTAGGCTGGGCGCGCGGAAGTCGAAATCTAGAATGCACACTTTCGCGCCTCGTTTAGCGTACATCGCTCCCAAGTTTACTACAAGCGAAGTTTTTCCGGTTCCGCCCTTGTACGAATGGAATGCTAACGTTTTACCCATAATTCATTCACCTTAAGTTTCAACGTAGAAGTAAACATCTCTACCTTTCCGCTTCTTCTTTATGAGGCCCATGGAGACGAGTTGATTCAAGTAGTCGCTCTCAACCGCTCTGACGCGGTTCGTTTCTTTGGAGAGGTCCGTTGCCGTAGCTTCTCGTAGCGTCGATAAAGCCAACGCGGACTTTCGCAAATGATCGGGCAGCGACAGTAGGGTTGTGACGTCGAGTGGCATGTCTTCGGGGAGTGATACGCCTGGGCGCCCGATTTGCGCTCCCGATGGCCTTTGTAATTCGATCAATCTGTCGAGTTTTCTCGAGATGAGCTCCATGTTCTTGTTCATTTTTCTGAGGAGATCGATTAGTGCGGGGTCTGAGTTGCGGGAGCTCACGGCAAAGCCACAAGTATGTTGACTTGTTGATAGGGTATATGAATGTTGGTGAGCGCTACACATATACATCTAGATGTTGTTGATGTGTGGTTCTTGAAAACACTTAAATACGGTCTCAGCGTCCATATGACATCCACGCAGAGGATAATACATGACACTCCGAATGCGTCCGCGCAAAGCAATCGCTACACTCCTCTGCGTCATAGCCGCCCTTTCAGCCATACAAACACTTGGAGTCATCCCAAGCCTAGTCTTCGCTGAGAACACGCTTACAGTTCAACTCAACAGATTAGCACTCAGCTCTGACCCCCTTTCAGGATCGGGTAAAGTGCTCATCAACCTTGACGACGGACAGACAAAGGTCGAGTTACACAACGCCACACCTAACGCGACTTACGCCATCATTTTTGTCTCAACCTCCGTCACATCAACCCTGCAACTAACCAGCTTAGTTACCGGTTTTGACGGGACAGGCCAAACTCAAACAACTCTGAACTCGGGCAATTACGAGGGAGCTTTTTCGGTTACGAGACTTGGCATACTGCAATACAGCTCGAACAACACCCTGTTTTCTATAGGCCTCCCCGCCAACGTTACTCGCTCAGCAACGATCTCAAACACAACACAAACAAGTACTCAGACAATCGAAAGCGAGACCACTTCACTGGTTAACTCATCATCACAAACGGTCTTTCAAATCCAACCACTTTCAAGCGTGGTTAACGCGGGTGACTTTGCGAAATATGATGTTCGCATAGTTCAAAATCCCTCAGCTAATGTCTTCCTCGTCGCTCAAGGGGTACCGCCGGATTGTGTCGCCATATTCACACCTAGCATCGGTGTAGCTGATCCGGAGTTTCATTCCAAGCTAACAATCGCGACCTCAGCAAACACTCCCGCTGGAAGCTACAACGTTGCCGCTATTGCAACGATTGACGGAAAGGAGTTTACGGACCAAGTGACTCTGCAAATCAATCCACCCGTCAGTATCCCAACCACACTTGCCAACTCGACGATGTCAGCTATGGCGACGTTAACTATGGCAGTTAGCACAGATAACTCGCAATATCAACCAAACACGAACGCCACAGTGCAAGGACATGTGAGAGACAATGCGGGCAATGCGGTAAGTGGGGCTACGATTACAATTCAAGTAGACGCGCCAAACGGTGCACAGGTCTTCTACACCAACACTGTAAACACGGATACTGCAGGCTTCTTCCAAATCCAACTGACTCTACCAAGCAACGCGCCAGTAGGGACGTTCACAGTATTCGGTTCCGCATCGAAGTCGGGATATGTAAGCGCTACAACACGCAGCACTTTCGTCGTAGGGGTTTCACGCACGCCCAGCGTTATCATCAAATCAGTTTATGCTGGGGACAGTGTCGGCAACCCGTTGGCAACGTTCACGATTGGTCAGACAATATGGATTTGGGTCGTCATTCAGAACATAGGATCTACCTTCCAAGGCGTAGTCTGGATTCAGGTTCGTGACCCCAATGGCGTTCCTGTTCAAATTCAGATACACGTAGCAAACCTTGATGCGGGAGAGACCATCAAGGATGGGTTAGGATTCACGATGGCAAGCAATGCCGCTGTTGGAGTTTATACGGTAAACGCATTAGTCTCCGACAAGTTGATTTCCCAAGGCGGCACCTTCCTCGCAAATGCGGACACCCAATTCGACCTCGTAAGATGAGTGGCAAAATGTCGGATTCAAGCCACGAGCAAGATGACTTCATACAAAACCTCAGCCACATGTCTATTGACTGGGCAACGAAGGCATCTTCCTCAAACGATCTTGACCGCGTGGACAATCATAATCAAGGTAGGAAGCCCACAGACGAAGACCCAGCAAACATCGCCCTAGAGGAGTATTTGGCGAGCAGACTCCAACAAATCGGCGAAGCCTCACCAGAGAAAAAAGAGGTTAGAGGACTCAAGACTGGGAATGGATGGGATCCTAAGCAAGTGGTTGAACACGCCTTCAAGATCGAGCCTATATCAATCAAACGAGCCGTTGAGATAGCCATCTCATCCAACCGAACCCTGAAGGATCGCTTGGTTCGAGCCTTGACCAGACGCAAGAATGATGTGGAAGTGGTAGGCACGCCGACGGTGGAATTCGTTCCAATCTGGAAAGTTCGCGGATTTCACGAGTGCTACTATATACGGAACAGTTCATACAAAGTAAGCGTGAGGAACGACGTAGTAGCCGTCGACGTGGAGGGCAAGAGCAGAGACCTCATTCTGGAACGGAAACGCAGTCGATTCATCCCTGCCGCCATAATGGAAAGGTTGCATAGACTAGGATCATTCCTGTCGGACGATTCAAAGTACTTCGTCATAACAGAAGGCCAAGAACTAGCAACAAAATCATCTGACGCCGAACTAGTACTAAGCGGGTCGGGGCACAAGATCTCATTGGACGACGAAGCGGAGCTAACATCGTGGCGTTCGAAAAGAGTCTTCGACGAACAAGACCTGAAAGTGAAAGGCGCGAAGGTGCGAATCCGAGAGCCTACTCTCACGAAAGAAGCATTGTTAAACCAGTTCAGGGAGGTGGTCATTCACATGCCGGAACGCTTCAAGCAGATACTCAGCAACAGACTGCAGATCACGGAACTGAAACGAATCTACGTCCCTATCATCCGAATCCAGCTCCAGAAGGGCCTCGTTCCACGTGAAGCGATCATTAACGGTACGAGCGGAGAACTGGCTACCGCTAGACTACTGGGCCTATTCGAATAGGCGCTTATGGAGAACTGTTGCAAGAGATACAATAAGGTAAATGTGTAGCAACTTTCATTTGCGGTCTGAGGTTCATCGGTGGGCATGCTCCGTGAGCCGGTCAAGCTGGCTCTTGTCATAGTCCTATGCCTACTGGTTCCCGTCGTTCACGCCCAAACCCAACTCACACTATCCGCCTCAACCGACAGAACCCAATACAACCCAGGCGACACCGTCATAGTATCGGGCAAGGTTCTCGATAGTCAGAACAATCCGGTTGCGGGTGCAAGCGTTTCAATTCAGGTTGACGACCCTCCAATTCACATCAGCCTAATCGTCTCTAACCAATCAGGCGCTTACCAAGATCAATTCGTGCTAGATCCTTCATCCCCGTCTGGCGCTCATACAATATACATTTCAGCCGACAAGGCTGGGTACGATACTGCCCAACAACAACTCCAATTCAATATCTCAGGGCAGACCAACACATCGGTCGCAAGCACTGCACAATCTACAATCACGATTACTTCGATGAGTTCGTCAACCTATACAACCTCAACAATTTCGTTTCCGCAGACCAAGTGCTTCATAGCAACAGCCACGTTCGGCTCAGAACTTTCCCCACAGGTTCTACTCCTGCGTAATTTCAGGGATACTGACATTTCGCGTACGTCCGCCGGCCGAAGCTTCATGATTGGTTTCAATGCCTTCTACTACAGCTTCAGTCCTCAGGTCGCGTCATTGATAGCGACCAGTCCTTCGCTAAGACAAGTCATGAAAGTCGTACTCTATCCACTCATCGGCATACTCGCAATATCCAAAGACATCTTCAGCCCACTTTCCTTCAATCCAGAACTCGCAGTAACCATCTCCGGTATCTTCGCAGCGCTCGGAATTGGTATAGTATACTTTGGACCTTTGTTAATTGGAATACGCCGATTACGTCGATTCGGAGACTCCACCGCTTTGGTTAGAATCGCATGCTTTGTTTGCGTTGCATGTGTTGGAATTCTATTTCTAGCTGAAATCTCTGAGATCTCTGCTTTGCTAGAGGTTGGTTCTGTCTCGGTTATCTTGAGTTTCAGTTTCTTGGGCGCCGTCTGCGCTGCGAAAGTCAGTGAGAGTTTAGGTAAATAGAGATTCTTACGTTAGGTATGCTTGTTTAGCGTCTGGGTTTCTCTTTCTTGCCCTTCATCAACGCGTCGAGGGAGACGGAGTTGATCGCGTAGACTTTGTAACGGATGCCTGGGATGTCGCCCATGGCTTTGCCTTCCGCTCCGCCGATGCCTTCGATTAGAACTTCGTCGTGTTCGTCGATGAAGTTGAGGGCGCCGTCGCCTGGGACGAAGGCTGTGATAACCTTTCCATTCTTGATTAGTTGAACGCGTACGGCTTTGCGGACGGCGCTGTTGGGTTGGCGAGATTCTACGCCCACCTTTTCCAATACGATACCTCTACCTTGCGGTGCGCCTTGTAGTGGGTCTGCTTTGTAGTCGAGGCCAAGCATTCGGCGCTTGTAGGGGCGATAGTGCCATCTGAAGCGGCTTCGGTCCTTCATCGTCTTTCTTGCAGCAAGTATGCCGCTGGCACCATTTCCCAAGTCTTCTCACATTCCGTTTCGAGTTCGAAGCCAAATTTCCCATGCGCTATATGTACATATCGCCCTCGCCGAACCGCCGACACCACGGAAGCCTAATACTGAATCGCAACAATCTTTCTGCTGGCGGCGAAGGTCTTGGAGTTCGGAGTCAAGACAGGTCAGGGCGGATACACGTATGAGGATTTGGTAAAAGTCTGGTCCGCGGCTGAAGAGCTTGGCTTCAGTTCCGCGTGGTTGTATGATCACTTCTATTCACTCGGCGACAAGAACGACCCCTGCCTAGAAGCGTGGGTTACGCTCGCTGCTTTGGCTGCGGTAACGAAGCGGGTGAAGATTGGGACCATGGTGACCAGTGCATCCTACCGAAAACCATCACTCCTCGCAAAAATGGGAGCAACAGTCGACGTACTAAGTCACGGTCGTCTAGTCATGGGAATTGGATCCGGTTGGCATGAGGAAGAGTATCGTGCGTACGGCTACGAATTCCCTGATCTAACCACGCGCGTGACGCAACTCAAAGAAACGTTGATCATCATTGACAAGATGTGGACTGAAGAGAAACCTTCCTTCAAAGGCCAATTCCACACGATAAACGAGCCACTCTGCCTCCCCAAACCAATCCAAAAACCTCGACCGAAAATATTGATCGGAATCGCAACAGGCAAGAAGACTCTACCCTACCTTGCCGTAAGATACGGAGATGGAGTCAACATAACCTCGGGCTCGTTTAACGAAACCAAAGAAATTATCGAAGCCGTCCTGAGTCAGGCGAAGCGGAGGGACAAGAAAATTAGCGATCTTGTAATCTCATGGCAGGGATTCATGGTAATTGGACGAACGGTAGCTGAGACCGACCGGTTAGTCGAGAGAACCGCTAAGAGGAGAGGGCAATCAGTTTCGGAGTTCCGCTCGTACGCCACGAGCAGCGGATTCATAATTGGTCAACCCGACGATTGTGTTCGGGAATTGAGAAAGTTCAAAGAGGCGGGTGTCAACGAGTTCTACATTGGCTTCATGGGCGATAGGGAGATTGAACCATTGCGGACGTTTAGGGATGAAGCGATTCCGGAGCTGAGGTGAACGCTATGAGCGACGAGGTTGTACCCCCAATGTATCCCCCACCCGTGAAGCAGAAGAAAAGAAAGAAACGGACGAAGAAGTAGGAAACCTGCTTGAAACTTACGTTCGTGGGGTCCGGAGGAACCTCCATAAGCCCAAAACGCGCCTGCCCCTCGCTACTCGTAAATGACTCACTGATCTTCGACCTTGGCCCTGGGTCCGTAACCAACATCCGCAAAACAGACATCAAACTGGACCAGCTTTCAAAAGTCTTCATATCTCATTGCCACGCCGACCATATCTCTGACCTCATGCCCTTCCTCTGGGCAACTCAAATTGACGGCCGGACCACTCCCCTCGAAATTTACGGGCCAGTAGGCTTCAAGGATATCTTCCAGAAACTGCGTGAGTGCACGAACACGTCTGAGAAATTCTTCACCTTCTCCCTATGCGTCAAGGAGCTTGATTTTGGAGAACGGCTAGACAACGTAAGCACGTGCCGTACTGATCATGCAATCCCGACTCTCGCGTTTAGAGTCGACGAGGACGGGAAGTCGCTCTGCTACTCTGCGGATACAACATACTGTCCGCGAGTCGTTGAGTTAGCCAACCAAACCGATCTTCTAGTGCACGAGGCGACGTTCCTCGAGGAGCAAGAGTCAATCGCTGAGTTGACCCGACATTCAACGGGACGAATGGCGGGGAGATGTGGCCGTGAGTCGAGGGCTAGGCGCCTCGTTTTGTTTCACATTCCGCCCCCTAACGAGCATCGTGAAGACGAAATTCGTCAGGCCGCTGAGCAGGAGTATGGGAGTGAAGTTCAGGTTGCGTCGGACTTGGTTTCAATTGCGATGTGACTCATCACCGGTCCGTTATAGCTTAAATTGTGAACTTGCGTATCTGGTTCGAAAGCGGGGTAGCCGTTGAAGGCTGTAGATAGGACCAGGCCCACTTTCGCAAACAAGTTCAAAGACATTCAAGTCGCCCTAACGTTTGGTGACGTGCTAATTCTTCCCGGCCGCGCGCAAGTAGAACCAAGCGAGGTTAACGTCCACACCCACG
>Ga0335081_10008683_pt1 | contig 16296 bp, 10 predicted proteins | sample Lox_Sample_35_FD_206713 | JGI IMG/M metagenome (GOLD analysis project Ga0335081, IMG submission 206713) | Soil microbial communities from Loxahatchee National Wildlife Refuge, Florida, United States - Lox_Sample_3.5 | ecosystem: Environmental > Terrestrial > Soil > Wetlands | place: USA... | reverse complement strand
TCGCGCCAGAGTCGCCGAAGAGTTCGAAACCCAGGAACTGATCATGGAAGGCGTGCTCTGCCTGTTCGATAAGATCCACCCGTCGCTGGTGCGCCAGCGGCTCCGCTGTTTCCTGCGGCAATGGCCGTTGGAAGACAATACCGCCCTGAACTCCGCGAGCACAGCCGCCGCGCGATAGCATGAGCCACCTGAAGCCGAAATATCTGCAAGCGGAGACACCCCGCGATCGCTGGATGGTCAGTTACATGGACGTTCTGACGATCCTGCTGATCTTCTTTGTCGCGATGGCCGCGCAGAGCCTGGAGCGGCCGAAGGAGAAACAAGCGCCCAACACCCTCGCTGCAGCCGTCCCCCCGAAGACTTCGGAACCGGTTCGCCCCAGCGTGCCGGAAGCCCGCCAGAAGTTGCTCGGTGCGCAAAAGAATCTCGAGCAACATGGACTCGACCTGCGCATGGAACCACGCGGCCTGGTGATCAGCATTCCACAAGCAGTCCTGTTCCCGTCGGGCGGGGATCAGGTCAGCCGCCAGGCGCTGCCCATCGTCGCACATATTGCGACCGTGCTCCGCGACATTCCGAACGAGGTCAGCTTGGTGGGGCACGCCGATGCCGTCCCCATCCACAATCGCCACTTCAAAAACAACTGGGACCTGGCCACGGCGCGCAGCTTGAATCTGCTAGCCGTGCTGAGCCGCCAGTACGGGATTGCGGAATCGAGGCTGTCGGTCGCGAGCTATGGCCCATATCGCCCCAGCGGCCCTAACGATACCCCTGAGGGCCGCGCCAGAAACCGGAGGGTGGAGATCGTGATTCTCGATGAGGCGGCGCCTCTATAGCCCTGCCAAATGTAGAATAGGGTGTTTTGCGCAGTAACCAACGAATGCCCATCGACGCCGTCATACATAGTTGGGCCCTGTCCGACGATTCATCGTAGGTTAATCCTCTGGTTGAGAAAATGACGCTTCAATGAAATTTCTATACAGGTTATTCCTTGCGCTGGTTGTCTCGTCGCCACTTCTGGCACAAACAGCTATTCTGCGTGGCGTCGCGACCGACGAAAGCGGTGCAGTAGTTCCTGGTGCAAAAGTAACAGTGAGTGGGCCATCCGGCCAGGTGAAAACCGCCACAACCGGCGCTGATGGGTCATACTCAGTGGTCGGGCTGTCTCCGGGAAATTACACCGTGCAGGCGGCGGCACCCGACCTCGCCATGGGCCAGCCGGCAAAAATCACGCTCAGCACCGGGGCGATCACTCTGAATCTTCAATTGAAAGTTGCGTCGACGGTGCAGCAGGTCACGATTCAAGAGAACGCCGGGCCGCAGGTGACCACCGATCCCTCCAACAACGCCAGCGCCCTGGTGCTGACCGGCAGCGACCTCGACGCGCTTCCCGACGACCCTGACGATCTGCAGGAAGACCTGCAAGCCCTGGCCGGCCCGTCCGCCGGTCCAAATGGCGGGCAGATTTACATTGACGGGTTCAGCGGCGGCGAACTCCCGCCCAAGGAGTCCATTCGCGAGATTCGCGTCAATTCCAACCCGTTTGCGCCCGAGTGGGACTCTCTGGGATATGGCCGCATCCAGATATTCACCAAACCGGGAAGCGACAAGTTCCGCGGATCGGCGTTCTTCAACTACGGTGACGATGTCTGGAATTCGCGCAATCCATACGCGGCTCAGAAGGCCCCGTTTTTGCTCGAAGAATACGGCGGCAATGTGAGCGGGCCCATCAATAAGCGCGCCTCGTTCTTTGTCGACATTCGCCGGGATTCCATTGACAACGGGTCGATCATCAACGCCGTGATCCTGGACCCGTCCACGTTCGGAATCACGCCTTTTACCAACGTCTTTCGCACACCACAGAGGCGCGTCCGCGTCAGCCCAAGAGTGGACTATCAGCTCAGCACCAACAACACCCTGTCCATTCGCTATGCATTCACGCACGCCAATATCAACGGCGCCAACATCGGCGGCTTTAATCTGGACGACGCCACTATCGGCGGTCTCAATTCAACCAATCGCGGGGAAAACACCCGAAATAGCTATCAAACGATCCAGGCCACCGAAACCGCGGTTCTGGGCCAGACCATTAATGAGACGCGGTTCCAGTATTTCCGCGAAGGGCATCTAGTCGACTCCATCCTGGCAACGCCCGCGGTGATGGTTCTGGGATCTTTCAATGCGGGCGGAGCGCAAAACACCACGCTCGACACCCAGAACTACTACGAATTGCAAAACTACACTTCCACGATTAAGGGTACGCATTCCCTGAAGTACGGTGTGCGGTTGCGCGGTGAGACGGATTCGAACAGCGTACAGCAGAATTTCGGCGGAACCTACACCTTTGGCGGTGGGCTGGGCCCCGAACTGGACGCGAATAATAACCCGGTGCCTGGCGTCACCGTTCCCATCAGTTCGATCGAGCAATACCAGCGAACGCTGCTATTTTGCCCCAACGGGATCTGCCCGGCCGGGGCTCAAGGGAAATACTTCGCCGGGCCCACGCAGTACTCAATCGCTGCCGGCGCCCCGGCACTCTATGCGGGCCAGTTCGACGTCGGGTTGTTCGGTGGGGATGATTGGAAAGTTCGACAGAACCTCACTCTGAGTCTCGGGCTGCGCTACGAAACACAAAGCAACATTCACGACTACAGGGACTTCTCGCCGCGCATCGGGTTCGCCTGGGCCCCGGGGGCTACGGCCAAGAAGGCTTCGAAGACCGTCATTCGCGGCGGCTTCGGCATGTTCTACACGCGATTCGACCTGTCGAACACCCTCACCGCGGAACGCTACAACGGAAAGGTGCAGCAGCAGTACGTGATCACCAATCCAACCTTCTTCACGCCCGATTCAACCACGCCCATCAGCTCTCTTGGCGGCTTGCAGACCATTCAGCCCGTTCAGACGATTCAGGAAGTCAGCTCCACGCTTCGCGCGCCCTACCTGATGCAGTCGGCGGTGAGCGTGGAGCGGCAATTGCCGGCACACACGACGCTCGCCGTCACCTACACCAACTCGCACGGGCTCCATATGTTTAACACGGCAGACATAAACGCCCCTTTGCCTGGCACCTACAATCCGAAAAACCCCGGCAGCGGTGTGTTTCCTTTAGCCGGCCAATACGGAACCGACCCCGTGTTCCTCATGGAGTCCGCCGGGTTGTATAACCAGAACCAGCTCATCACCAACATCAACTCGCGCTTGAATAAGAACGTTTCCCTGTTCGGCTTTTACACGTTGAACTACGCGCGTAGCAATACCGATGGTTTGGGCACCAGTCCCGCAGTGCCCTACAATTACGCGGGCGAGTACGGCCCGGCTGCAACCGACGTGCGCAACCGCGTGTTTGTGGGTGGATCGATCGAATCGCGCTGGGGCATCCGCCTAAGCCCGTTCTTTACCGCACAATCCGGCGCGCCTTTCAATATCACCACCGGCAGCGACCTATACGGCGACACGTTATTCAACACCCGGCCGGGTATCGTGACTAATCCCCAGCAGGGAGGCAATTATGTCCGGTACGGCAACGTTTTGCTCGATTCCAATCCGATTGGCACGGGCGAGGCCCTGCTGCCGCGGAATTTCGGTCGCGGCCCGGGGGCGGTCTCGTTCAACGCCCGGCTCAGCAAAACGTTCGGATTCGGAGCGATCCGCGAAGGCGCGGGTCGCGGCGGATTCGGCGGCGATGGCGGTGGCCGTCGCGGCGGACCCTTATTCGGCGGTGGCGGGCCGGGCGGCCTGTTCAGCAGTCCCACAACGCCCCACCGGTATAACCTGACGTTCTCCGTGTCGGCGCGGAATCTGCTGAACCACAACAACCCCGGCCCCATCATCGGTACCATCACCTCGCCACTGTTTGGCCAAGCCAATTCCGCGAATATTGGATGGGGCGGCGGTTTTGCCGAAACCGCCAACAACCGTCGCATCGAATTGCAGATGCGTTTCGCCTTCTAACGCTCTTGCTGCTCTTACCCTCCGCATTCCCGTACCGGCTTACAATGGAGAGTCCGCCGCCCGCACTGTCGCGGGGCGTGAAATTCCTCGGAGGTCTATGCAGCCTGAAAGTTGTGACATCGGATTGATCGGTTTGGCCGTGATGGGCCAGAACCTCGTCCTCAACATGAATGACCACGGCTACCGCGTCGCCGTCTTCAATCGCACCGTATCCAAGGTCGACGACTTCCTCGCCAACGAAGCCAAAGGCACCAAGGTCGCCGGCGCGCACTCCATCCCCGAGCTGATCGGCGCTCTCAAGAAGCCGCGGCGCGTCATGCTGATGGTAAAGGCCGGCGACACCGTCGATCAGATGATCGACAGCCTTGTGCCCCATCTCGAAAAGGGTGACATCATCATCGACGGCGGGAACTCTCACTATCCTGATTCCAACCGCCGCACCAAGACGCTTGCTGAAAAAGGAATTCTCTTCATCGGCACGGGCGTCTCCGGAGGCGAGGAAGGCGCGCGTCACGGCCCCTCCATCATGCCCGGTGGTAATCCCGCCGCGTGGCCTTACGTGAAGGAGATCTTTCAGGCCATCGCCGCCAAGGTTGAGGACGGCACACCGTGCTGCGATTGGGTGGGTGAAAACGGCGCCGGGCACTACGTCAAGATGGTGCACAACGGCATCGAGTACGGCGACATGCAACTCATTTGCGAGGCCTACCAGTTGCTTAAGGATGGTTTGGGCCTGGGCGCGGACGAGTTGCACAAGATTTTCGCCGAGTGGAACAAAGGCGAGCTGGATAGTTACCTCATCGAAATCACCGCCGAGATTTTTGCCAAGAAAGACGACGACGGCGCACCGCTGGTCGATAAGATCCTCGACACCGCCGGCCAGAAGGGTACGGGAAAATGGACCGGGATCAGCGCGCTGGATACCGGCACTCCGGTGACCCTGATCGGGGAAGCGGTGTTCGCGCGCTGCCTGTCGGCCATGAAAGACGAGCGTGCTCGCGCTTCCAAGATCCTGGCAGGGCCGAAGATCGCGGCTCCCGCGGATCGCAGCGCCTTCGTCGAAGATACGCGCCGGGCACTCTACTGCTCCAAGATGATCTCCTACGCGCAGGGCTACATGCTCTTGCGGGAGGCCGCAAAAGAGGAAGGCTGGAACCTGAACTTCGGCGGCATCGCGCTTATGTGGCGCGGCGGCTGCATCATTCGCAGCCGTTTTCTCGGCAAAATCAAAGAAGCGTACGACAAGAGCCCGCAGCTTTCCAATCTGCTCCTGGACGAATTTTTCAACAGGACCCTGAACGGCTACCAGGCATCCTGGCGGCGCGCCATCGTGCAGGCCATTCAATACGGCGTGCCCACGCCCGCGTTCTCTACGGCGCTTTCATTTTTCGATGGCTACCGGACCGAGCGTCTGCCGGCCAACCTGCTGCAAGCCCAGCGCGATTTCTTCGGCGCCCATACCTACGAGCGCGTGGACAAACCCCGCGGCCAGTTCTTCCATACGAACTGGACCGGACACGGCGGCCGGGTTTCTTCGGGAACATACAACGTGTAGGGCGGCTCGGACGACGTGCTGTCGGTTCCCGAATCCGTCGTCCGGATGCAACTGGCGGCGAATGGTGAGGCGGGTCGCGCCTGGCTTGCGGAATTGCCGCGGTTGATAGATGAGCTTCGCGAGCTCTGGTCGATCGTGGAGATCGGCCCGGCATTTGAGGGCGGCTGCGTGGCTTACGTTGCACCGGTTTTGTGCGCAGACGGCAGGCAAGTCGTGCTGAAGGTCAACCTCGCCGATGAGGAGACCGATTGCGAGGCGGACGCATTGGCTGTCTGGAATGGCGATGGCGCGGTTCGACTTCTCGAATCGGATCCTGGCCGTGGCGCGATGCTTCTTGAGCGCCTGGAGCCCGGTACGCCATTAGCCGCTTACCCAGATCGCGACACGGCCATTGACATTGCATGTTCCCTGCTGCGGCGGCTATGGGTCGCTGCGCCCGCCACGCATCAATTCCGGCTGGTCACGGCGCTCGCACGGCAATATGCAAATAACTTCCCCGCGAAATATGTGGAAGCCGGGCGGCCATTCGCCGAGAACCTGCTCGATACTGCTGTGGAACTGTGCCGCCAGTTTGCGCAGAATGACGCGGTCCGCATCATCGCGAATCGGGATTTCCATTTGGGCAACATTCTGGCCGCCCGAAGGGAGCCGTGGCTGGTAATCGATCCCAAGCCCCTGGTTGGCGAGCCGGCGTTCGACGCCGCACATTTGATCCGGTCGCTCCTCCCGGATCAGATCGCGAAGCCGGAATTCGAGCGCCTGGTTTCGACCACCGCCAGCCGCCTCGATCTCCCGGCCCAGCGAATCGCCGCATGGGTCTTCGTGCGGTCGATTGAGAACGCCCTTTGGGCGACCGTGACCGGCATGGGCGATGATCGCTGGGACGTGACGTGTGCGCAGGCGGCTGCGCGATCGTTTCATCTGCTATAGTGCGGTGTTCGGCAAACATCCTCAGGAGAAACTCCATGAGCTTTGGCTTGAATATTCCCAAGACCGGCGCGCTTGATTTCGTCTCGCTGGGCGCGCTGGTCCACCGCCTGGATCCCGGAATCATTCCTTTTCGTAAAGCGACGCATTGTCACATTCACGTCAGCGGCGGTGAGTTCAACGTCGCCGCGAACCTTTCGGACTGCTTCCGCATGCGGACCGGCATCGTTTCGGCCATGGTGGATTATCCCATCGGCGATCTGGTCGCGGAGCGCGTCCGGGCCATGGGTGTTCAGCCCTTCTACAAGCGTTTCGAGCATAACGGGGTCAACGGGCCGAACATCGCCACGGTGTACAGTGACCAGGGACACGGCGTGCGCGCGCCTGTCGTGTTTTACAACCGTTCGAATGAAGCCGCTGCCCGCTTGAAGCCCGGCGATTTCGACTGGAATGCCATCTTCGCCGGTGGCGTGCGCTGGTTCCACAGCGGCGGAATTTTCGCGGCGCTCTCGGAGACCACGGCGGAAGTGATCATCGAGGGCATGGAGGCAGCCAAGGCCGCGGGCGCCGTGGTTTCCTTTGACCTCAACTATCGCGAAAAGCTATGGAAGATTTCCGGCGGCCCGGAGCGTGCGGCGGCGGTGATCGGACGCATCATGAAGAATGTGGATGTTCTTGTGGGCAACGAGGAAGACTTGCAGAAGGGCCTGGGCATTCCGGGCCCGGAAGTCGCGGCCAAGTCCAAGCTCGACCCGACAGCATTCATCGGGATGATTGATCGTGTTCTCATCAAGCATCCGCAGGTCAAGATCGTTGCCACCACACTGCGCGAGGTGCACGCGACAAATCGCCACGATTGGTGTGCCGTCGCCTGGATCAACGGAAAGACGCACATCGCTCCCACTTGCCAACTCCACATTCTCGATCGCGTCGGGGGCGGAGATGGCTTTGCTTCGGGGTTCTTCTTTGGCGCGCTCACAGGCGAGTCGCCTGAGGAGGCCCTCAAGCTCGGTTGGGCGCACGGGGCCCTTCTCACCACCTTTCCGGGGGACACCACTATGGCGACCCTCGAGCAGGTCCGTGCCTTCGCCAAAGGCGGGTCGGCACGCATCCAGCGTTAGGCGTAAGCTGGCGGAGAGATGACAAGCTGCCGGGGGTCCTTTCGCGCTCTGCTTTTCTACGACGTCGCTGACGAGATCCATCTCGACGTGCTGCGCCAGCTGATCGGCGTCAGCCCACCCGGGCGCAAGCCCGAATTCAAGCTGCCAGCGCCCGTCTATGTGCGCTTCGAGCGGCCTCCCGTGGTGGAATCTTCCGAAGCCATCCGGCTCTCCACCGGAGAAACATTCGAGGGCCGTCTGAAATATTTTGACTACGGAGTCGTGAGCCTCGAGCTGGAGCGGCCTTTTGAAGCCGGCTGGGACGAACTCATCCGATTGACCAACCGCTGGATTGAGCAGCCTGAAATCGAACAGGCTGCGGTGCAGATTGTGCGCAAGCGCCTCGAGAGCCTCACACCAGCTCTCAGCAAACCGTACGCAGAATGGCTCGATGAGGTCTACTACACGCTGCATCTGCAGCCAGTGCAGCTTGCGGACAACCGCGTTCTACCCGCCGCCGAACTGCTGGCTTCGAACGGACCGGCGATCGCGCAGATCGTCCGTGGGGACCTGAATCCGCTCTCTCCATCCGAAGAGCGGGAGGTACTGGGGTCGAGCATATCGTACTATCCGAGCGACCTGCTGGTCGTCGGCTGGATGGCTGCCTTCTTATACGACACGACCGAGGGCGCCGCACCCACGGTGCAACTGCTCGAGTACGCGAACACGCAGTTGCTGGAGTACCGGCGGTATGACGAGGTGCTGACACGCGTGTTGAAGAGGGCCTACGATTCGCTGGAGCACGCCGGCGGCTATCTGCGGCGATGGCGTTATGCCAGAGAGGCGACTCACCTCAACACGTTGCGCCTCGATGTCACGGAGCTTACTGAGCGCACCGACAATGCCATTAAATTCCTGAGCGACATGTTTTACGCCCGGGCGTACCAGTTGGCGTCGGCAAAAATCGGGGTCAAAGACTACCGTCACCTGGTGGAGGAGAAGCTACGCACCGCCGGGGAACTCTACGACTTCATGGTGAACGAATTTCGCCAGGCGAGAGGGTTCATTCTCGAACTTCTGGTGGTGATCATGATCCTGATTGAGATTCTGCAAGCGTTTCGCCTCCCCTAGGACGGCATTTTCGTTACGACTTCCTTCACGAAACTGTAACTTTTCCCGCTCCTCACCATTGCTGCGTTACACGGAAATAACACTATTGTCATTCCCCTGCAAAGCTATTGCGGTATCCAGAGGTCATGCTGAATGGTGAACCCCAAGGTGTGGTGGACGGCCCTGTGAACATTGTCAGCCGGAATCTGCTTGGCAACGCTAACCGCGGCGTCGAAGACATGTTTTGGGAGAAGCTCCTGCTTCTCGATCGTTTGCGAGAGTTGTATCAGAAAGTCAAGAAGCCGGAAGGCCGGCCCGTTCTCGAGAACCTGCTCAACGAATTGCAAATTAGTTACCAGGTAGACGCCGAAGATTTGGCTGGCGTTCCTAAAACCGGTCCCGTAGTCGTGGTCGCCAACCACCCGTTCGGCCTGCTGGAAGGCGCCATTCTGGGGACCATGCTCCCTCGCATCCGGCCGGACGTGAAGATCATGGCCAACTATCTGCTCGCTGGTCTGCCGGAGGCCGAGGACCAGTGTATCTTCGTCGATCCTTTCAAAGGGCAGAGTTCCACGGCCATCAATGGCCGCGGACTGCGGCGGGCGATCCGCTGGCTAAAATCCGGCGGGATGGTGGTGATCTTTCCAGCCGGTGAGGTTTCGCACTGGAAACTCAACGCGGGCGAAGTCGCCGATCCGGAGTGGAGCGATGCGGCTTCGCGTCTCGTTCGCATCACCGGTGCTTCGGTCGTCCCGGTGTTCTTCAAAGGAAGCAACAGCATCCCGTTCCACCTTCTCGGCATGTTTCACCCGCGGTTGCGGACCATCCGCCTGCCCAAGGAATTGTTAAACAAAACGGGCAAGAGCGTCGAGGTTCGAATCGGCACCGTCATCCCACATAAGTCCATTGCCGATATTTCCGGCGACCGGGATGCGACTTCCTACCTGCGCTGGAGAACCTACCTGCTGGCCAAACGCGGCGAGCCGGACATGCGCCTGGTGCCCCGCATGATTCGCTCGGTCGTGCCCAAGAAACCGCTCGATCCGATCGCCACAGAAACGCCCAGGGAACTCCTGATCGATGACATTGATCACCTCGATGCCGAACAGTGCGTGGCGGAGTCGGGCGAGTATTCCGTGTACCTGGCCGGCGCCGACCAGTTGCCTTACGTTTTGCCCGAGCTGGGGCGTCTGCGCGAGATTGCGTTTCGCCAGGTCGGCGAGGGCACCGGCAAGAGCTCAGATCTGGACCTGTTCGACTCGTACTATCTGCACCTGTTCGTCTGGAACAAGGCGGGTCAGGAACTGGTCGGCGCGTACAGGATCGGCCGCACGCACCAGATCCTCGGCCGGCTGGGTCCCAAAGGGTTGTACACAAGCACCCTGTTCCACTACGATCCGCGGTTTTTCTATCGCATCGGTCCCTCGTTGGAATTGGGACGCTCGTTTATCCGGCCCGAATATCAACGCCAGCATCAACCGCTGTTTCTCTTGTGGAAAGGCTTGGGTGCCTTTGTGGCCCGCAACCCCGAAACGCCCGTGTTGTTCGGCGCAGTGAGTATCAGCAACGATTACAACCCCGCTTCGCGCCGCCTGCTCGCGCATTTCCTCGAAACTCACCGGCAGGAAGAAGATCTCGCCAGGCTAATTCGCCCGCGCCGCGCCTTCCGGCCGGCGCTCGACCGCGACCTGGACTCTCACGTGATCAGCAGCCTGCTGCCGGATCTCGACTCGCTCTCAAACCCGATCTCGGATATCGAGTCTGACGGCAAGGGCTTGCCGATCCTGCTCAAGCAATATATGAAGCTGGGTGGGAAGCTCTTGGGGTTCAACGTCGATCCGGATTTTTCGGAAGCCCTGGATGGCCTGGTTCTGGTGGATTTGCGCGAGACCGATCCAGTCGTTCTGCAACGCTACATGAAGGCGGAAGGCGCCGAATCGTTCCTCGCCTACCACCAGCACCGCCTGGCTATAAGTGCAATAGTTGCAAGCTGATACGGGCACTTCGGCATCCTCTGCCGCGGCCGGTTGCCATGGCTCCCATGGGCCGCGGTAAAATTAGAATATATGAACAGTCTGAAAACAGAACTCGACGCCGAAACTGCGCAACAACTGGAACAGGCGGAGAGGGAGTTGAAGGCCGCATTGATATTCGCCAGATTCTCTTCTACCTCATACTCGTCGGGCAATTTGCAGCGTGCAACCGATGCCCGCTCGAAAGCCAGGGCCGTTTGCGCAAGCGCAGCGCGAAGATTAGCTGCTCCGGAAGTGGTCCAGGTCAGCCCCGATTCCGTGAAATTGATTTGGACCGAGGTCCAAAATGCGCTGGCCGATTTGGCCACGCCGCAAGCCAGCGCTAAGATACGCAGCATGGGGGGCTAGCTCCCTTCTTTCAGCAGAAGCCGCCGGGAGGTGATAGTCTCCTAGGGTGGCGTCTGCTCCATCGAGCCTTCAGTCGCGGTCGAGCGGCATCCTCCTGCACCCAACTTCGCTCCCAGGGCGTTTTGGCGTTGGCGATCTTGGCGCAGAGGCGTTCCAATTTGCCGATTTCCTTCAAGATGCCGGGCAGCGTGTATGGCAGGTGCTGCCGCTCGGTCCTACCGGTTACGGTGACTCTCCCTATCAGTGTTTTTCGGCATTTGCCGGCAACCCGCTGCTGATCAGTCTCGAGCGGCTGGCGGAACACGGGTTGCTGCCCGCTACCTCTCTCAGCCACACGCCATGCTTCCCGGAGGACAAAGCCGACTATGGCCGCGTCATTCCCTGGAAAATGGGCCTCCTGGAATCGGCTGGGAGGGACTTTCTTGCTCACGCGCGGGGGGAAATCCGCCAGCAGTTCGATGCCTTCTGCCTGGCCCAGGCAAGCTGGCTCGATGACTATGCGCTTTTCATGGCGCTCAAACACGAGCATGGGCAGGAATTCATCTGGACGCGCTGGAATGAGGGGGTGCGGAAGCGCCGGGCTGAAGCGATGGTGGCCGCGCGAGAGCGCCTGGCCGTGGAGATCGGCCTGTATCGTTTCTACCAATTCGAATTCTTCAACCAGTGGCAAGTTCTAAAGGAGCGCGCCGCCGCCCACGGAATTCGCGTGATGGGAGATGTGCCCATCTATGTGGCGCATGATAGCGCCGATGTCTGGAGTCACACGGAATATTTCGAGCTTGATGAACACGGGAATCCCTTTTCCGTGGCTGGAGTGCCGCCCGACTACTTCAGCGCTACCGGCCAGCTCTGGGGCAATCCGCTGTATCGCTGGCACGCGCTCGCCGCCAACGGATATCGCTGGTGGGTCGAACGCCTGGCCGCGACGCTCCAGATGGTGGACCTGATTCGCCTCGATCATTTCCGGGGATTTGAGGCGTACTGGGCCATTCCCGCTGGTGAGGCCACCGCGGTGAACGGCCGCTGGATCAAAGGCCCCGGCGCCGCGTTTCTCGAAGCCGCACAGGACACGCTGGGAAAGCTGCCGCTCGTCGCCGAGAACCTGGGCGTCATCACGCCCGAAGTGGAAGCCATTCGCCTGCAATTCGGCTTTCCCGGCATGAGCATTCTGCAATTTGCGTTCGGCAATGACCCGCAAGGGCCCGATTTCCGCCCGCATAACTATCCGCGTGAGCGCGTCGCCTACACCGGCACGCACGATTGCGACACGACCGTTGGCTGGTGGACCAGCACTGGCAGAGGCGAGAGCACGCGCACGGAAGAGGACATCCGCAAGGAACGCGATTACACGCGCCGCTATCTGAACCTGGACGGCCAGGAGATCCACTGGGCGTTCATCCGCGCGCTGATGTCTTCAGTAGCCGATACTGTCGTGTTTCCACTACAAGACGTCTTGGGCCTGGGAACGGAAGCGCGCATGAACCTTCCGGGCACTCCCAGCGGCAACTGGCGCTGGCGGTTTGCGAGCCGCGACCTCACGCCGGCATTGAGCCGCCGCCTGCGAGAATTGACGGAGACTTACGAGCGATGACCCCAACCAAGCCCGCCATCCAGACGCCAGCGTCGTTCTGGCAGATCTGGAACATGTGCTTTGGATTTTTCGGCATCCAGTTCGGCTGGGGCCTGCAAATGGCCAATATGAGCGCCATCTACGAGTATCTCGGCGCGCGCCCGGATCAGATTCCCATGCTCTGGCTGGCGGCTCCGCTCACAGGCCTGATCGTCCAGCCGATCATCGGCCATCTGAGCGATCACACCTGGGGACGGCTGGGACGCCGCCGGCCTTATTTCCTAACTGGCGCGGTGCTGAGCACATTGGCGTTGATGGCCATGCCCAACGCTCCGGCGATTTGGGTGGCGGCCGGGCTGCTGTGGATTCTGGATGCCTCGATCAACATCAGTATGGAGCCTTTTCGCGCGTTCGTCGCCGATCTGTTGCCGGAATCTGAGCGCACCCGCGGATTCGCCATGCAGAGCCTGTTCATCGGCCTCGGCGCGGTGATTGCGTCGTCGCTCCCATGGATGCTTGCGGGGCGTGTGCACGGCAACGGCGGAAGCGCGATCCCACTGACCGTGCGATTCTCCTTCTACATCGGCGCAGTCGTGTTTTTTTGTGCGGTCCTGTGGACGGTCATCAGCACGCCCGAGCGCCCGCCGGAAGATCTCGAAGCATTCCGGAAAATGAAATCGCAAGGGCAGGGAATTGCGGCGGGCGCGCGCGACATTCTCGCTTCGGTTCGCGGCATGCCGCGCACGATGCGGCAACTGGCCTGGGTGCAACTTTCCACGTGGCTGGGTCTGTTCTGCATGTGGATTTATTTCCCGGTCGCGGTGGCGCATCACGTATTCGGCGCAGCCGACCAGACCTCGCCGCAATATACCGCTGGAATCGCCTGGGGCGGCATTTGCTTCGCGATGTATTCGGCCGTGTGCTTCGCTTTCTCGTTTGCGCTGCCGGCAATCGCCCGCGCCCTCGGCCGTGGTGCCACGCACAGTGTTTGCCTGCTGGCGGGAGCCTGCGGGTTAATGTCGGTGATGGTCATTCACAATCAGTACCTGCTGCTCCTGTCCATGGCGGGCGTCGGCATCGCGTGGGCCAGCACACTGGCCATGCCGTACTCCATCCTTTCCGGCGCGCTGCCCGCAGAGAAAATGGGCGTCTACATGGGGATTTTCAACTTTTTCATCGTGATCCCGGAAATCCTCGCGTCGCTTGGCTTGGGCTGGGTCATGAGCCACCTGCTCAATAACAACCGGCTTGCGGCAGTGGTTACGGGCGGAGCATTCCTGGTGCTGGCGGCGTTGCTGATGCGCCGGGTGGACGACAAGGAATCCGCCGCGTGAAGCGCCTTCTTCTGCTTGTGACGGCGTGCCGGCTGGTCGCTGCAGCGCCCGTAGTCAACAAAGTCGAGCCGCCGAACTGGTGGGTGGGACATAGCCTCAACCCGGTGCGCCTGCTGATTCACGGTAAGGATCTGAAGGGATCCACCGTTAAGTGCGCGGAAGCAGGTGTGAAGCCCGGTGGCGTGCGATCGAACGCAGCCGGTACGTATTTGTTTGTCGAGGTTGAAATTCAGGAGAACGCGAGGCCAGGCTCCTATCCGCTCCATATCACTACGCCCGAGGGAGCCACGACAGCTCCGTTTGAGTTGCTAGCGCCCCTGCCGCGACGCGGCCGCTTTCAAGGGTTCTCTACCGACGACGTGATCTACCTCCTCATGCCCGACCGCTTCGCCGACGGTGATTCCGGTAATGACGACCCCGCCATCTCCCGCGGGCTGTTTGATCGTCACAAAGCCCGCTACTATCACGGTGGCGATTTTCAGGGAATCATCGATCACCTTCCGTATCTCAAAGACCTCGGCGTGACAACGATTTGGCTCACGCCCGTCTACGACAACGTCAATCATCTGAACGAACGCGAGAAATATGACGGCGAGCCGATCACCGATTACCACGGGTACGGCGCGGTGGATTTCTACGGCGTGGAGGAGCACTTCGGTGATCTGGCGCTGCTGAAGAAGCTGGTGGACTCAGCCCATGCCGTGGGCCTCAAGGTTATCCAGGACCAAGTCGCCAACCACACCGGACCATACCATCCGTGGGCCACCGATCCCCCTACGCCCACCTGGTTCAACGGAACGGTTGAAAGTCACCTGGCAAATACCTGGCAAATTTGGACGTTAGCCGATCCTCGGGCACACCTGTCTTTGCAAAAGAGCACGCTCGAGGGATGGTTCATCAACATTCTTCCGGACCTGAACCAGAACGACCCGTTGACTGCGCAATACCTCATCCAGAACACGCTTTGGTGGATTGCGGCGACTGGCATTGACGGCATCCGCCAGGACACCTTGCCGTATGTGCCGCGCTCGTTCTGGCGCGAGTGGATGCAGGCCATCAAGCGCGAGTATCCCGGCTTTCGCGTGGTCGGTGAGATGTGGGACGAAGATCCGGCGCTGGTATCGTTTTTCCAGGGTGGGAGGGCTAAATTTGACGGGGTCGATTCACGCGTCGATGCACTATTCGACTTTCCATTGTTCGCCGCGATCCGGCGTGTCTTTGGACACAAGGCGCCTGCCGAGGAACTGGCAAAGGTGCTGGCGCACGACCGTCTTTACTCGAATCCGAACTTTCTCGTCACCTTCCTCGGTCTGCACGATACGACACGCTTCATGAACGAGAACAGCGTGAGCGTGGATGATCTAAAGTTAGCGTTTACATTCCTCATGACAACTCGCGGCATTCCGATGATTTACTACGGCGATGAGATCGCCATGCGCGGCGGCCAGGACCCCGACAATCGCCGTGACTTTCCGGGAGGGTGGCACGAGGACCCGCACAACGCGTTCGAGGCGGCGGGTCGAACACTGGAGGAGCGTGAGATTTTCGATTACCTGCACCGGCTGACACGAGTGCGGGCGAAACTCGAGCCGTTGCGGCGAGGTTCGACTCTTGACCTGGCGGCGAAAGATCAGGTTTATGCTTTTGCCCGAGTGTCCGGGAACGTGGCGCCGGTAGTGATGTTCAATACGGGCAATGACCCGGCCACGGTGTCGGTTGAGACTTCGGAATTGCCGATCCCGCCTCAGATCGTAGTCGGCAACCCTCAGCCTGTCCGGTCTTGGCACGATGAACTGGGCGTCGCCCCGGATGCCCAATGGCGAGACGGCAAGCTCACGGCTGAGATGCCGCCGCGCTCCGCGGCCATCTACTCGATCGGGCGGTAGATTTCAGCTCTGCACCCGGCTGAATATGCCAGTGTGCATGGCGTATTTAAGCGCCTGGCTGACGCCTCCAGGTAGGTTGCTAAGCTTTGGCATTTTCTGCGGAATTCTGGGACGTACGTGGGGTCCTTGCATACGGTGACCTGTCTCGGTTCTCGCTTGTAAGTGCTTTACCTTTGTGGGCCAGATTTCGCCGGCGCCTTGATTCTGTGGGATGGTATCGCGCGTGCTTATAAACGCGGCCAATCGCAGGGCTGAGTAGGATGGTCAAGACGTTTCCTACCAATCTCTTGAAAGAGTTTTGGTGTTTTGCTCATCCCGGTGACGGGCTGGCTGATGTCCCGAAGAATGGATGCTCGCTGCGCCTGCGCGCGGCAGCTGGAGGAGGCGGCTTTGACAAGCATGTTCCGTGGCGTCCGGGCGAGGTGGGCGAACAGTCGATGGTTTGTCGCGATCATTATTCTGTGTGCGGCTTTGGCGAA
>Ga0335081_10008682_pt1 | contig 16299 bp, 11 predicted proteins | sample Lox_Sample_35_FD_206713 | JGI IMG/M metagenome (GOLD analysis project Ga0335081, IMG submission 206713) | Soil microbial communities from Loxahatchee National Wildlife Refuge, Florida, United States - Lox_Sample_3.5 | ecosystem: Environmental > Terrestrial > Soil > Wetlands | place: USA... | reverse complement strand
TTCTGCTGTGGTCGATATCTTAGGCTGCGGCGGCTTCTGCCCTAAGGGAACGCCTTATTACAGTCCCAACCCGACGGACTTCGGCCCGCGCATCGGCTTGGCCTGGGCTCCCCGCGCGCTCCAGGGGAAGACCACCATTCGCAGCGGGTTCGGGATCTATTACGGCGGCAACCAGAACGACGACTTCAGCGATCCGGCGGAAAGCGCTGTGCCGCGCTACTCCTGGTCCAGCAGCAACACTGCCAATTTGTCTTATCCGCTGACCCCGTTTCTCAATCCCGCCCTCGCACTTTACAGCCCCAAGGCCATCGCCCGCAATCGCAAGGATCTCTCTTACAATAGTTACGACTTCATGCTGCAACAGGACGTAGGTCATGGCTTTGTCGCCCAGGCAGGCTATGTGGGAAGCGAAGGCCATCACTTATTCGATAAGTACACCGTTAACCTGATTAATCCAGCCACCGGCCTGCGCGCCTTGTCCGCCTTCGGCTCCTTCGGATTGAAGGCCAACGACGGCAACAACAACTTCAACGCGCTGCAAGCGTCCATCCAGCGCCGCTTCTTTCGTGGATTGTTGTTCCAGGCTAACTACATGTGGTCGCACGGCATTGCCGACGCGTCCACCGGCTCCGGCACATCGGTCGGTTTTCAGGATATGGCGTGCCGCGCCTGCGACCGCAGCAATTCCCCCGTCGATGTGCGCCACACCTTTACTACCAACGGTGTCTGGGAGCTGCCTTTCGGACGTGGAAAGCAGTACCTGACCGGCGGTCTGGCATCGAAGATCCTCGGCGGCTGGTCTCTTTCCGGTCTAGCCACTGCCCGTACGGGGATTCCGGTCAATATCACGATTTCGCGCAAGGCTGCGGCCCTGCCGGATGGCAACACTTCCGGACAGCGGCCCAACCTGGTGCCCGGCGTGTCGATCTATGCGGACCCGCGGAGCATCCCCAACCTGTGGTTCAATCCGGCGGCTTTTTCCACGCCCGCCAATGGAACCTGGGGTAACCTCGGCCGCTATATAGCGGTCGGGCCGAACAATTACGAAATCGATACCGGCTTGCAGAAGCGTTTTCATTTGTCCGAGCACGTGGGCCTGAACTTCCGCGCCTCGGCGTTCAACCTGTTGAACAATCCGCAATGGAACACCCCATCCGGCAATGCTTCGTCCTCCAGCTTCGGGCGAATCACGAGTATTCTAAACACGGGCGCCACCGGCACGGGTGCGCCGCGCCGCGTGGAATTCATGTTCCGCGCGGAGTTTTAGCAGTTTGCGGGGTGGGACAGGCAATCAGCCTGTCCTGCAAGTTCTTCAGTATTTCGGTTAGCAGTCACGCCCGTCCCCTCCTGCCAAAGTTCGCATTTCCGCCACTTGCCCCCGCCACCCCCGAATTTTCCCACCGTCCCCCTGCTACCCCTCGGGGTGGAAGGAAATATCATAGCTATGCCACGCTCTGAATCCCATGTCCCCCTGAAACCGGTCCCGCCCAAGACCTCCGTTTCCGAAAAGCAGCTCGCTGCCAACCGGGCCAATGCCGCCCGTTCCACCGGTCCCCGCACCCCCGAAGGCAAAGCCCGCTCCGCCCGCAATGCCCTCAAGCACGGGTTCAACGGTGCCACTTTCGCTGTCGTCCGGGTGGAAGAACTCCAGGAGGTCGCCCGCCTCAAAGCTGACGCCGTGGCCTGCTACCGCCCCGTCAATTCGCAGGAAATGTTTGCCATCGAGCGCATCGCCCTCGCGCAGCACCTGATGCTCCGCGGCGCGCGCCTCGAAGCCGGCCTCTTCACCACCGCCCTCGACGATGTCCTCGACCACACTAGCGGCCGTCCCTTTCGCCCGTTGAGCTTCGAAATGATCGACGGCGATATCCCCGTCACCCGCGCCCAGAACCGCAACTACGCCATGGGCGAAGGCTTCCGCCGTCTCGCCCGCGAATCCAATGTCTGGTCCCTCCTTTTCCGCTATCAGGCCCAGGCCGAGCGCCAGTTTCGACGCGCCATCGAAGATTTCGAGCGCCTCAAAGCCCTCCGCTCCCAGTTGCCGAACGAACCCATTTGGCAGGATCAACCTGAAGAAAAACAAGAACTTGCCAATCTAGATGAGCTCAATGTCAACATCCCCCTCGGCTATGAGCCTTACTCCTATAACCCCCGCCCCGAGGGCCCTGACGCTGCCGCCCCGTCTCCCGCCCCCGCCCAGCCCGAAAATCTTCCGCTCGTTGGCTCGTAGCTATCTGTTATAATAGAACTTAACCCCACTAGGAGCCTTCTTTGCCAGACCAGGAACTGCCGCCTCAAGGACCGCCTGCCCCGCCCCCCGGAGGGAACCTTCCGCTCCCCGGAACCCCCGGCGGCGACGGCAATAAAAACCAGATCCCCATCAACATCGAAGACGAGATGCGGCGCTCGTACCTGGATTACGCCATGAGCGTAATTGTGGGCCGCGCGCTGCCCGATATCCGCGACGGTCTCAAGCCGGTGCACCGGCGCATCCTCTACACCATGCAGATGATGGGACTGCAGCCCAATCGGCCCACCCGCAAGTGCGCGCGCGTCGTCGGCGATTGCATGGGCAAGTATCACCCGCACGGCGACATGGCCATCTATGACGCCCTGGTCCGCATGGCCCAGGATTTTTCCATGCGCTATCCACTGGTCGATGGCCAAGGCAATTTCGGTTCGGTGGATGGCGACCCGCCCGCCGCCCAGCGATACACCGAAGCCCGTCTTGCGCGCGTGGCCACCTCCCTGCTCGAAGACCTCGACAAGGAAACCGTCGACTTCCGCCCCAACTACGACGGCAGCGAGGAAGAGCCCGAAGTCCTGCCCACCCGCATACCCAACCTGCTGGTGAACGGTTCGGCCGGCATCGCCGTGGGCATGGCTACCAATGTTCCGCCGCACAATCTGAGGGAAGTCATCGACGCCGCCGTGCAGCTCATCCGTGAACCGAAGACGCCCATCGCCAAAATCCTCGAGATGGTGCCCGGTCCGGATTTTCCCACCGGCGGCTATATTCTCGGCCGCGCCGGCATTGTCGACGCTTACACCCGCGGCCGCGGCCAGCTCAAGATTCGCGCCAGGGCCGCCATCGAGCGCGTGGGCAAGGATCGCGAGCAGATCGTCGTCACCGAAATTCCGTACCAGGTCAACAAGTCCAAGCTGCTCGAACAGATCGCCGCCATGGTCAACGAGAAGCGCATCGAGGGCATCTCCGATGTGCAGGACCACAGCGACCGCGACGGCATGCGCATCACCATCGAGCTCAAGCGCGGCGAGCAGGCCGAAGTCGTCCTCAATAACCTTTATAAGCACACCCAGCTCCAGGTCGGCTTCGGCGCCATCATGCTCTCCATCGTCAATGGACAGCCGCGCGAGCTCGGCCTCATCGATCTCATCAAGGCCTTCATCGACCACCGCGTGGAAGTGGTCCGCCGCCGCACCGAGTACGAGCTGCGCAAAGCGCGCGAGCGCGAGCACATTTTGCTGGGCTTCCAGAAAGCCCTGGACAACATTGATGAAGTCATCCAGCTCATCCGCGCTTCCAAGGCGCCGCGCGAAGCCCGTGAAGCCCTCATTGCCCGCTTCGAATTTAGCGAGCGCCAGGCCCAGGCCATCATCGAGCTCCAGTTGCAGCGCCTCACCGGCATGGAGCGCCAGAAGATCCTCGACGAGCTGGCCGATATCCAGCGCCGCATCGCCGAGTACATCGAAATCCTCGGTTCGGAAAAAGTGCTGCGCGACCTCATCGTCAAAGAGCTGCGCGAGGTTCAAAAAGAATACGGAGACGCCCGCCGCACCGAGATCATCGAAGACACCGGCGAAATCACCCTGGCCGACCTCGTGGCCGTCGAAGACGTCGCCATCACCGTCACGCGCGGCGGCTACCTCAAGCGCACTTCCGTCGATACCTACCGCCGCCAGACCCGCGGCGGCAAGGGCCGCATCGGTATGGGAACGCGCGCCGAGGATTTCGTCGAGTACCTGATCGTCGCTTCCACCCACGCCTATCTGCTGATCTTCACCACCCGCGGCCGCGTCTACTGGCTGAAGGCGTACGAAATCCCCGATGCCACCACCGTCGGCAAGGGCAAGCACATTTCCAACCTCATCAACCTTCAGCCGGACGAAACCGTGAAGGCGTTTCTGGCCGTGAAGGATTTCGTGCCCGAGCGCACCATCGTCATGGTGACCAAACACGGCGTCATCAAGAAGTCCGAGCTCACCGAGTTCGATAATCCTATGTCGCGTGGCATCATCGCCCTGTCGCTCGATGACGGCGACGAGCTGATTGCCGCCAAGATCGCCAACGGAAGCAACTACGTCTTCCTCGGCTCGCATGAAGGCCAGGCCATTCGCTTCCACGAAAGCCAGGTGCGTCCCATGGGCCGCCCGGCGCGCGGCGTCCGCGCCATGGACCTCGCCGAGGGCGATTACCTCGTCGGCATGGAAATCGTGGAAGAAGACGGCCTCATCCTCTCCATCGCCGAAAACGGCTTCGGCAAGCGCACGCCTTTGAAAGACTATCGCTTGACCAACCGCGGCGGCAAAGGCGTCATCAACATGAAGACCACCAGGAAAACCGGCGAAGTGGTCGCCGTGCTCTCGGTCAAAGAGGATTCCGACCTGATGATCGTCAGCCAGAACGGCAAGATGATCCGCATCGAATCGTCCCAAATTCGCCAGGCCGGCCGCTCCACCCAGGGTGTCAAGCTGGTCAGCCTGGAGGAAGGCGACAAGGTGGCTGCAGCCTCCGTAATCCCGGAAACCGAAAACGGCAACGGCAATGGCCAGGAGATGCTCCCGATCCAGTAACGCCGCCGGTAGCGCCGCCGGTCGTGCCGGCGGCGTGCCCGTATTAAACTATTGCTAGATGTCCGCACTTACCGCCCTCGCCAATCCGGCCGTCGCTCAGGAAAAGGAAACCCGTCTTTTCTCCCTCCTGCGCGCCATGGACCGTGTCCTGGTGGCCTTCTCCGGCGGCACCGACTCCGCCTATCTGGCCTGGGCCGCCCACCGCATGCTGGGCTCCGGCGCCCTCGCCATCACTGCCGACTCGGCCTCTATCCCGGAATCGCACAAGCGCGATGCCGAAACTTTCGTGCGCCAGTTCGGCATCGCCCACGAATACATCCAAACCCTCGAGTTCGACAATCCCGATTACGTGGCCAACAATCCCGACCGCTGCTTCCACTGCAAGGATGAGCTGTTCACGCGTCTGGAGCAGGTGGGCCGCGAGCGCGGCTACAGCCACATCGTTTACGGCGTCAATGTAGACGACCTGGGCGATTATCGGCCCGGTCAGAATGCCGCACGCCGGCACCAGGTGGCGGCGCCGCTGGCGGATGCCGGCCTCACCAAGGCCGAAATTCGCGAGCTTTCGCGACTGGCCGGCTTACCCACGTGGGACCGTCCCGCGTCTGCCTGCCTGAGCTCCCGCATCCCCTATGGCACGCCCGTGACCATCGAAAACGTGAAGACCGTCGAAACCGGCGAGGAGCACATCAAAGCGCTCGGCTTCCGCCAGTTCCGCGTGCGCTTTCATGGCGAAGTGGTGCGCATCGAAATCGCCCCCGAAGAATTGTCAAAGGCATTGACGCTGGAAATGGCCCGCTGCTTCACCGAAATCTTCAAGTCCCTCGGCTTCCGCTACGTCACCCTCGATCTCGAAGGCTATCGCCAGGGCTCGCTGAACGAAGTGCTCAACCTGTAGCGCCGCCGGTCTTGCCGGCGGTGAGCCTGTCCTTAGAATTCGTCGTCCGCTTCCTTCTTCGATTTGCTCTTGTGCCGCATGATCGCCAGCGCGATCAGGATCACGGCGCCGACTCCGGCGACGATCTGAACGGTTCCTTGCGTGATGGCCAGTGCGATTGCCATGAAGGTAGATCTCCTGTCGATCCCCGAACCGGCAGTATAGAACAAATTGTGCGCTGAATTCCAGTTCGCCGGGTAGGGCATGCTTTAGCTTGCCCTGTTAAAATGAAGTTCAACCTTCCCCGGCCGGAACCACACCGTGAGTCTCTCTGAACAACTGGAGCGCGATTTCAGCACCATCAGCCGCAAGCGCGGCCGGAATTATTACGAGCAGGGCCGTGTGCGCATCGCACAAGGCGGCCCCACTGCGGTTGCAGCCGAGGTGCAGGGCTCCTACAACGTGTACAGCGTTGAGCTGGAGTGGGAGGACAACGCGCTCTCCACGTACTGCGACTGTCCCGCATTCGATGCCGGCCCATGCAAACACATCTGGGCCACCGTTCTCGCGGCCGACCGCAAGGGCTACATGTCTGCGGTGAATCTCGGGCCCGGCGGCATTACCTACGACGATCTGCTTTCCGAATTCTCGGCCGCGGCGCCCAAACAAGCCAAGGCGCCGGCCAAGCCCGACTGGCTGGCGGAGATCGAGACCGTCGCCAATCGCGGGCTCACCGAGACGCGCTCCGAAAACTGGCCGGCGAAACGCCAGATCCTCTACGTGGTGGATGTCGCCGCCAGCCGCAGCGCGGGCTGCGTGGTGGTGCGGCTGCAATCGCACGACCGTAAACTGGACGGCAGTTGGACCAACCCTGCCTTGCTGTCGTTAAGGCGCAGCCAGATCGCGCAGTTGCCCGAGGCTGCCGATCGGGAAATCCTGGGCGCGCTCGCCGGCGGCACCGAGCATTACGGCTGGGGCGGCGGCTATACCACCGGTGCCATGCCCGCTGCCATGGAAGTGCGCCGCCCGTTGGCGGAGCGAATCGTTCCCCTGGCCATCGCTACCGGACGCTGCCTGCTGGTGGCGGCCGACGCCTATGCCCGGCCGGTGCCTCTTGCCTGGGACGAAGGCGGCGCCTGGCAGTTCGCCCTCAAAATGCGCCCGCGCGAGCGCACCGGATGGGAAGTGGTGGGGGTCTTGCGCCGTGGCGCCGAGCGCATGAACCTGTCCGATGCGGCGCTGATCACCGAGGACTTCGTCTTCGCCCAGGGCCGCGTGGCGCCGCTCGATTCCTCCGCCACCTTCGCCTGGATTGAGATGTTCCGCCACTCCGGCGCCATCCAGGCGCCTGAACGGGATGGCGAAGCCATGCTGGGCACGTTGCTTTGCGCTCCCGGCGCGCCTCCGCTGGAAGGTCCGGAAGAATTGCCGTATGAGCCGCTGAGCGCGCCGCCGCGCCCCGGCCTGCACATTAAAGCCGCGCCGGCGGCCGCGCGCGGCTCTAAGCTTCGCGGCGAAATGATGTTCGATTACGCCGGACGCGTGTTCGCCGCCAACGACGCCAGCAGCGGATTCTATGAGGCCGAATCGCGGCGTTATCTGCGCCGCGATGCCGCCGCCGAAAAGGCCGCCGCCGCACTGCTGGAAGAGTTGGGCCTGCGCCGTACCTGGAGCTATCAGAATCCCGATCCGGCCTGGGAAATCGCGCCCACCAGGCTGCCGCGCATCGTGCGCGCGCTGGTGGAGGCCGGCTGGCATATCGAGGCCGAAGGCAAAGTCTTCCGCCGCCCCGGCGAATTTCGCATGGAAGTTTCCTCCGGCGTGGACTGGTTCGAGCTGCACGGCGATGTGCACTACGGCGACACCAAAGCCCGCCTTCCCGAGTTGCTCGAAGCGCTGCGCCGCGGCGACAAAATGGTGCGGCTCGACGACGGCACTTACGGGCTGCTGCCGGAGGAATGGCTGGGCCGCATCGGGTTGTTGGCCGGCATGGGCGCCGCCCACGATGGCCACCTCCGCTTTCGCCGCAGCCAGGCCGGCCTGCTGGACGCCTTGCTGGCCACCGCGCCCGAAGCCCGCTGCGACGAAGTGTTTGCGCGTGTACGCGATGAGTTGCGCGAATTCCAGGGAGTCGAGCCCGCCGCCCAGCCCGCCGGCTTCATCGGCCAATTGCGCGATTACCAGCGGGAAGGCTTGGGCTGGATCGAATTTCTCCGCCGCTTTGGCTTCGGCGGCTGCCTGGCCGACGATATGGGCGTCGGCAAAACCGCCCAGGTGCTGGCGCTGTTTGAAGCCCGCCGCGCGCAGCGCGATGCGGGAGAAGCCATTCCACCGTCGCTGGTGGTGGTGCCGCGCTCGCTGGTCTTCAATTGGAAGCAGGAGGCGGAACGCTTCACGCCGCGAATCCGCATTCTCGACTACACCGGCATCGAACGCGGCGGCGGCGATTTCAACGCCTACGACGCCGTCCTCACCACGTACGGCACGCTGCGCCGCGACATCGTGCGGCTCAAGGATATCGAGTTCGATTACGTCGTGCTCGACGAAGCCCAGGCCATCAAAAACGCCGCCACCGAGTCGGCCAAGGCGGCTCGGCTGCTGCGTGCCGCGCACCGCCTGGCGCTCAGCGGAACTCCCGTGGAGAATCATCTGGGCGAACTCTGGTCGCTGTTCGAATTCCTCAATCCCGGCATGTTGGGAGCTGCCGGTGTGTTCAAAATGGCGGGCGGAGTGGGGCGCAATCCCGATGAAGAAACCCGCCGCCTGCTGGCACACGGCTTGCGGCCCTTCATTCTGCGCCGCACCAAGGAGCAGGTGGCGCGCGAGCTGCCGCCCAAAACCGAGCAGACCATTTACTGCGAGTTGAAGCCCACCCAGCGCAAACTTTACAACGAGCTGCGCCAGCACTATCGCGATTCGCTGCTCAAGCGCGTCGAGACGGATGGCCTGGCGAAATCCAAGATTCAGGTGCTGGAAGCGCTCCTGCGCCTGCGCCAGGCGGCCTGCCATCCGGGCTTGCTCGACGCCAAGCGCACCGGCGAGGCCAGCGCCAAGCTCGACACCCTGCTGGCGCAGCTTACCGAAGTCATGGAGGAAGGGCACAAGGCGCTGGTGTTTTCGCAATTCACCAGCCTGCTCGCCATCGTCCGCGACCGCCTGGATGCGGAAGGCGTCGTCTACGAATATCTGGATGGCCAGACGCGCGACCGCCAGGCCTGCGTGGAGCGCTTCCAGAACGATTCCGCCTGCCGCCTCTTCCTGGTGAGCCTCAAAGCCGGCGGTCTGGGGCTGAATCTCACGGCCGCCGAATACGTTTTTCTGCTGGATCCCTGGTGGAACCCGGCGGTGGAAGCGCAGGCCGTGGACCGCGCCCACCGCATCGGCCAGACGCACCAGGTTTTCGCTTATCGCCTGATCGCGCGTGACACCGTGGAAGAGAAGGTCCTGGAATTGCAACAGTCCAAGCGCGACCTCGCCGCCGCCATCATCAGCCAGGACAACAGCCTGATTCGCAACCTGCGGCGGGAAGATTTGGAATTGCTGCTCTCCTAGCTCTCTTGACACCGGCTCCCTACCTTTGATATGAATCCGTGCGGCGTTGCTTGACCGCTCCCTGACGGTCGCGGCTCTGAATGAGGTCTCGTGGAGCCGCGACCGTCAGGGAACGGTTAAGAAACTTTGGACTAGCCGGATCAAGGGTGCTGCGTGACCAAGAGAGATCTGATTGGGACCATCGCTTCGGAGGCGGGACTTACGCGGGCGCAGGCCTCCCGGGCGCTGGAGGCATGCGTGGCGGGTATCCAGGCCAGCCTCGTGCGCGGAGACCGCGTGATTATTTCGGGATTCGGTACGTTCGGCGTTTCCCATCGCAAGGCGCGGCGCGTGCGCATTCCCAAAACCACCGGCGCGGTCGAGGTCGCCGCCAAACGGGTGCCGCGCTTCGCGGCCGGCGCCGTTCTCAAATCGGCCATTGACGGGGCCGGTTCCATGTAATCCGCCATACAATGGCGTCCGGCGTGCATGCTATCGAAGTGCCTATGCGTTGGTTGGCAGTGGCGGCGTTGGCGCTCTTTGCCTGTGGATGCGGCCGGCAGGGGCCGTTGCGCGAGGGGCAGCAACGCAGTGGTCTTTACCTGGTGCGGCAAAATGGCCGTTCCGGGTTCGTCGATGCGAACGGGCGCGTCAAAATCGCTCCCCAGTTCGGTTTCGTCGACCCGTCCGGCAAACTGGCTATCAACCCGCAATTCGATGCCGCCGGCGATTTCTCCAACGGGCGCGCCCCGGTGCGGGTGGGTGGCCGTTGGGGATACATCGATAAATCGGGCAAAATGGTGATTGAGCCGCGGTTCGACGACGCCCGGCCTTTTTCGCTCGATGCGGCGCCGGTGGAAGTCGGGGCCGCGTGGGGCTATGTGAATCGGAGCGGGAAACTGGTTTGGAATCCAAGCGCATGACACTGAGAAAATTGAAATTTGCCTGGAAACACCGCAGGCCTCTGTGGAAGTATAGGAGGCTGCTTCGCCACCGGCGCGCCATCGGCGTTGCCGCCGCGGCGGGAGCGGCCGGCGTGGCCGCATGGTTGCTTCTGCGCGGAACTTCAACCCCTTCCATAGCATCGAATGGTTGAGTGAATATCGAGGAAAGTTCGAGAACGCGGGGCGCGGCTGGAAGTATCGGCACGATCGCGCTGTTCGGAGTGCCCGTGCGGCTGCACTTCACTTTCGTCCTGCTGCTGATTTTTCTTCTCTTCATCGGCATTGGCGGCCACCAGTCGGGCGCCATGACGGCGCTGTATATCCTGGGCCTCTTTGCTTCCGTGCTGCTGCACGAGCTGGGTCACACTTTGGTGGCCCGGCACTATGGCATCCGCACGCTGGAAATCGTCATGTACCCCATCGGCGGCATTTCCCGCCCGGAGCGCCAACCCAACGCCCGCGAAGAACTGCCCATCGCGCTGGCCGGACCGCTGGTAAATTTCCTCATCGCCCTTGCTCTTGCCGCTTGGGTGGCATCGCAGCAGGGGTTCGTGGCGCTGGAGAAACTGGCTGAGCCTACGGATGCCAACCTGGCTGAGCGGATCGCTTTGGGCAACCTGCTGCTGTTCCTCTTCAACCTGCTGCCCGCTTATCCCATGGACGGCGGCCGCATTCTGCGATCGCTGCTGGCGCTGCGCATGCCCTTGGAACAAGCCACGCGCGCCGCCGCCGGGGCAGGGCAGGCGCTGGCCATTCTGATGGGCTTGGGCGGTCTGCTGTGGGGCAATTTCATACTGATGTTCGTGGCCCTGTTTGTCTACCTGGGCGCATTCCAGGAAGGCGCGGCGGCGCGCGGCCGGCAGCTTACTGCCGGATATCCGGTGCGCGCCGCCATGATCACCGACTTCCGCACGGTGCAGCACGGCGACAGGATCCGCGACGCCGGCAACCTGCTGCTGACCACCTCGCAGCACGATTTTCCCGTGATGCACGCTGCCAGCGTGGTGGGCCTGCTGACGCGCGCCGCGCTGGTGAAGGCCATGCTCAACGAAGGCCCGGAGGGTTACGTGGCGGGCGCCATGGACCGCGACTTCGTCCGGCTCAAACCCGATATGCCCTTGAGCGAGGCGCTGCCGCAGGTTGCCGTACCGGGCGCGTGCGCGCTGGTGATGGACGAAGAGGACCACCTGGTGGGCATGCTCACTTCGGAGAAGCTCTCCGAATTCGTGCTCTTGCGGCAAGCGACCGAGGCGCAGCACAGGGTTCATCCGGCATGAGCGAGCACCGCGTGGCGATTGTGGGCGGCGGATTCGCCGGCCTCTACGCGGCCCGCTCTTTCGGCAAGGCTCCCGTAGCCGTTTCGGTGGTGGACCGCCGCAATTTCCATCTTTTTCAGCCGCTGCTCTACCAGGTGGCTACCGGGGCTCTTTCCCCCGGCGAAATCGCTTCGCCCTTGCGCTACATCCTCAGCGGGCAGCGCAATACCGAGGTGCTGCTGGGCGAAGCGGTGGACTTCGACGTGGTGGGCCGCCGCGTCATCTTGCGCGATGGCGAGGTGCCCTACGCCGATCTGATTGTCGCGACGGGCTCGACGCACGCCTATTTCGGCCATAACGAATGGTCGGAGTTGGCGCCGGGATTGAAGACCATCGAAAATGCCACGGAGATTCGCCGCCGCATCCTGCTCGCATTTGAAGAGGCGGAGCGCGAGCATGATCTGGAGAAGCGGCACGCCTGGCTGACGTTCGTCATCGTGGGCGGCGGCCCCACGGGTGTGGAGTTGGCGGGCGCGCTGGGCGAAATCGCCAACGATACGTTGAAACACGATTTCCGCCATATCAATCCTGCGGAATCGCGGATTCTGCTGATCGAGGGTGAAAACCGGCTGCTGCCGCACTTCCCACCCGACCTTTCCGCCAAGGCCGAACGGCAACTGGTGCAACTGGCGGTGCGCTCGCGCTGCGGCGCGCGCGTGGTGGGGATCGACGGCGAAAGCGTGACGCTGGAGGCGAACGGCAAGCGCGATTGCATTCCCACGCGCACCGTTTTGTGGGCCGCGGGAGTCCGCGCCTCGAGCCTGGGAAAGAAGCTGGCCGAAAGAACCGGGGCGCAGCTCGACCGCGCCGGCCGCCTATTCGTCGAGCCCGATTTGAGCCTTCCCGGCTATCCCGAGATTCACGTCATCGGCGATTTGGCTATTTTCACGCATCAGACGGGCAAGCCTCTGCCCGGACTCGCGCCCGTCGCCATGCAGCAGGGACGCTATGTGGCGCGGCTGATCGTCAAACGGCTGCGCGGCGAGTCTGTCGGGCCGTTTCGCTATTTCGATAAAGGGACGCTCGCCACCATCGGACGAAACAAGGCGGTGGCGCGGTTCGGACGGCTGCACGTCTGGGGTTTCCCCGCCTGGTTTCTGTGGGTGTTCGTCCACCTTATGTACCTGGTGGAGTTCGAAAATCGCCTGCTGGTGCTGGTAGAGTGGGTGTACAACTACATCACCCGCAACCGCGGCGCGCGTTTAATCACCAGCGGCAAGGGGTGAAGCTGGGGTGAAGCCGGCTGCCGTTTTTCTGGCCCCCGGCGTGCTATCGGTAAGGTATGAAGTTGTTAATGCCCGTTCTACTGGCGCTGGCCGTAGCGTCCTGCAACCGTTCTTCCCAGCAAGCCAACCGCATGGAACCGACCTCCGTACATGCCGCTTCGGTAATGCCGAGTGGCCCGATTCTCTCGTATGCCGATGTGGTCGATCACGTTGCACCCGCGGTGGTGACCATCCGTGCTTCGCAGCGCGTGCATGCGCCGCAGCAGTTTCCGTTTTTCGACGACCCGTTCTTCCGCCAGTTCTTCGGTGGAGGCGTTCCGCGCCAGCCGCGGACGGAAGTGGAGCAGGCGCTGGGCTCGGGCGTGCTGGTGCGCGCCGACGGCTATATCCTGACCAACGATCACGTGGTGAATGGCGCTCAGGATATCAAAGTCGATCTCAGCACCCGGCGCACGTACTCGGCCAAACTGGTGGGGACGGATGCTCCCAGCGATCTGGCGGTGCTGAAGATCAGCGACAGCGGATTGCCGACGCTGCCGCTCGGCGATTCCGATAAAGTGCGAGTGGGAGATGTTGTGCTCGCGGTGGGCAACCCGCTGGGCATTGGAGAGACGGTCACCAACGGCATCATCAGCGCTAAGGGCCGTTCCACGGAAACGGGTACTGGCAGTTTCCAGGATTTCCTGCAAACCGACGCGCCCATCAACCGGGGCAACTCGGGCGGCGCGCTGGTGAACACGCGCGGCGAGCTGATCGGCATCAATTCGCAAATCCTCTCGCCCAACGGCGGCAACATCGGAATCGGTTTCGCCATCCCGTCCGACATGGCGCGCGGCGTCATGGAGCAGTTGATGAAGCACGGCAAAGTGCAGCGGGGGATGCTGGGAATCACCATCCAGCAGATGACGCCCGACCTGGCGTCCGGCCTTGGGCTAAAGCAGGCGCAGGGCGTGCTGGTGAGCGGTGTGCAACCGGGCGGTCCAGCCGACAAGGCCGGTTTGAAATCGGGCGACGTGATCTTGCAAGTGAACGGCCAAGACGTGAATGACAGCAACACACTGCGCAATGAAGTGGCGGCCATGGGACCCGGCACGGATGTGGCGCTGACGATTCTGCGCAACGGCAGCCGGCAGGAAATCCATGTGCGTCTGGCGGAGCTGACGGCGGAGAATGCCAATCAACAGGGAGGGCAAGGGAGCGGCGGTGGAGGCGGCGCCGCCCGCCTGGGCGTTGAGCTGTCGGCGCTCACGCCCGACGTAGCGCGCCAGCTTGGTCTGCCGCGCGGCACGCAAGGCGTGGTGGTGAGTTCGGTCGATCCTAACGGACCCGCGGGACAGGTGGGCATTCAGGAAGGCGACGTGATCCAACAGGTGAACCGCCAGCAGGTGCGCACACCGGCCGATGTACGGGACGCGCTCAACCGTTCAGGCGACCGCCCGCCGCTATTGCTGATCAACCGCGGCGGGCAAACGCTGTACGTAGCGGTGCCTCTCTCGTAGTGCCGGCGGTCTTGCCGCCGGCGAGCCGGCCGGCAGTTCGTCGATGTACACCGCGACTCGCCGGCAGCAAGACTGCCGGCGTTATCGGAACGACAGCATTACCACGCCGTGGCTGGGTACGGTGGCTGAAAACTCGGGGCCGCCGGCGGCAACGTCCTGGCGGGCCCAAAGGTCGCGCACTTTCGGTTTGCCGCGCACGCCGGCGTCGCTCCACTTCAGGGTCATCCTGGCGGCATCGGCGCCGCGATTGAGAAGCACCACGGCCTTGGCGCCGCCGGAGAGATCGCGGATCCAGATTTCCTGGTCGCCCGATTGCGACAGGCGGCGGCCCTGTTTGCCAAGCGCGTCCTGATCCACCGCGATCACTTCGCGATTGGTGAGGATGTCCAGAACAGGCGAGGGCATGTCACGGAGATCGTTGCCGGCCAGCAGCGGCGCGGCCAGAATCGACCACAGGCTCATGTGGGTGCGGTATTCGGCGTCGGTCATGCCGCCATTGCCGATCTCCAGCATATCGGGATCGTTCCAATGGCCGGGAGCGGCGTAAGGCGCCAGGTCCACCTGCTTGTCGAAGATGCCCAGCATGGAAGGCCAACGGTCGGAGATGTCGCCGGTGGTGCGCCAGAGATTGCCGCCGACCTCCGGTCCCCACTTCCACACGTCGGCGCGGCCATACTGGCAAAGGCTGAAAACGATGGGCCGGCCGGCGGCATGGAGGGCATCGCCCATCTTCTGGTAGACCGCCTGCATTTCCTCGTCGGTGTAGATATTGCGGGCGCCGCACCAGTCGTACTTCACGTAATCGATGCCCCACGCGGCCCAGGTTTTGGCGTCCTGCGCCTCGTGGCCGTAGGAGCCTTCGTAACCCGCGCAGGTGTTGGGGCCGGGCGAAGAATAGATGCCGAGTTTGAGACCTTTGCCGTGAACGTAATCGGCCAGGGCTTTCATGTCGGGGAATTTCTGGTTCGACCGGATGTTGCCGGCGGCGTCGCGCTCACCCTGCCAGGTGTCGTCGATGTTGACGTAAAGGTAGCCGGCGGCCTTCATGCCGTCGGAGGCCATGGCATCGGCGATGCCGCGGACCGAGGCGTCGTCCACGCGTCCGTGAAATTTGTTCCAGCTATTCCAGCCCATGGGCGGCGTTTTGGCCAGGCTATTGGCGGGAACTTTGTGCAGCGCGGGCGGAGCGATGCGCGCCGGATAGGCGCCTTCGCCGGCGGGTGCGCGATGCGCCACCATGTCGGGTCCCGGCGCGCCGCCGCGGATGGTGGTGGTGACGTGCAGTTCATCGCCCGCGAGCCGCACCTGGTAGGTGACACGGCGCTCGCTGTGGCCGTCCATCATGGCGGCGATGAGGGTGAACGATTCCGGGCCGCCGCTGCTCTCCTTGATGGTGTAGTAGAACTGGGTGATGCGGATGGTGCCGGCCACCTGCTGCCCGTCTTGTTTGAGGTTCAGGTACGTGCGGCGGGAGGTGCCATCGCCTTGCGGCTGGGCGATGACCCAGTTGCCCGTGAGGTCGGCGGCCGCGAGCGTGGCGGCCAGAAGCAAAAAGGAAGCCAGTATTTTCATATTGGTTATAGTTTAGCGTTAAAGAGCGGGCAAGCTTAAGCATGCCCTACCATAGGTCTATGATTCGAGCACTTTGGTTTGCTTTGTGGATTGCCTGGGCGGCACACGGCCAGAAGTTTGAGATTTCGTTTCCGGCATCGGCGCATGCGGGGCCGATTACGGGGCGGGTGTTCGTGGTGATGTCGAAACGCGAAACAGTGGAACCGATACGGCAGGCGGGGTCATGGACGGGCCAGGCGCCGTTCTTCGGTGCGGACGTGGAGGGGTTAGCGCCGGGACAGACGGTGACGATCGATAGCCGCACTCCGGGATTTCCGGTCGACAGCCTGAAGGATGTCCTGCCGGGCGATTACTACGTGCAGGCCCTCGCGAACGTTTATACGCAATTCCATCGCGCCGACGGCCACACCATCTGGGCGCACATGGACCAGTGGGAAGGGCAGCAGTTCACGCGCTCGCCCGGCAATCTCTACAGCGAAGTGCGCAAGGTACATCTGGACGCGGCTGCGGCTTACGACG
>Ga0335081_10008681_pt1 | contig 16300 bp, 16 predicted proteins | sample Lox_Sample_35_FD_206713 | JGI IMG/M metagenome (GOLD analysis project Ga0335081, IMG submission 206713) | Soil microbial communities from Loxahatchee National Wildlife Refuge, Florida, United States - Lox_Sample_3.5 | ecosystem: Environmental > Terrestrial > Soil > Wetlands | place: USA... | reverse complement strand
CGCGGTGAATGGCGATTCACTCGGGTATGTGGCCCGAGTTTCCCGACACTCGAGCCGCGGGTGGGGTCGAGTGGCGAGATAGTCGGGGTTCCAGGCGGGCTCGCGGCCGTGGTTGCCGGCGCGGGCGCGGGTGGGCTGGGTCGCCGGCGGGTGGGGTGGCGGGGTGGTGGTGGGTTGGGTTGCCGGCGGGTGGGGTGGCGGATCAGGTTGCCGGCGCCGGCTCGGCCGCGGGTACGATCGCCGGCGCCCGGTCCTGGATCACCCGCGCGCCGTCCTTCGGCGCCAGCGTGATCCCGCGGAACTGGATCTTCGCCGGCTTCGGGTCGGCGGCCCGGAGCGCGGTGGCGCGCGCGAGCACCTGGGCGACGACGATCCGCATCTCCATCAGCGCGAAGCTCGCGCCGAGGCAGCGGCGCGTTCCGCCGCCGAACGGGATCCAGGTGTATGTGTCGGGCGGATTCTCAACCAGGAACCGCTCGGGCCGGAACGCGCCGGCGTCCGGGAACAGGTCCTTGCGGCGGTGCATGATGCGGATCGAGGGGTTGATCTCGACGCCGGGCGGGACCTCGTAGCCGCTCAGGCGGAACGGCTCGCCGCGGACGACCCGTCCAACGCCGGGGATCACCGGGCGGACCCGCAGCGCCTCCTTGACCACGGCGTCGAGGTAGCGCTCGTCGCCCTCGCGCGCGCGCTCGCACACGGCCGGATCGTGCAGCAGCAGATCAAAGCACCACGCGAGCCCGGTGGCGGTCGTCTCGTGTCCGGCCAGCAGGAGCGTCACCAGCTCGTCGCGCACCTCGCGGTCGGACAGCCGCTTCCCGTTCTGGTCCTCGGCGAGCAGCAGCGCCGAGAAGATGTCGTCGCGTTCGTCGAGCGCGTCGGGCGCGGTGCGCCGGCGCGCGATCTCGGCGTACAGCACCTCGTCGACGCCCTTGCGCGCAGTCTCGAATCGGGCGGTCACCGCGGCCCGGTCGCCGTCGCGGCGGATGAACGGCAGCGCCGCCAGCAGCATCATCGCGCGGGGCCTCGACAGCGGCTCGAGCATCGCGCGCAGCCGCCGGCTGAGCTCCTCCTCCTCGGCGCCGGGCTCGTAACCGAACACCGCGCGCAGGATCACCCGCAGCGTCAGCGACTGCATGCTCGGAAGCAGCGAGAACGGCTCGCCGACCGGCCAGGAGTCGATCTCGAGATCGGTGCAGGCGCGCATGGCGTCGGCGTGAGCCTGCATCCGCCGGCCGTGGAACGGGCCCGACATCAGCCGCCGGTGGCGCAAGTGCTGGGCGCCGTCGAGCAGCAGCACCGAGCGCTCGCCGACGATCGGGCCGAGCATCGCGTTGGCCTCGCCGGCGCGCAGCTGCTCAGGCGGGCCCTGGAACAGCTCCTTGATCAGGGCCGGGTGGAACACCATCACGAACCGCTCGTCGAACAGCGTGCTGAACGTCACCGCGTCGCCGTAGCGCCGCCGGCAGGCGTCGATGAAGCGGGGGGCGGCGAGCATGAAACCGGCCGTTTGCAGGGCCCGGGGCAGGCGTGGACCGGGGGGAAGCCCTCCGCGAAACGTAGACATCTTCACATGTGATCGTCGCACAACGCTAACCCCGCGCTCCCTAGCCTCACGCCTGCGTCGGCATGCCGGGCCGGCCTCGCTGGCGTGCGCCCGACCGGGAGTCATCCAACGGGAGCGCGTGCGCGACGATTTCCTTGTCTTCGGGAGTCCGCTGATCGGCGAGGCGGAGATCGCCGAGGTCGTCGACTCGCTGCGCTCGGGCTGGATCGGAACCGGCCCCAAGGTGCAGCGGTTCGAGGCGATGCTGTCCGAATATGTCGGAGCCGGCCACTGCCGGTGCGTGTCCTCGTGCACGGCGGCCCTGATCCTGTCGCTGCGGGTGCTCGGGATCGGCCGCGCGGACGAGGTGCTCGTCCCAGCGATGACGTTCGTGGCCTCGGCCAACGCGGTCGAGCACGCCGGCGCCACCCCGGCGTTGGTGGACTCCGAGCCGGGTACGGGGCTGATCGGCCTCGACGCCGCGCAGGCGGCGACCACCCCGCGGACGCGTGCGATCATGCCCGTCCACCTCGCCGGGCATCCGATCGACATGGACCGCCTGACCACGCTTCGCGACCGCCACGACCTGCTGGTGATCGAGGACGCAGCCCACGCGCTCGGGGCCGCATGGCATGGCCGCAGGATCGGCGCGTGACGAACTGCTCGACCGGCTGACGGCACGCCGGATCGGGACCGGGTGCGTTAACGCGGCGTCCACCTCCACCCGTTCTACCGCGACAAGTACGGCCTGACCCCGGAGCAGTTCCCGGTCGCGACCGCGATCTCCGAGCGGACGCTGAGCCTGCCGCTCAGCCCCAAGGTCTCGGACGCCGACCACGACGATGTCGTCACGGAACTCGTGGAGCTGCTGCGGTGAGCATCTCGGACTACCCGGCCCGGCGGTCACCGCTCTGCTCAGCGACGCAGACCTAGCGCGGTCGATCCCGGCCGAGGTGTGGATCACGGGCGTTCTCGTCGTGGTCGCCGCGGCGATCCGGATCGTCGTGATCAACGATCAGAGCTTCTGGCAGGACGAGGCGCTGACCGCGTACGAGGCGCAGCTCCCGCTCGGAACGAATGATGAAGACTGTCGTCCACGTCGAGACGACGCGGCCGCTCTGCTTCGTGGTGATCTGGGCGTCGCGCACGTGTTCGGGAACGGCGCCGTCGCGCTGCGGCCGGTGTCGATGCTGGCCGGCGTCGCGTTCGTGCCGATCTCCTACCTGGCCGCGCGGGATCTGGTGTCGCCGCGCGCCGGCGTCGCCGCGGCCGCGCCGGCCACGTTCAACCCGTTCCTGATCCGGTACTCGCAGGAGGCGCGCGCGTACATGCTGCTGGCGGCGCTGTGCGGCGCCTCGTTCCTGTGGTTCGTCCGGGCGCGCAGCGACCCGAGCGCCCGCAACCTCGTCCGGTGGGCGGCATGGTCCGCGCCGGCGCTGATGACGCACTTCTTCGCGGGCTTCCTGCTGGCGCCCGAGGCGCTGTGGCTGCTGTGGAGCGCCCGTCGGGCGTGAGCATCATGTACCGGCGCGCTACGGTGGACGAAGGACTCCTCGCCGGGGCGGCGCTGCTCGCGATCGCGGTTCTGCTGCTGATCGCCGGCGGCGATCGCCGGACGCGGCGGGGCGCCGCGGGTGGCCGGCGCGCTCGCGGGCCTGGTGTGGGTGGCGCTGCTCATGCTCGGCCTTCTCGGGCACGACCACTTCCTGTCGCGCAACGTGATGCCCGCGGTGGTTCCGCCGGCGGTTGCGCTCGGCGCCGCGTGCACCGTTCCGGGCGCGCGTGCGCTTGGCGCGGCGCTCGCGGTGTCGCTACTCGCGTCACGCGACGATCCAGGTGCAGACCAAGCCATACCTGCAGCGCCCCGACTGGCGGGCGGTCGCCCACGCGCTCGGTCCCGCCACCGTGCCGCGCGCGATCCTCGCTGCCAACGGCCAGACCGCGATCCCGCTCATGATCTAGCTGCCGCGCGTGAGCTGGGTCCAGCCGCAATCGCAGAGGATCCTGGTACGAGAGATCGACGTCGTGGGAGCGAGAAAGCGGCTTCCACTGAGGCCGGTGCGCGTGATTCGGGACGAGCGCCCGGTCTGGTTCACGCCGCGCGGGGCCCCCACGCCGGGCCTGGTCTCACCCAGCGGTGCCAGGCTGGTCGACCGGTTCGTCGTGCAGAGCCGGATCATCGGGCGGTTCGTGCTGGACCGGCCACAGCGGTTGACCGTCGAGCAGTTGCTGGCGCTCGCTCCGCGCTACTTCCATCGCACGCCCGAAGCGATGCTCGTGCTCTTCCAGCCGCGGGAGCGGTGAGCGACGACGTCCTGCTCAGCGTGGTCGCGCCGGTGTACGGATGCGCTGACTGCCTCCTCGCGCTCCACAGCCGCCTGACCAACGGTGTCAAGCAGATCGCCGACCGCTACGAATTCGTGTTCGTCGACGACCGGGGCGTCGCGGACGGCTGGGCGGTGCTGGTGGCACTCGCGCGCGAGGGCGGCGTCGTCGGCCCATACGTCGGGCGGATCTTCGAACAGGTCAAGAACCGGCCGCTGTTCCTGATCGACCAGCAGGCCGCGGGGGCGGAGCCGCGTCTCCCGACAGCACTTACACCCGCTCGCGCCCGCCGGAATCGGGAACGACCTCAGAATCCGCTCGCGGTAGCGCGCCATCAGGGCCTCGAGCGTCTCCTCAGTGAATCGCTGACCGTGGCCGCCGACGCCCGGGTCGGCGGCGTTTCGGCCGAGGCGGCCGATCAGCGGCAGGTCACTCGAGGCGAGTTGCGCACGGGCTCGGACACGATCACCCGGTCGCGCGACGCGGCCAGCATCGCGTCGAGGATCCGCTCCGGGTCGGGCAGGAAGTGGTAGAGGCTCGCCTGCATGATGACCGCGTCGGCGCGCGGCAGCGGATCGCCGGCACCCGATCCGAGGTCGAGCCGGCGCGCCTCGATCCCGCGGCGGCGAAGCCGGTCGACGAACCGGCGGTTGACGTCGATCCCGACGTAAGCGCGCGTCCGCACGTGCAGGTAGCGCCGATACAGCGTTCCGGGGCCGCAGCACAGCTCGAGCACCGAAGCGCGATCGGCACCTGGTCCGCGACCGCGCGCATGCGGTCGCCGTACAGGGCGCGCGCCAGAAGCTCATAGACCACCGCGCTGCGGTAGACGAGACTGGTGGTCAACTCGTCTGTGCCGGCGCCTGCGAGGCCGCGGCCTTACCCTCGAGATCGGCGAGCGTCAGCTGGTGGGTCGGGGCGCGGTCGAGCGGCCGCGTGATCGTGACATGCAGATCCGGGTCGACGCGCAGCAGCTCGCCCGATTCGAGCGCTCGCCATCCCGGGTCCTCGTCCATCCGCTCGCTGGCCACGACCACGGCGGGGCGGCTCGCGAGGTCGCCGGCGCGGACCCGCATCGAGCCGCGCGCGCTGGCGTGCTCGAGGTGACGCTGCCCGGTCGGGCCGCCGGCGTCGCGCTCGAGCACGAACAGCTCGTGCACATCCGGATAGCGGAGCGCCCACAGCTCGGCGCCGGTGATCAGGATCACGTTGAGCGCGAACACGGGGAGGTTGTCCGCGATCCAGCCCGCCGCGCGGGCGATCGCAGCGCCGACATCCCCGTCCTCCTCGATCTCCTTGGTGATCAGTGCGAAGAACCGCTCGGAGTCGGTCTCGCCGCGGATGAGGCCGGCGGCGTCGCCGAGTTCGGGCTCGATCCGCTCCGCGTCGCCGATCACGCCGTTGTGGGCGAACAGCCGCCCGCGCTGCTCGAACGGGTGCGTGTTGTCCGGGCTGACCGCCCCCGTCGACGCATACCGGACGTGCGCGACGAACGTTCTCGAGGTGACCTCGCGGGCCTCCTGAGCGAACGCCTGGTCCTCGTAGGCGGCCAGCGGCTGCTTGGAGACGATCGGCCGGCCGCGTTCGTCGAACGTCCCCAGCCCGGTCCCGTCGGGCTCGCGCCGACTCTGCTCGGCGAGCGAATCGGGGGCCTCGAGCAGCCAGAACGTGGCGCGGACCGGTTCGCGCCCGCCGCTCATGCCGAACAGGCGGCACACGCCGGCGACCATAGCGGCTCGATGGCGGTCCCGGCGGCCATGCGGCCACTGTCAATCTAATTTCAAAATCGTGCCCTATCGTCACCGCAGGACACGAGAAAGGTCATTGCCGTGATGAAGCTCCTGCGCACCGTCTCAACCCGACGTCTGCTCGCGATCATCGCCGGATTGGTGATCGCGGTCGCCGGCGGAACCGCGATCGCGTTTGCCGCCGCCGGCAACGGGCGCGTACCGCGGCGCGAGTCGCTCGCCACCGCGCTCCACCAGGCCGCCGCGGCGCCGGCCGTGACCGCGATCAGCGCCCGGATCAGCTTCACCGACAACCTGATCGACTCCACCGCGATCCAGGGATCGGATCCGATCCTCACCGGCGCCACCGGGCGTCTGTGGCTGTCGACGACCACGCATCAGCTCCGCCTCGAGCTCCAGGGCCAGAACGGCGACGCCCAGGTCGTGGTCAGGAACGGTGCGTTCTCGATCTACGACCCGATCGGGAACACCGTTTACAAGGGCACGCTGCCGACTGGGGGCTCGCAGAGCGACAAGACCTCGAGCTCGAGCGAGCCCGTCCCGACGGTCGCGCAGATCCAGTCGCAGCTGAACCAGCTGATGCAGAACGTCGACATCGCCGGGCCGTTCGGGCGCAACGTCGCCGGACAGCCGGCGTACAAGATCGTGATGACGCCCAAGCACTCGGGCGGGCTGCTCGGCAGCGTCCAGCTCGCGTGGGACGCGGCGCACGGCGTCCCGCTCGGAATCGCGGTCTATTCGACCAGCAGCAGCACCCCGGTGCTCGAGCTCAAGGCCACGCACATCTCGTACGGGCCGGTGTCCGCGGGCGTGTTCAAGGTCAGCCCGCCGGCCGGCGCCAAGGTGGTCCGGATCTCGACCCCCGCCGGGCACGCCGCCGCCAAGGCGTCCAAGGCCCACGCCAAGGCCGAGCACGGCAAGCGTGGCGCCAGGACCGCCACCGAGATCACCGGGGCGGCCGCGGTGCAGGCCCACCTCCCGTTCACGCTCGCGGCGCCGCCCTCGCTCGACGGCCTGCCCCAGCAATCGGTGCAGCTGCTCGACTGGGGCGGAAGCCCGGCCGCGCTCGTCACCTACGGCCAGGGCCTCGGCGGGATCGCGGTGATCGAGCAGAGCGCTTCGGGCCAGTCGCCGTCGGGTTCGCAGAGCGGCGGTCACCAAAGCCTCAACCTGCCGACGGTGTCGATCAAAGGCCACACCGCGCAGGAGCTGCCGACCGCGCTCGGAACGGTGTTGCGGGTTCCGAGCGGCGGCGTCGAGTACACCCTGCTCGCATCGATGCCAGCAAGCGCGGCGGAGGCGGCGGCCACCGCGCTGGTGCCCTAAGTAAGCGACGTGACGGACATCCCCTCCGGTACCTCTCCCCAGGCGGAGCGCCCTGCCCCCGGCGCTCCGCCGCCCGTTGAGGTCCGGGGTCTCGTCAAGCGCTACGGCGAGCTCGAAGCGGTCGCCGGCGTGGACCTCACCGTCCATGCCGGCGACGTCTACGGGTACCTCGGCCCCAATGGGGCGGGCAAGACGACGTGCCTGCGGATGATGCTGGGGCTGATCCGCCCGACGGCCGGGACCGTCCGGCTGTTCGGGCGCGATCCGCTCCAGACCGTGCAGGCGCTCGACGGCGTCGCCGGATTCGTCGAGGCGCCGACGTTCTATCCGTATCTGACCGGCCGGCGCAACCTCGAGCTGCTGGCCGGGTTCGACGGCGGCGACGCCGGCGACCGGATCACCCAGGCGCTCGAGACGGTCGAGCTGACCGACCGCGCCCGCGACAAGGTCGGCGGCTACTCGCACGGAATGCGCCAGCGGATCGGGATCGCGGCGGCGCTGTTGCGCGATCCGAAGCTGCTGCTGCTCGACGAGCCGGCCACCGGACTCGACCCCGCCGGGATGCGCGACATGCGGCTGCTGATCCGCCGCTTGGCCGACCAGGGGATGACCGTGCTGCTCTCGAGCCACCTGCTCGCCGAGGTCGAGGAGCTGTGCAACCGGGTGGCGATCGTCCGCACCGGCAGGATCGTGTACGAGGGAGCGATCGCCGACCTCAAGCGCGGCGCCGGCGCGACCTATCGGCTGTCGAGCACCGACGACGCGCGCGCCCTGGCGGTGTGCCGGGCCCAGCCCGGGATCGCGGACGTCCACGTCGTCCACGGGCGGATCAGCTTCGCCGCCGACGAGCCGGCGGTCGCCGTTCTGTCGCAGGCGCTGGTCGAGGCAGGCGCACTGATCCATTCGCTCGCGCCCGAGACGGTCACGCTCGAGGATCTGTTCTTCTCGCTGACCGAGGGCGACGGCGTCGTCAACGGCGGCGTGCCGGCGGGCGAGACCGCGGCCGCTGCGGCGGAGGCCTCGTAGGTGAGCTCGGGCGTTGGCACCGCGGACACGCCGCGCTTCGGGCCGGGCGCCGGCGTCGCGGGACGATCGCGGTCGCGGCCGGGGATCGCGACCGTGTACCGGTGGGAGCTGTTGAAGCTCCGCTACCAGAAGCGGACCTACCTCGGGCTCGGGGCGGCGGCGATCGTCCCGATCCTGTTCGTGCTCGCGATCCACTTCCGCCACCATCGGGACAACGGCGGGGACTTCGCGTTCGCGTCCTACCTGACCAAGAGCGGGCTGGTCGTGCCGCTGGTCCTCCTCCTGTTCGGCGCGGTCTGGATGTTCCCGCTGATCACCGCGCTCGTGGCCGGCGATATCTTCGCCTCCGAGGATCACAACGGCACGCTCAAGACCGTGCTGACGCGCTCGCTCGAGCGCTGGCAGATCTTCGCCGGCAAGGGCCTCGCGACCGCCACCTACGCGGTGACCGCGATCTTCATCTCGGGGACCGTCGGAGTGATCGCGGGCAGCATCCAGTCCGGTTTCAACTCGGTGCAGACGCTGTCGGGGTCGATCGTCTCGGCTCCCAAGGGCCTCGAGCTCGTGTATCTGAGCCTGCTCGTGTATCTGATCCCGATCGGGACGATCGTGTGCATCGGTCTGCTGCTGTCGACGATCACGCGCAACAGCGCCGCCGCGGTCGTGGGGACGCTGATGATCTCGCTGCTGTTCCAGCTGATCGGGATCCTGCCCGGGCTGGGCGCGCTCCAGCCCTACCTGCTCAGCACCCAGTTCAACGCCTGGCAGGGACTGCTGCGCCAGCCGATCGACTGGGCGCCGATCGTCCGCGCCGCCTGGGTGTGCGCGATGTACGCGGTGCCGGCGCTCGCCACCGCGTTCCTCGTGTTCCTGCGCCGCGACGTCGCCGGTGGGTGACCTGATCGAGGCGACGGGCGAGGGCCTGCGCGACCGGGTGCTGGTGGTCGACGACGATCCGCCGCTCCGGCGGATGCTCGCCCGCACGCTGGCCGCCGAGGGATATCAGGTGACGGTCGCCGCCGACGGCGGGGCGGCGCTGGCCGAGGCCGAGCGCGTCGCGCCCGACGTGATCGTGCTCGACGTCGCCATGCCCGCGCTCGACGGCCTGGCGGTGTGCCGGCGGCTGCGGAGCAAGGGCCTGCCGACCCCGATCCTGATGCTGACCGCGCGCGACGCCGTGCCGGACCGCGTCGCCGGGCTCGAGGCCGGCGCCGACGACTACCTGGTGAAGCCGTTCGCGGTCCAGGAGCTGATCGCACGGCTGCGGGCGCTGACCCGCCGGGGCGGCGACGCCCTCGCGACCCCGCTGCGGTCATACGCCGACCTGACCCTCGACGTCACCACCCACCGCGCGACCCGGGCGGGTCGCCCGATCGAGCTCACCGCGCGCGAGGTCGACTTGCTCGAGCTGCTGCTCCGCGAGAGCGGCCGCGTGGTCACGCGCGAGCGCGCGCTCGAGGAGATCTGGGACGACGGCGCCGAGGCGAACGTCGTCGATCGCTACGTGACGAGGCTGCGCCGCAAGCTCGGGACGCCGCCGCTGATCAGGACGGTCCGGGGGAGCGGATTCACGCTCCGGGCCTGAGACACAGGCACGGGCGTCGGTGAGAGCGCTACGCGACCTCGGCAACCAGCAGCGCCTCGGCCTGCTCGGCGGTCACCGGGGGGCCGATCAGGTCGCCCTGCGCGGCGTCGCAACCGAGCGCGCGGAGCAGCTCGAGCTGGGCCGCGGTCTGCGTGCCGCCGGCGATCACCGTGAGTCCGAGCGCGTGCCCGAGCTCGATGAGCGCGCCCACGATCGAGGCGTCCTCGTCGGACTCTCCGAGCGCCTTGACGAAGTCCTCGTGGATCTTGATCGCATCGACCGGCAGCTCTCGCAGGCGGGAGAAGGAGGCGGCACCCGATCCGAAGTCGCGGAGCGCCAGCCTCACGCCGGTCGCCGCGAGCCTGCGCAGCGTCGCCGTGACCGTTTCGGGATCCTCGCCGACGGCGCCCTCGGGGACCTCCAGGCAGATCGCGCGGGGGTCTATGCCGGCGGCGGCGATCGCGTCGCTCAGCACCGACGCCAGGTTCGCGTCGCGCAGCTGCCGCGAGGACAGGCTCAGCGACAGGCGCATGTCGGGTCGGGACGCGCGCCAGGGCGCGAACTGGGCGAGCGCCTGCTCGAGCGCGAACCGCCCGATCACCGGCGCCACGCCGGTTTCCTCGGCCAGCGGCATGAACTCCCCGGGACCGAGCAGCCCGCGGCGGGGATGCTGCCAGTGGACCTGCGCCTCGACCCACACCATGTCCGTGAACGCGTTCAGGGCGACCCGCGGCTGGTATTGGAGGCGAAGCTGGCCGCGCTCCACCGCATGGCGAATCGCGTTCTCGAGCTCGATCCTGGCGACGGCGCGCTGTCGCGATTCCTCGTCGAACAACTCGTAGCGCGAACGGCCGCGCTCCTTGGCGCGGTACATCGCGGCGTCGGCCTCGCGGATCACCGTCTCCGGCGACACCGCCGGGTCGCCCACGATCGCGATGCCGATGCTGACCGTGACGATCAGCTCGACGCCGTCGATCTCGACCGGCGGGCTCGCGGCGTGGCAGATGCGGTCGGCGATCAGCACCACCTCGCGCTCGGATGTGAGGTCCTCGAACAGGAACGTGAACTCGTCGCCGCCGAACCGGGCCACGGTGTCCATCGGGCGCAGCAACGTGCTCAGCCGCTGGGCCAGTGCCGCCAGTACACGGTCGCCGACGGCGTGACCGCGGGTGTCGTTGATCCGCTTGAAGTTGTCGAAGTCGAGAAACATCACCGCGACCTGCGTCCCGGAGCGACGGGCCCGCTCGAGCGCGACCCCGAGCCGGTCGAGGAACAGGGCACGGTTGGGCAGGCCGGTGAGCTGATCATGGAGCGCCTGGTGGGCGACCCTCGCCTCCGAACGCTTGCGCTCGATCGCGTGGGTGAGCGAGCGGCGCAGCAGCGCGGGTGCCAGCTCGGACTTGGCCAGGCAATCCTGAGCGCCGGCCTTCAGCGCCTCGAGCGCCAGCGCCTCGTCATCGCCGTCGCACAGCAGCACGATCGACGCCTCCGGGGCGGACAGCCGCACGTACGCGAGCAGCTCCAGCGCCTCCTCCCGGACGCCGGCGGGGACGTCGAGCAGCACGCAGCACGACGGATGGTCGACGAGCGCCTGCGCGGCGGCGGCGTCCATCCCGGCGTGCGTCAGCAGCTGCGTGCGACTCCAGGTCGCGTGCAGCACGTCGTCGATGAGCCGCGCTGTCCGGAAATCGGCCGACAGCAGCAGCACCCTTACGGGGCCGAGGTCCACCGAATCCCCCTGCAATGTAAGTCCTTTCCCCGCAACAGATCTACGTCCTTGATCAAACCTGCCCCGTTAAATATGGGCGGCTACCCGAAAAACTTGTGAATCAGCCCAAAAATCGCGCGAGAACTCGGATGAGCCTCGGCCGGCCACAGACGCTGAGGCTCCGGCTCGTCCTCGCGGCGGCCGGTTCGATCCTCGTCGCGGTCGTGCTGTTCGGCGTCGCGACCGTCCTGCTCGTCCGCCATGAGCTGAGCGCCTCGCTCGACAGCGCCCTGCGCCAGCGCGCGGCGGAGGTCGCGGAGCTCGCCATCTCGGCCCCGGCGGTGCTGAACGCGCCCGGGGCGCTCGAGAGCCCGGTGTCCGGGCGGTCGATCGCGGTCGAGGTCGTCGATGCGCACGGCCGGATCGTGGCCCGGTCGCTGACGCTGGGCGCGGGACTCCTGCCCGAGGACAGCCTGGCTCGCGCCGCGCGGGTCTCCGGTGCGACGGGGTTCGAGAACACCGAGCTCGACGGACGCCCGTTCCGGGTGTTCGCGGCGCCGATCGCGCTGAGCGGTCCCGCCGGCGGTGGCGCGGTGCTGGTCGCGTCCGACACCTCCGACATCAGCCACACGACCGCGCATGTCGGCGTGCTCGTGATCCTGACCGGCGCCGGCGCGGCGCTGCTGGCGGCGCTGCTGGCCGCCGTGCTGACCCGCCGCGGCCTGCGCCCGCTGCGGAGGCTGGCGGCGGGCGCCGGTGAGATCGAGCGGACCGCGGACCCGTCGCGCCGGCTCCCCGAGCGCGCGGTGGCCGACGAGATCGGGCAGCTGACCGGAGTGCTCAACCGCATGCTGGCCTCGCTCGAGGCCGCCCGCGCGGGGGAGCGACGGTTTCTGGCCGACGCGTCGCATGAGCTCCGGACTCCCGTGACCACACTGCTCGGCAACGTAGAGTTCGCGGCGCGGCACGGCGCCGATCCTGAGGTCCTCGACGAGCTCCAGCGCGACGCGCGGCGGCTGGCGCGGCTGGTCGACGATCTGCTGGCGCTCGAACGGGTGGACGCCGGCGTTTCCGGGGGCGATGAGGTCGACCTGGGTGAGGTCGTGCGCGGGGTCGTGGGCGCTCACGCCGGCGAGGATGGCGGTCGCGTCGGCACCGCCGGCGTTACTCACGCGTTCGTCCGGGGCGACGAGCGCGCGCTGGCGCGCGCCGTCGAGAACCTCGTCGAGAACGCCCTGGTTCACGGGCCGGCGGGCGGCCGGGTCACGATCTCGGTGTCGCGGGTCGACGGTCGCGCGCGTGTCACCGTACGCGACGAGGGGCCGGGCCCGGATCCTGCCGACCGCGACCGGCTGTTCGAGCGCTTCTGGCGCGGGGCGGGCGCGTCCGGCCGCCCGGGGTCAGGGCTCGGCCTGTCGATCGTCTCGGCGATCGTCGATCGCCACGGCGGGCGGATCGTCGTCGAGGGATCGGCGTTCACGCTCGAGTTGCAGGCGGTCGACGCTCCGGCCGCGGTCGAGGCCGATTGACGGCTCCCGCGAATTCTCATATTGGTCTTACCCTGCGCTGATTTTCTATTCCGGAAAGCGGGATGATTGGCAAAGAACAGCGGATGACCACGAACTACGATCGCTCGCGCGCCGTGCTGGCGCGGGACGCGGCGCTGGCCCGCGTGAGCCGCACGCGGCGGTGGATCATTGCCGGTGCCGCCGCGCTCACCGCCGGCTTTGCCGCCCTGGTCTCGGCGGTGGCCCCCGGCCGGTCGCTAGCCTCGAAATCGCCCGCTGGGACTGAGGTCGCGAGCACCTCGGGCGGGTCCGCGACCGGGTCGCGCAGTTCGTCATCCGCGGTACCAAAGCTGCCGCCCGCCGCCAATCCAGACTCGCTGGGGTTGCAGGGTCCCTCCCAGGCGCCGCAGCCGGTGCCGAGCCCGTCGCAGAGCTCCCCGCCGGCGCAGTCGACGCCGCCGGCTTCGGCGCCGCAGCCCGCGGCGCCGGCGCCCCAGTCGTCGGGAGGCGGCGGGGTAGTGTCGGGGGGCTCGTGAGCGAACGGCATGAGCCAGTCCGAGCAATGCGCGACGCTCGAGGCGTTCGGAAGCACCGCGCTGGTCGCGGTCACTGAGGCCGGCTCGCTCGCGCGGGCGAGGACGGCAGTCGACCGGATCGTCGGCGAGTTCGACCGCGCGTGCTCGCGGTTCCGCGACGACTCCGAGTTGTCCCGGGTGAACGCGGCGGCCGGCGCGCCCGTGCGAGTCGGGCCGGTGCTGCTCGAGGCCGTGACCGCCGCGCTGCGCGCCGCCCGGGTTACCGATGGCGACGTCGATCCGACCGTCGGGCGGGCGCTGATCTCGCTCGGCTACAACCGCGATTTCGACGAGCTTTCCGCTTGGGACGGCGGCGCGCCCCGCTTGCCCCGGGCGCTGCCGCTGGCATCGGTTCCGGGCTGGCGAACCGTGACCGTCGACCGCGAGATAGGCACGATCCGCGTCGCCGGCGGAGTCAGCCTCGATCTTGGCGCCACGGCGAAGGCGCTGGCCGCGGACCGGGCGGCGGCGGAGGCGAGCGCCGCCGCCGGCTGCGGTGCGATCGTGTCGTTCGGCGGCGATCTCGCGATCGCCGGACCGGCGCCAGCGGAGGGATGGCGGATCCGGGTGACCGACGATCATCGCTCGGGCGTCGACGCGCCGGGCCAGTGGATCTCGCTCCGGTCCGGCGGGCTGGCGACCTCGAGCGTCGCCGTCCGCCGCTGGCGGACGGGCTCGGGGACCGCACATCACCTGATCGATCCGCGCACCGGTCTCTCCGCCGAGAGCGTCTGGCGCACGGTCAGCGTGTCCGCCGGTTCCTGCCTTGACGCGAACATCGCAAGCACGGCCACGATCATCCGCGGCGACAGCGCGGTCCCGTGGCTCGAGTCGCTCGGGCTCCCGAGCCGTCTCGTGCGCGCGGACGGCTCGGTCCGCCATGTCGCCGGGTGGCCGTCCGACGGCGACGACCTCCCGCTCGCGGCGGTGCGGAGTTTGGTGCCGGAAGGCCCGAGCTCGTGAGCGTGGCCCTCGGAGCGACGCTCTCACCGAGCGCGTACTGGTATCTCGCGCGCGGCACCGGCGCGGTGGCGCTGGTTCTGCTGACCGCGAGCGTGGTGATCGGGATCCTCGGCTCGGTCCGGTTCGTCGCCGCGCGGTGGCCGCGGTTCGCGATCGACGCGGTCCACCGCGACGTCTCGCTGCTGGTGCTGGTCGTGCTCGTGATCCACATCGTCACGAGCGTGCTCGACGGGTTCGCGCCGATCACGCTGCTGGACGGGGTGATCCCGTTCAACTCGCCGTACCGGCCGTTGTGGCTGGGGCTCGGCACGCTGTCGTTCGATCTGCTCGTCGCGATCGCCGTCACCAGTCTCGTGCGCCGCCGGCTGGGCTACCGCGCGTGGCGCGCGGTCCATTGGCTCGCGTACGCGAGCTGGCCGGTCGCGGTGCTCCACGGGCTCGGCACCGGCAGCGACGTCAAGCAGTGGTGGATGCTCGCGCTGACGGTGGTCTGCATCATGGCGGTGCTGATCGCGGTGTGGGCGCGGATCGCGCACGTGGACGCCGCCCACGCCGGTCTGCGCGCGCCGGCGACCGCGCTCGCCGTGATCACGCCGATCGGGCTGATGATCTTCACACTTGCCGGTCCACTCCAACACGGCTGGGCGAAGCGGGCCGGGACGCCGGCGTCGCTGCTCGGCGGTTCTTCGGGTGGCGCCTCGTCGGCGAGTTCCAGTGGGGTTGGGGGCGGCAGTACGAGTGGCTCCGGGCGCTCCGGGGGCTCCGGGGCCTCCGGGGGCTCTGGAGGCGGGGCGAGTGCGATCAGCGGCCCGTTCACCGCGAGCCTCTCCGGAAACGTGCGCGAGAGCTCCGCGCCGGGTGGTGCGGTGGTCGACCTGTCGACGAGGGTGCGTGGCCAGGTCCGCGGCCAGTTTCGAGTCCGGATCGCCGGCGAGCCGATCGACAACGGCGGCGGTTTGTCGATGACCGGAAGTCAGGTCGACCTCGCGCTGGCCGGGGTGCCTTCGGTGCTCCAGGGTAGGATCAACGAGCTCCGCGGCACCGAGTTCACCGCCCGGGTCGCCGACAGCCAGGGCTCGGTCGTCGAGCTGCACGCCGTGCTCCAGATCAACAACCAGACCAACGCGGTCACGGGGACGCTGTCGGGCGCGCCAGGGTAAGCCGCGGCCGATGACCTTCGCCGACGCCGGCCATCACGGACTGCCGCGACTGCTGGCCGGGCTCGAGCCCGGTGGCGGCGCGATGTCGCTCGCAGCGCACACGCGCGTACATGGCCCGCCCCCGCGGGTGACGGCCCACCAGCTGATCGAGGAGGTCGAGCGCAGCGGGCTGCGGGGTCGTGGCGGTGCGGACTTCCCGACCGCGCGCAAGCTCCGCGCGGTGGCGGAGCGCCGGCGCGTCGGACCGGTGATCGTCAACGGCTCGGAGACCGAGCCCGCGAGCGCCAAGGACCGGCTGCTCCTGGCGAGGCTCCCGCACCTGGTGCTCGACGGCGCGGTGCTGGCCGCCGGCGCGATCGGGTCGCGGCAGGTGATCGTGAAGGTCGGCGAGAACGCGGTCGACGCCGCCGCTGCGCTCGAGGCGGCGATCGTGGCGCGGGACCGGGAGCCGGTCTCGTTCGCGGTCGTCACGGGACCCGAGGGATACGTCGCCGGCGAGGAGAGCGCCGTCGTCCACTACCTGAACGGAGGGGCCGAGCTCCCCACGTTCGTGCCGCCGCGCCCGTACGAGCGCGGCTACCGCGGGCGCCCGACGCTGATCCAGAACCCGGAGACGCTCGCGCAGTTGGCGCTCGTGGCGCGCTTCGGGTCGCGCTGGTACCGGGAGCTGGGCACGGTCGCGGATCCTGGGTCGGCGCTCGTCACGATCACCGGCGCGGTCAGGGCGCCCGGCGTGTACGAGCTCGCGTTCGGGACGGCGATGAGCGACCTGCTGGCGGCGGCGGGGGGTCCGTCCGAGCCGCTCCAGGCGCTGTTGGTCGGCGGTTATT
>Ga0335081_10008678_pt1 | contig 16304 bp, 16 predicted proteins | sample Lox_Sample_35_FD_206713 | JGI IMG/M metagenome (GOLD analysis project Ga0335081, IMG submission 206713) | Soil microbial communities from Loxahatchee National Wildlife Refuge, Florida, United States - Lox_Sample_3.5 | ecosystem: Environmental > Terrestrial > Soil > Wetlands | place: USA... | reverse complement strand
AAGAAGCGCTTCGGGCGCTGCAGCGCATTGGCGTCGACGCCGCCGGTGAGCACCTTGCCCGAGGCGGGCACCACCGTGTTGTAGGCGCGCGCCAGGCGCGTGATCGAGTCGAGCAGGATCACCACGTCCTTCTTGTGCTCGACCAGGCGCTTGGCCTTCTCGATCACCATCTCGGCCACCTGCACGTGGCGGCTGGCGGGCTCGTCGAAGGTCGAGGCGACCACCTCGCCGCGCACCGTGCGCGTCATCTCGGTGACTTCCTCCGGGCGCTCGTCGATCAGCAGCACGATCAGCACCGCTTCGGGCTGGTTGGCGATCAGCGCGTGCGCCAGGTGCTGCAGCATCACGGTCTTGCCCGCCTTGGGTGGCGAGACGATCAGCCCGCGCTGGCCCTTGCCGACCGGGGCGATGATGTCGATGATGCGCCCGGTGATGTTCTCCTCGGCCTTGATGTCGCGCTCGAGCCTGAACTGCACGTTCGGGTGCAGCGGGGTGAGGTTCTCGAACAGGATCTTCGACTTCGCGTTCTCGGGCGGCTCGCCGTTGACCTTGTCCACCTTTACCAGCGCGAAGTAGCGCTCGCCGTCCTTGGGCGTGCGGATCTCGCCCTCGATCGTGTCGCCGGTGTGCAGGTTGAAGCGGCGGATCTGCGACGGGCTGACGTAGATGTCGTCGGTGCTCGCCAGGTACGAGGTGTCGGGCGAGCGCAGGAAACCGAAGCCGTCGGGCAGCACTTCGAGCGTGCCGTCGCCGAAAATCGACTCGCCTTTCTTCGCCTGGTTCTTGAGCATGGCGAAGATGAGGTCCTGCTTGCGCAGGCGGTTCGCGCCGTCGATCTGGCTCGCGACCGCCATGTCGACCAGCTCCGTGACGTGGAGCGACTTGAGTTCCGAGAGGTGCATAGACGACCGAATAAAAAACGTGAAGGAGCCGGGATCGACCCGTGGCCTGCCTGGCCTGCTAACGCCAACTTAAGAAACGGGGAAGAAGGCGCGCCTTGTTACTGCCGGCGCTGGAATCTGACTGCGTCGGTCCTTAGCCGGCGCAGGATTCGGTCAGAGCGTAAGGCGTTTAAATATTGCTGTCAAGGAACGCGGTCAACTGCGACTTCGAAAGCGCGCCGATGCGGGTCGCTTCCACGTTGCCGTTCTTGAACAGCATCAGGGTGGGGATGCCGCGGATGCCGAACTTGGCCGGCACCTGCTGGTTCTCGTCGACGTTGATCTTGGCGATCTTGAGCCGCCCGTCGTATTCCTTCGCCACGTCCTCCAGGATCGGGGCGATCGACTTGCACGGCCCGCACCACTCGGCCCAGTAATCGACCAGCACCGGGATTTCGGATTTCAGGACCTCGGGGTCGAAACTGTCGTCGGTAACGTGATTGATGGCAGAACTGCTCATGGCTCCTCGAAGCGGATAGACGCAGGGGATGGCTCAATTATGGGGCCAGCGTCGCGGAACGCAAGCCGGCGGCTTCTCGTGGGTGCTAAACTACGGATTCGTTTAACCTTTTTCACATCCCGGATTTATCCAAGAATGGCTTACGTCGTCACCGAATCTTGCATCAAGTGCAAGTACACCGACTGCGTTGACGTCTGTCCGGTGGACTGCTTTCGCGAGGGCCCCAACATGCTGGTGATCGACCCGGACGAGTGCATCGACTGCACCCTGTGCGTGCCCGAGTGCCCGGTCGAGGCCATCTTCGCCGAGGACGACGTCCCGGACGGCCAGCGCGAGTTCATCGCCCTCAACCGCGAGCTCGCGGCCGGCTGGCAGCCGATCATCGAGCGCAAGCCCGCCCCGCCCGACGCCGACGAGTGGGCCAAGAAGAAGGACAAGAAGGGACTGCTCGAGCGCTAGCCTAGATCGCGATGCGCGTGCCGAGCTCGACCACGCGCTCGGGCAGGAGCTTGAACGACTCGGCCGCCGGCGGCGCGTTGCGCTGCATCCAGCGGAACAGGCGCCGGCGCCACGTGAACAGGCCGAGGCGCGCCGCGGGCGCGATGGTGGTCTTGCCGAGAAAGAACGTGGCTGCCGCGGGGTCGATCAGCAGGCCATGGCGCCGCAGCTGGCGCAGGCCCTCGGGCACGTCGGGCTCCTCCATGAAGCCGTAGTGCAGTGTCGCCTGGTAGATGCGGCCGCGCTCGAGCACGCGCACTTCGGTGCGCTCGGCCTCGGGCACGCGCGGCTCCTGCGCGTCGGCGATCGTCAGGAACACCATGCGCTCGTGCAGGACCTTGTTGTGCTTGAGGTTGTGCAGCATCACGGTGGGCACCGCCCCGGGGTCGGCCGACAGGTAGATCGCGGTGCCGGGCACGCGCGGCACGTCCGCACCGCAGACCTCGGCAAAGCGCTCGAGCGGCACGCGACTCGCCGCGAGGTGCGCAGCGATCACGGTCCCGCCGCGCTTCCAGGTGGTCAGCACCGTGAACAGCACCAGCGCGCAGGCGATGGGGAACCAGCCCCCGTCGGCGAACTTGGTCGCGTTGGCGGCGAAGAACACCAGCTCCGCCGCGCCGATCAAGCCAAGCAGCGCGAGGAAGAGCGGATTTGCCCGCTTGCGCCGCGCCAGCGTCACGATGGCGATCAACCCGGTGGTGAGCACCATGGTGCCCGACACGGCGATGCCGTAGGCCGATGCGATCGCGCCCGAGGAGCCGAAGCCGAGCACCACCAGGATCACCAGCGCGAGCATGCTCCAGTTGACCGGCGGCACGTAGATCTGGCCGCGCTCGGTGGCCGAGGTGTGGCGCGTGGTGACCCGCGGCAGGTAGCCCAGACGCGCCGCCTGCTGCGTGACCGAGAACGCGCCCGAAATGGTCGCCTGCGAGGCGATCACGGTGGCGGCGGCGGCGAGCACCACCATCGGCGCGAGCAGCGCGTCGGGCGCGAGCAGGTAGAACGGGTTCTTGAGCGCCGCCGGGTCGCGCAATGCGAGCGCGCCCTGGCCGAAGTAGTTGAGCATCAGCGCCGGAAACACGAGGCCGAACCAGGCGATCTGGATCGGCGCGCGCCCGAAGTGGCCCATGTCCGCGTACAGCGCTTCCGCCCCGGTGATGGCGAGGAACACCGCGCCGAGCACGAGGAAGGTGGGGCCGGGCGAATGCGCGGCGAAACGGAGCGCATGGCGCGGGTCGAGCGCCGCGAGCACCGCGGGCGTCTGCGCGATCGAGACCGCGCCGAGCACGGCGAGGGCGACGAACCAGACCACCGTGATCGGGCCGAACAGCCTGCCCACCGCCCCCGTGCCGCGCGCCTGGATCGCGAACAGTCCGACCAGGATCGCGAGCGTAACCGGCACGATCAGGTGCTCGAACGCCGGCGTCGCCACCGAGATGCCCTCGACCGCGGAGAGCACCGAAATCGCCGGGGTGAGGATCGCGTCGCCGTAGAACAGCGACGCGCCGAACACGCCCAGCGTCGCCACCGTCCAGGCCAGGCGCGGGCGCGCGCGCGTCAGGCGCGCCGCCAGCGCGAGCAGCGCGAGGATCCCGCCCTCGCCGCCGTTGTCGAAGCGCAGCACGACCGTGACGTACTTGAGCGACACGATCAGCGTCACCGACCAGAACATCATCGACAGCACCGCGAGCACGTTCGCCTCGCTGAGCGGCAGGCCGTGCGAGCCTGCGAAGGCCTGCTTGAACGCGTACAGCGGACTGGTGCCGATGTCGCCGTAGACCACGCCGAGCGCCGCGAGCGAGAGCGCGCCGAGGGAGGATCTTTCAGGTGCGGCTTTGGAGCTGACCATGTCTGGCGGGTCGGAAGGCCGGGCGCGGCGGCTGACTATACCGCGCGCGGATTTTGCGATGCAACAAGAGACCAGTCTTAATGCCGTTTTTACGCGAGGCCCGGTAGATTCCTGTCCTCGCTTGACATGAATCAACACCGCCGCCGCGCGCCGATTCATGCTCTTGGCGTCGGCTCATCCGCGGAGACACACATGGACCTGCTTTTCCTGCTGCTCACTGGCGCGCTGTTCGGGCTGACTGTCTGCCTCGGCATCTTGTGCGACCGCTTGATGGAGAGGAAATCATGACCGGCTTCATGTGGCTCGCGCTCGTGGTCGCGGTCGCGCTCGGTGTCTATCTCGTCTACGCCCTGCTGAACGCGGAGGACTTCTAGATGAACGCGTTGGTGCAATGCGCCGTGTACGTGATCGTGCTGATCGCGCTGGCGAAGCCGCTCGGCGCCTACATGGCGAACGTCTACGAAGGGCGCTACCGCTTTCTCGCACCGCTGGAAAGCCTCGTCTACCGCCTCTCCGGCGTCAAGCCGGAGGACGACATGGGCTGGAAGCGCTACCTGTGGGCGACGCTCTGGTTCAACCTGTTCGGCTTCCTTGCCGTGTACGCGCTGCAGCGGCTGCAGGACTTCCTGCCGCTCAATCCGCAGAAGATGGCGGCGGTGTCGCCCGACTCGTCGTTCAACACCGCGGTGAGCTTCGCCACCAACACCAACTGGCAAGGCTACGGCGGCGAGACGACGATGAGCTACCTCACCCAGATGCTGGGCCTGAGCGTGCAGAACTTCTTCTCCGCCGCGACCGGCATGGCGGTGCTAATCGCGCTCATACGAGGCTTCGCGCGCAGGCAGGCGACCGGCATCGGCAACTTCTGGGTCGACGTGACACGCTCGACCGTTTACATCCTGCTGCCCCTTTCGCTCCTGCTCGCCTGCGCGCTGGTGACGCAGGGCGTGGTGCAGACCTTCGCGCCGTACAAGACGGTGCAACTCGTGCAGCCGGTCGAGTACGATCAGCAAAAGACCGGCCCTGACGGCAAGCCCGCCGTCGACGCGCAGGGAAAGCCGGTGATGGAGAAGGCAACCTCCAAGGAGCAGGTGCTGCCGCTCGGCCCGGCGGCCTCGCAGATCGCGATCAAGCAGCTCGGCACGAACGGCGGCGGCTTCTTCAACGTGAACTCCGCGCATCCCTACGAGAACCCCACGCCGCTTTCCGACTTTCTCGAGCTGCTCGCGATCCTGCTGATCTCCGGCGCCCTTTGCTACACCTTCGGCCGCATGATCGGCGACACGCGCCAGGGCTGGGCGCTGCTCGCGGCGATGACGATTGTGTTCGTCGGTTTCCTTGCGGTCTGCCTCGTTCCCGAGCAGGCGGGCAATCCGATCCTCGCCCACCTCGGCGTGTCGCAGCAGCTCGGCAACATGGAAGGCAAGGAAGTGCGCTTCGGCGTCACCGACTCGGCGCTGTGGGCGACCGCCACCACCTCGGCCTCGAACGGCTCGGTCAATTCGATGCACGACTCGTTCACGCCGCTCGGCGGGATGGTGCCGATGGTGCTGATGCAGCTCGGCGAGATCATCTTCGGCGGCGTCGGCTCCGGCCTCTACGGCCTGCTGGTATTCGCGATCGTCGCGGTGTTCATCGCCGGCCTCATGGTCGGTCGAACGCCTGAATACGTCGGCAAGAAGATCGAATCCTTCGAGATGAAGATGGCCTCGCTCGCGGTGCTGTTCCCGTTCTTCGCGGTCCTGATCGGCACCGCCGTGGCGGTCGTGATCGAGCCTGGCGTCTCGAGCATGGCGAATCCCGGCGCGCACGGGTTCTCGGAGGTTCTGTACGCCTTCTCCTCGGCCGCCAACAACAACGGCAGCGCCTTCGCCGGCCTCAATGCCAACACTCCCTTCTATAACGCCGCGCTCGGAATCGCGATGTGGACCTCGCGCTATTGGATCATCGTGCCCGTACTCGCGCTCGCGGGCAGCCTCGCGCGCAAGAAGCTGGTGCCGGCGAGCGCGGGAACGCTGCCCACGCACACGCCGCTGTTCATCGCGTTCCTGGTCGGCACGGTGCTGGTGATCGGGGCGCTCACCTTCGTGCCGGGCCTTGCACTCGGCCCGATCGTCGAACATCTGCAGCTCTGGAGGCACTGAGATGCGTTCCGCTACCCTCAGCACGCTCAGCAGGCCGATCCTCAGGCGCGCCGTGCTCGATTCGTTCGTCAAGCTCGATCCGCGCGTGCAATGGAAGAACCCGGTGATGTTCGTGGTGCTGATCGGAAGCGTGCTCGTGACTTTGCTGTGGATCAGCGGCAGCGGGACCGAATCCCGCACCTTCGTCTTCGCCGTCGCGCTGTGGCTATGGTTCACCCTGTTGTTCGCAAACTTCGCCGAGAGCATGGCCGAAGGCCGCGGCAAGGCGCAGGCCGCGGCATTGCGCGGCACCCGGCGCGACGTGATGGCGAAGAAGCTGCCGGCGCCCGACCGGAATGCGCCCTGGGCGATGGCCTCGGGCTCGAGCCTGCGCAAGGGCGACTTCGTCCTGGTCGAGGCGGGCGATCTCGTGCCCGCCGACGGCGAGGTGATCGAGGGCGCGGCCACGGTGGACGAGTCCGCGGTGACCGGCGAGTCGGCGCCGGTGGTGCGCGAGTCGGGCGGCGATTTCTCCTCGGTCACCGGAGGCACGCGCGTGCTGTCCGACTGGCTGATCGTGCGCGTGACGGCGAATCCCGGCGAGACCTTCCTCGACCGCATGATCGGGCTGGTCGAAGGCGCCAGGCGCCAGCGTACGCCGAACGAGATCGCGCTGTCGATCCTGCTCGCCAAGTTCACGCTCATCTTCCTGCTCGCCTGCGCGACCCTGCTGCCGTTCTCGCTCTACGCGGCGAAGGCGGCGGGGCAGGGAAGCCCGGTGTCGCTTACGGTGCTGGTGGCGCTGCTCGTATGCCTCATCCCGACCACGATCGGGGGGCTGCTGTCGGCGATCGGCATCGCCGGGATGGACCGCATGATCCGCGCCAACGTCATCGCCACCTCCGGGCGCGCGGTCGAGGCGGCGGGCGACGTCGACGTGCTGCTGCTGGACAAGACCGGCACCATCACGCTCGGCAACCGCCAGGCGTCCGCATTCTGGCGCGCGCCGGGCGCGCGCGACGAGGAGCTCGCCGACGCGGCGCAGCTCGCCTCGCTCGCAGACGAGACGCCCGAGGGACGCTCGATCGTGGTGCTCGCGAAGCAGAAGTTCGGGCTGCGCGAGCGCGATCTCAAGTCGCTCGGCGCGCAATTCGTGCCGTTCTCGGCGCAGACGCGCATGAGCGGCGTCGACCTCGCCGGACGGCGCATCCGCAAGGGCGCGCCGGACGCCGTGCGTGCCTGGGTGGAGTCGCAGGGCGGGCGTTATGCGGAGGAGGTAGTCGAGCTGGTCGAGACCGTGTCGCGCCGCGGCGCCACGCCGCTCGTCGTCGCCGAAGGCGGGCGGGTGCTCGGCGTGGTCGAGCTGAAGGATATCGTCAAGGGCGGCATCAGGGAGCGCTTCGCGGAGCTGCGCCGCATGGGCATCCGCACCGTCATGATCACCGGCGACAACCGGCTTACGGCGGCCGCGATCGCCGCCGAGGCGGGGGTGGACGATTTCCTCGCGGAGGCGACGCCGGAGGCGAAGCTCAAGCTCATCCGCGACGCGCAGGCCGGCGGGCGGCTGGTCGCGATGTGCGGCGACGGCACCAACGACGCGCCGGCGCTGGCGCAGGCCGACGTCGCGGTGGCGATGAACTCGGGCACGCAGGCGGCCAAGGAAGCGGGCAACATGGTCGACCTCGACTCGAACCCGACCAAGCTGATCGAGGTCGTAGAGATCGGCAAGCAGCTGCTGATCACGCGCGGCTCGCTCACCACGTTCTCGATCGCGAACGACATCGCCAAGTACTTCGCCATCATCCCGGCCGCCTTCGCCGCCACCTATCCGGAGCTGAACGCGCTCAACGTCATGCACCTCGCGACGCCGTCCTCGGCGATCCTGTCGGCGGTGATCTTCAACGCGCTCATCATCATCGCGCTCATCCCGCTCGCGCTGAAGGGCGTGTCGTACCGGGCGGCGGGCGCCCGTCAGCTGCTGCGCAGGAACCTTCTCATCTACGGGCTGGGCGGGATCGTCGTGCCGTTCGTCGGCATCAAGCTGATCGACATGCTCCTCGTTGCCCTGGGACTCGCTTAGGGAGATCCGCATGCTAAAGGAACTTCGTCCCGCGCTGCTCGCCTTCCTCGTGCTCACCCTGCTGACCGGGATCGTATACCCGCTCCTCGTCACGGCATTCGCGCAGCTCTTTCCCAACGCGGCGGCGGGCAGTGTCATCGAACGCGACGGCAAGGCGGTCGGCTCGGCGCTCATCGGCCAGCCGTTCAGCGAGCCGAAGTACTTCTGGAGCCGACCATCGGCGACCTCGCCCATGCCCTACAACGGCGCTTCCTCCTCGGGGTCGAACCTCGGGCCGACCAACAAGGCGCTCGCCGACGCGGTCGCGGATCGCGTGAAGGCCTTGCGCGACGCCGACCCCGGCAACGAAGCGCCGGTGCCCGCCGACCTGGTGACTGCATCCGGCAGCGGCCTCGACCCGCACATCAGCCCGCAGGCCGCGCAGTACCAGATCGCGCGCGTTGCCCGCGCGCGGCATGTCTCCGAGGACGCGCTGCGGCGCCTGGTCGCCGCGCACACCGAGGGCCGCACGCTCGGCTTTCTCGGCGAGCCGCGCGTGAACGTGCTCGAGCTGAACCTCGCGCTGGACGCCGGCCGTTGACCGTGCGTTGCCTGTTTTTACGCGCCGTTTACGCGCGGGGACCGGGAATTTATCCGATCCTTACGCGGCGAATCCTAGACTGCTTCTCATACGGCAAGAATCCCCGCCGCGAAAGGAGAAGCCATGAACGTCCTGTTCTCGACCGAGGCCCCGCTTCCGGTGCGTCTCACGCCGGAGCGCGAACCCGAACCGGCCGGCGTGTCCGGCTACGTTATAGGCGTGGTGCTGCTGTGCGTGCTGGTTGCGCTGCCGGTTCTGGTGAGCGCGCTGGCCTCGACGGCGGCCGTATGAGGCCCTGCCCGGGACCCGCCGGCGAGCGCTGGTACGGCGTGGACATCGCCGAGGACGGCGCGCTCGTGGTCGCCGCCCGCCCTGCCGGGCGCGCGACGCCCATCGCGCGCTATGCGGCCGGGGCGGCGGGCGTCACCGCCCTCAGCAGGCAGATCGCGCTGGAGTCGGCCCACCCCCATATCTGCATCCGTTCGGGCGGCGCGGCGGCCCTGGGCCTGTCGCTGGCGCTGACCGCGCTGCCGGGCGCCGAGGTCACGCTGGTGGCGCCGCACGCGATCGAGCGCAGCGTTCGCAGCGAGCAGGGCGTCAGGGCGAATCAGCCCGAAGAGCGCGCCCAGCGGCTCGCTCGGCTCGCCGAGCGAATGTTCTGACCGCGGGCGCCATGGAACTGCATCAATGTCCGATATGCGGTGCCGCGCGCGAGGTGCCTACGGAACGCGCGCAGTTCGCATACGGCCGCCAGCTGACCTGCAGCCCGGATTGCGAAGCCGAGCGCCGGCGGCGTAGCCGGGCGCCGTACCGGCTGCACCCGGGCCCGATTCCCGGAAACCCGACCCCCGACAAGGGAGAACTCCATGCGCAGAACGGCGCTTTGGCTTTTCGTCACCGCGGCGCTCGCTAGCCCGGCTTTCGCACAGGCTCAGGCTGCGCCGGCGCCCGCGTACACCCTCACCGGCAACTTCGCGCTGGTCACCGACTACCGGTTCCGCGGCATCTCGCAGACCTACAAGGAGCCCGCGGTGCAGGGCGGAATCGACTATGTGCACTCGAGCGGCGTGTATCTCGGCACCTGGGCGTCCAACGTAAGCGGCAACCAGTACCCGAACGGCGCGTCGCTCGAGTGGGATCTCTACGGCGGCTGGAGGAAGGAGGTGGCGAAGGACCTGAGCTTGGACCTCGGCGGCCTGTACTACTACTACCCCGGCTCGAAGATCTACAACATCAACCCGGCAGACGGGTCTTCCACCAAGCCGGACAACTTCGAGCTCTACGCCGGTCTGAGCTGGAAGTGGCTGAGCGTCAAGTACTCCTACGCGCTCACCGATTTCTTCGGCATCAAGAACGAAACCTTCGGCACCGCCTGCCAGAACGCGTCGACCGGCGACCCGACCGACTGCTTCGGCGCCGCGCCCGGCAGCTCGAAAGGCTCGGGCTATCTAGACCTCGGCGCGAACTTCGAAGTCGCGCCCAAGACCAACGTGATAGCCCACGTCGGTCACCAGACGGTGAGGAACTACGGCGAGCTCGACTACACCGACTACAAGCTCGGCCTCACGCGCGATGTCAGCGGCTGGGTCGTCGGCGCCGCGGTCGTCGGCACCGACGCCAAGAAGGGCTGGTACACGGCCTGCGAAGCCGGCAACCCCACGAGCTGCAAGAAGCTCGGCGAGACCACGCTCGTGCTGTCGGTCGCCAGGTCATTCTGAGGCGGTGACGGCCGCGATGCGCTAAATTAGCCGCATGGCGGACGTCAGACCGGATCCGGACGCGTTGCTCGCGCGGGTGCAGCGCGAGGAGGCGAAGGCCGGTCGCGGCAAGCTCAAGGTCTTCTTCGGCGCCACTGCGGGCGTCGGCAAGACCTACAAGATGCTCGAGGAGGCGCGCGCCCTGAAGGCCAAGGGCGTCGACGTGGTGGTCGGCTATGTCGAACCGCACGGCCGCGCGGAAACCGAGGCGCTGCTCGAGGGGCTCGAGCGCCTGCCCTACCTGCTGGTGGCCCACCGCGGCGCGACGCTGCGCGACTTCGACCTCGACGCCGCGCTGGCGCGCAGGCCGCAGGTACTGCTGGTGGACGAGCTCGCGCACAGCAATCCGGTCGAAGGCGCGCCGCGCCCGCGCCACGCCAAGCGCCACCAGGACGTCGAGGAGCTGCGCGCCGCGGGCATCGACGTGTACACCACGGTGAACGTGCAGCACATCGAGAGCCTAAACGACGTGGTCGCGGGGATCACCGGCGTGCGCATGCAGGAAACCGTGCCCGACAGCGTGTTCGAGAGCGCCGACGAGGTCGAGCTGATCGACCTGCCGCCCGACGAGCTGCTCGAACGCCTGCACGCCGGAAAGATCTACCTTCCGGAGCAGATCCTGCACGCGGTCGACAACTTCTTCCGCAAGGGCAACCTGATCGCGTTGCGCGAGCTCGCATTGCGCACCACCGCGGACCGGGTCGACGCGGCGATGCGCGCGTACCGCGAGGGCGAGGCGATCCGCGCGATCTGGGCCGCGGGCGAGCGCCTGCTGGTCGCGATCGGCCCGGACGAGCAGGGCGAGCGGCTGATCCGCGCCGGCAAGCGCCTGGCCACCGCGCTGCACGCCGAATGGATCGTGGTCTACGTCGAAACACCCAGCCTGCTGCGCTTGCCGGAGTCCGAGCGCGACCGGCGCATCGCGCTCCTGCGGCTGGCCGAATCGCTCGGCGCCGAGCCGGTGACGCTGGGCGGCTCGTCGGTCGGAGAGGAGCTCGCCAACTACGCGCGCGAGCGCAACGTCACGCGCGTGCTGCTCGGCCGTCCTCGGCGCGCGCTGTGGCGACGGCTGTTCCGTCCCTCGACCTACGGCGAGCTGCTCGCGCGCAGCGAGGGCATCGACATCCACGTCGTCGGCGGCGCGGACGAGACGGCCGCGCGCCGCAATCCCGTGCTCGCGCGCGCCCAGGTCTACCTCGGCGTAGCGCCGCCGAGCGGCAAGCGCCGCTGGCCCGCGTACGCCTGGGCCGTCGGCGCGACGGCGCTGTGCACCGTGCTCGGGATGGCGATGAGCCCGCTGTTCGAGCTGGTCAACATCGCCATGGTGTACCTGCTCGCGGGCGTGCTGCTGGCGGTGCGCTTCGGACGCGGACCGGCCATGCTCGCGTCGATCCTGAACGTCGCCGCGTTCGACTTCTTCTTCGTCCCGCCGCAACTCACGTTCGCCGTGTCGGACGTGCAGTACCTCATTACCTTCGCCATCATGCTGGGGGTCGCGCTGGTGACCTCGAACCTCACCGCGAGCGTGCGCCTGCAGGCGCGCGTCGCCGGGCACCGGGAGCGGCGCACGGCGCTCCTGTACGCAATGAGCCGGGAGCTCGCCGCTACGCGCGGCGCCGAATCGATGGCGCGCGTCGCGGTCAAGCACGTGAGCGAGGTGTTCGACAGCCAGGTCGTGGTGCTGCTGCCGGGCGCCGACGGCCGCGTGCGCCATCCGCGCGGCGAAAGCGTGAGCGGATCGCTGCACGGCGCCGACCTCGCGCTCGCGCAGTGGGTACAGGACCACGGGCGCGCCGCCGGCCTGGGCACCGACACCCTGCCCGGCGCCGAAATCGTCTATCTGCCGCTCAGCGGCAGCCAGAACGTGCTCGGCGTGCTCGCGCTGCTGCCGGCCAATCCGCGCCGCGTCATGCTGCCCGAGCAGTTCCACCTGCTCGAAACTTTCGCCGCGCAAATCGCGCTCGCCCTCGAGCGCGTGCAGCTCGCCGAGCAGGCGCATCGCGCGAGCCTGGACGCGGAGACCGAGGGCCTGAGGAACGCGCTGCTGGCTTCCATTTCCCACGACCTTCGCACGCCGCTCGCGGTGATCTCGGGCGCATCCTCGAGCCTCGCCGAACGCGGCGAGCGGCTCGCGTCCGAGGAGCGGCTCGCGCTCGCGCGCAGCATCTACGAGCAGTCGCAGCAGATGGCGCAGCTGATCTCGAACGTGCTGCAGATGACGCGCCTGGAGGCGGGCGGCATTGCGCCGGCTCGCGACTGGCACTCGCTGGCGGAGATCGCCGGCGCGGCGCTGCGGCGCCAGGGCGAGCGCCTGGCCGGGCACCGGGTCGAAGTGGCGCTCGACGGGGGACTGCCGCTGGTGCGCGTCGACGCGGCGCTCGTCGAGCAGGTGTTCGCCAACCTGCTCGAGAACGCCGCCAAGTACACGCCGGCCGGCACCACGGTGACGCTGCGCGCCGAGCGGCGCGCGGGCGAGCTGCTGGTCTCGGTCGAGGACGACGGTCCCGGCCTGCCCGCGGGCGACCCCGATCAGCTGTTCGCCAAGTTCTACCGCGGCGCGGCCGAGAGCGCGATCCCGGGGGCGGGGCTGGGGCTGGCGATCTGCCGCGCGGTGATCGCGCTGCACGGCGGACGCATCTGGGCCGAGCGCCGGCCCGTGCGCGGCGCCGCGTTCCGCTTCACCCTGCCGCTCGAGCAGGCGCCGGAGATGCCGGCGGAGCCGCGGTGAGCGGGCCGCCGGCGACCGTGCTGGTGGTCGAGGACGAGCCGGACATCCGCCGCTTCCTGCGCAGCGCGCTGGCTAGCGAGGGCTACCGCGTGGTGGAGGCGGAGAGCGGGCGGCGCGGCCAGGCCGAGGCCGGCAGCCACAAGCCGGACCTCGCGATCGTCGACCTCGGGCTGCCGGACATGGACGGCGTCGAGCTGATCCGGCGCATCCGCGCCTGGTCGCCGATGCCGATCGTCGTGCTCTCGGCGCGCGCGCAGGAGCATTCGAAGATCGAGGCGCTCGACGCCGGCGCCGACGACTACGTCACCAAGCCCTTCGGCGTCGGCGAGCTGCTGGCGCGGCTGCGCACGGCGCTGCGCCGCGCGGCACGCCCCGCGCAAGGCGGCGCGCCGCTGCGCTTCGGCGAGGTCGAGCTCGATCTCGAGCGGCGCCGCGTCACGCGCTCGGGCGCCGAAGTGCACCTCACCCCGATCGAGTTCCGGCTGCTCGCCTGCCTCGCGCAGCACCTCGGGCTGGTGGTGACGCACCGCCAGCTGCTGCGCGAAGTCTGGGGCCCCTCCCATGTGGAGCACGCGCACTACCTGCGCATCTACATGAAGCAGCTGCGCGACAAGCTCGAGGCGGACCCGGTGCAGCCGAAGTACCTGCTCACCGACACCGGGATCGGCTACCGCCTGCTGTGCGACGATCTCTAGCGCGGCCGCGGGCTAGAGGATCAGCGCCGCGATCAGGAGCATGGTCCCGACCGCGAACAGCAGGATGCCGTCGCCGAGCGGGCCGATGAGCTGCGTGCCCAGGCGCAACAGCCAGTCGAGGTAGGCCGTATGCAGGCCGCCCGGGTCGAGGAAGGCGATGAAGCTCTCCAGGTAGAAGGCGAGCGCGATGCCGCCGACGAACAGGCGCAGCTTGTTGTTGTGCGCGCGGCGCCTGGCGCGGATGACCGTGCTCTCCATGTCTTCGCGTTTTTTTTCCATTGTCGATCCTCAGGCCCAGACCGGGTAGCCCTTGGCCTGCCGGGCGTAGCCGTCGAACAGGTCCAGCATCCGCTCGCGCCAGGCGTAGACCGGGTCGTCGGGCTCGAGCAGGCGGATCGGCGACACTGCGCGCGCCCACTGGAAGGCGCCGAACAGGAGGTAGTCCGCCAGGCCCGGGGCGCGCCCGGCGGCGAAGTGCCGCTCGACCAGCACCGGGCGCAGCGGCTCGAGCGCGCCGCGCAGCGCGGCGAGCGCGCCGTTGCGGTCGGCGCCGAACTGCTCGAGCGTCTGGCCGAAGCGCTTCTCGCGCGACTCGCGGAAGTACGCGCGGTCCTTGACGTGCAGCTGGTTGAACAGGTCGACGATGATCACCCTGATCACGGCGGCGTGGATGTTGCGCTCGACCCAGTGCTTGAAGAAGTAGGTCAGCGTGCGCGCCTCGTCGCCGCTCACCAGCAGCGGCCGGTCGGGGTAGGCCTGGTCCAGGTAGGCGGCGATCGACCAGCTGTCGTGCACCTCGCGCGCGCCGTCGACGATCACAGGCACCAGCTTCTGGCCGGAGAACGCGATCGCGTCCTTGTCGGTGAAGCGCCAGGGGATCTCCTCGGCCTCCAGCCCCTTGTGCCTGAGCGCCATCTTGACGCGCCAGCAGTTGGGCGAGAAGCGCCGGTCGTCCTCCGCCCCGGCGAGGTCCCACAGCTTGATCGTCACGCCCGGTCCTCCTTCAGTGCTCGTACATGCCCGCGCGCGCCTTGCCGCGGAACACGCGGTAGGAGAATACCGTGTAGCCGGCGATGAACGGCAGCACCGCGAGCGCGCCGTACAGAACGAACCTGAGCGCGGAGGGGTCCGCCGCCGCCTGCCGGATCGTCAGCCGGTCGATCACCAGGTAGGGGAACAGGCTGTAGGCGAGGCCGGCGAAGGCGAGCACGAAGATCGCCGCCGCGCCGGCGAAGGGCTTCCAGTCCGAGCGCCCGAGGCTGCGCCAGACCCACACGCCGCTCGCGAGCGTGGCGAGCGGCAGCGCCATCAGCCCGAGCGTGCGCGGGAAGTCGAACCACTTCATGCGCACCGTCTCGCTCACCAGCGGCGTGGCGAGGCTCACCAGCGCGACGCCGAGCGCGACCCAGGCCAGGCCCCAGCGCGCCCAGCCGATCGCCTTCGCCTGCAGCGCGCCCTCGGTGCGCAGGATGAGCCAGGTCGCGCCGAGCAGCATGTAGCCGCCGCACAGGCCGCCCGCGACCAGGAGCGAGAAAAGCCAATATCCGAAGCCGCTCTGGTAGCCCGTTATGGTGCGCCCGAGCATGAACCCTTGCGCGAGCGAGGCGAGGAAGGAGCCGAACCAGAACAGCCAGTTCCACAGCTCGCGGTGCCAGCCGAGCGCCTTGACGCGGAACTCGAACGCCACCCCGCGCAGCATCAGCCCGACCAGCATCGCCGCCACCGGCAGGTAGAGCGCGCCCAGGATCACGCCGTGCGCGAGCGGGAAGGCCACCAGCAGCAGCCCGATGCCGAGCACCAGCCAGGTCTCGTTCGCGTCCCAGAACGGGCCGATCGAGGCCACCATCAGCGCCTGCTCCTGGGCGCTCGCGGCCGGCATCAGCATGCCCACGCCGAGGTCGTAGCCGTCGAGCACCGTGTAGGCCAGGATCGCGAAGCCCATCAGCGCGGTGAACGCGAGCGGCAGGTCGAGGCTCACGGCGCGCCTCCGTCGCCCTCGCCCGCGAGGTGGGTCAGCACCACGATGTAGGCCAGCAGCATCAGCGCGTAGGTGATGACGTAGCCGGTCAGGCTCGCGCCCAGCTCGGCCCCGCTCGCCGCGCCGAGCGCGTCCTCGGTGCGCAGCAGCCCGGTGACGAGCCAGGGCTGGCGCCCCATCTCGCTCACGATCCAGCCCGCGAGCGTGGCGCCCCAGCCGACGAAGGTCGCGCTCGCGAAGGTCCACAGCAGCCAGCGCGGCGCCGCCGCGCCGCGGCGCGTCATCCAGGCGCCGAACCAGGCCAGCGCGAGCATCGCGAAGCCCAGCCCTACCATGATGCGGAAGGCGAAGAACACCGGCGCCACCGGCGGGATGTCCTCGCCGAAGGCGTCCAGCCCCTCGATCCCGCCGTCCGGGTCGTGGCGCAGCACGAGGCTCGCGCCGTGCGGGATCGACAGCGCGTAATCGTTGCGGCGCGTGGCCGGGTTCGGCAGCGCGAACAGCTCGAGCGGGATGCCGCGCCCGCCCTTCCAGATCGCCTCGATCGCGGCGATCTTGGCCGGCTGGTGCTCGAGCGTGTTCAGGCCGTGCGCGTCACCGGCCAGAATCTGCAGC